>Ga0307511_10007401_pt1 | contig 11045 bp, 12 predicted proteins | sample 13_EM_MG_FD_200266 | JGI IMG/M metagenome (GOLD analysis project Ga0307511, IMG submission 200266) | Populus trichocarpa ectomycorrhiza microbial communities from riparian zone in the Pacific Northwest, United States - 13_EM | ecosystem: Host-associated > Plants > Roots > Unclassified | place...
CGCACGCCACCGTGCGTCCCGAGTTGGAGGCCGCTCGGCGGGTCACCACCTTCGACGAGGTGACCGGCGGCCTGGACGAGTCCACCGCGCTGTTCGAGGCCCGGCGCTGCCTGTCCTGCGGCAACTGCTTCGAGTGCGACAACTGCTACGGGGTCTGCCCGGACAACGCCGTCATCAAGCTCGGTCCGACCCGGCGCTACGAGATCGACTACGACTACTGCAAGGGCTGCGGCATCTGTGTGTCGGAATGCCCCTGCGGGGCCATCGAGATGCGCCCCGAGCCGACCTGACCGCAGGCGGTTCCGGGCGCGGGCCTGGCGGCCGCGCCGAGCACGGACGCGACCGCCAAGGGCACCGCGCCGGCGGATCGGTGCGGATGTGCATCTGACTCGCCGGGTCAGCCGTTCACCGAGGCGCCCGAGCGAACACCGGTGATCGCGAACCGCTCGACGTCGTTGATGTGCCCACCGGTCGACACCGCGACGGTCAGCACGACGCCGGCGGGCGCGGTGAAGGACACGTGCGCCGTCCACGGCGTGTTCTCGCCGCCGGCCGGGATGCCGCTGGTCTGACCGACGGGCTTGTCCTCGGCCAGGCGAAGCACCTTCACCCGCAGGCTCTCGTCCACGCCGGTGATCCGGCCGCCGACCGTCATCGGCGAGGAGACCGTCGAGCCGTACGCGGGAGTGGTCAGCGTCAGATCCAGGACGTCCTGCGTGCCGACGACCTCCCACGGCGCGTCCTGGCCGGAACCCACCTTGATCAGGTGGATGACGGCCGCCGTGGCCATGGCGCCGTCGGGCAGCTTGTACCCGACACCGATCTGGGCGTCGGCGCCGGAGATCGCGGTGGCGGACACCTGGTCGATCGTGGTGTAGCCGAGATAGCCCTGGGTGAACGACTGGGCCGTCAGTCCGGCGTCAAGGTGCCACGGTTGATGGCCGCCCGTCCGGTAGCTGGCCTGCCATGCCGCCGCCTGCTTCTCGTCGGCGAACGGCCAGAGCAGTCGGTACTGGCCGGCCGGCGCCGGCTCGGTGGTGGTCGGTGGCGCCGTCGTCCGGGTCGTCGTCGTGGCCGTGGTCGTCGGGCTCGCCGTTGTCGTGCCGGGGGCCGCGGTGTCGGACTGCAGTTGTGCGGTGAAGACTGCGGTGGCCGCGACCAGCACTACGACAATGGCGGCGGACATCCACCACCACTGTGCTCTCCGGTGTCTGGTGGGCTGCGAGTTTCGGTCTTCTTCACTCATGGTTTTCCCACCTCCGTGCCCAGTGTTCGCGTGTCGGGAGCGCTCCGACAGCTACCTAGGTCACGCCGCCGGGTGTCGGAAGACCCCTGCCGTCGTGGCCTCGCCGCCGACGGGCGCCTGCTCCTTGAGCACGCCGACGGTGGTCACGCCGAGGCCGCCGACAGGCTGGCCCGGCACGTCCGCACGATCTGCTTGGTGGCACGGGGGTTCGGGGTCCGGCGGCAGCGCGGGCAGGTCACCCGGATCTCGCCGGTCAGCTCGTCGATCATCACGTTCGCGGCGGTGGAGCAGTCGCGGCACCAGCGGTGCCCGGTGACCGGGATGACGTGCAGCGGGGAGTGCACGCAGCGGTGGATCCACTTGCGGTGCAGGCCGCACGTCATGCGCTCCAACGGGTCCAGGCCGCCGACCTCGGCCGTGTCCTCGGCGGCCAGCGCCGCGGCGAGCCGCCGGTCCCGCATGTCCGCGTACCGGCGGTCCTCGTTCACCTGCTGCTGCGTGGTCGTCGTGGACATTGCCGCCTCCGGGAAGGAAAGTTCCTTGCGCTTGAAGGAAGTTTCCTGCTGTGGGGGTGAGCGTCGACACAGCCCGTCGGCACTTCTTGGCGCGCCGACGGGCCCAGCCGCGGCAGGGACCATTGGGCCTACCGCTCGAGGAAGTGCCGCGCGGCGGTCAGCAGGCCGTGGCCGGTGCGCGGCAGCGCGGGCCGGCCGTGACGGTAGCGCGCCGGCACGTACCGGGCGAGCGCGTACTTGGCCGCCCGCCAGGGGGCTCCGGTCAGCACGTGGTCGTGGTCCACCCGGACCAGGCCCGCGGCCGTGAGCGGAGCGTCGACGAGGATGCCCTTGTCCACGGTGTCCAGCACGGAGAACGCCGTCGGTTCGAACCCCGTGTCCACGGGCCGGCCGTTGAGCCGGGCCGCGATCGCCGTGGCGACCGCCCTGCCCTGCGTCACCGCCAGGAACGCCTGCTTGACCGGGAAGTCGCCGGCGTCGCCGGGCGCGTACACGCAGTCCGGTCCGATGACGGACCGGTCGTCGGGCCGGCACGTGAGGAAGCCGCGATCGTCGGCCGGCAGGCCGTCGTGCCACATCGCCGCTGTGTGCGGTGGCACCGCGACGACCAGGTCGTGTTGGAACTTCGAACCGTCGTCGAAGCAGGTGTGCACCTCGGCGATCTCTTCCACGGTCAGTCCCGTGAGGCCGGTGATCCCCCTGGTGTCGAACTCGTCGGCCAGGACGCGGTGCAGGCCGGTGCCCAACTGCTCGCCGAAGGCCCGTTCCGCGGTGGCGAAGGTGATCCGCACCTGGTGGCGCACCTCCCGGCGGCGCAGCCAGGTGTCCAGCATGAGCGCGATCTCGTAGGCGGGCCCGGGCCATGTGGTGTTGGGCGGCACGACGAACAGCACCTGCTGCGGCCGGCCGTGTCCGGCGTTGTGCGCGACCCACTGGAACCGTTCGCCGAGCTGGTGCAGCTGGCCGGGAGAGGAGATCTGCACGGCGTGTTCGGCCAGGCCGGGCACCCGGTGCGGGTGCGCCTGGGCGCCGGTCGCGATCACGAGGTGGTCGTAGTGGATCGGCTGGGTCCGGTTCGTGTGCACGACCCGGCGCTCGGTGTCGATGTTCTCCACGCAGGCGAGCCGCCAGGTCACACCCCACCGGCCCAGCGCCGCGGCGAGCGGGACGTGCAGCGGCGCCTCCGCCGCGCCGAACGGCAACCCGACAAGGCCGGGCCGGTACAGGAAGTGATCCCGGTCCGACACCACCGTCAGGTGCAGGTTGCTGGGCTTGACCATGGTCCTGAGCTGGAGCGCCGTCTCCAGTCCGGCGAATCCGCCACCCAGGACGACAACACGTTCGGCGAGCATGTGGGGGCTCCTTTCAGAGGATGGGGGAGGGACTGGGCGCCGCGGTCCCGTCGCCGGCCGGCCGACGAAGCAGCAGAAGCTCTATGGCCCTGGCGATGTCGTCGTCGCCGACCGTGCCGACCAGGGACCCGTCGTCGACCACCAGCGCCGGCGCCGCGCCGCGATGCCGTTGCCGGGCGGTCAACAGGTCGGCCAATGTGCCGGCCGGCGAGGTCACGACGATGTCGTCCAGCTTCTGGCAGACGTCCGCGACTCGTGCCGTCTCCAGCCGAGCGGCCGGCTGACGGGTCAGCATGCCCAGGCTCAGCACGCCGAACGGCTGGCCGGTGAAGTCGACGACCGGGAACACCCGGCGGTGCGCGGACGCCGCGATCTGATCGAGGAACGCGCCCACGGTGAACCAGGACGGAGCCGTCACGTCGGCCGGAGCCATGACGTCCCGAACGGCGACGGTGGCGAACTGGGCGCGGCGGACGGCGGCGGCCTCCTCACCGATCGCCGACGACATCAGGAACCAGCCGATCACGCCGAGCCACACGCCGCCGCCCAGGTCGCCGCCGAACATCCGCACGATGCCGAAGCCCAGCAGCAGCGAGCCGATCAAACGGCCCACCAGCGCGGTGATCCCGGTGGCACGCGCGGCGCCGCGGCTGCGCCACAGCAGCGCGTGTAGGACCCGGCCGCCGTCCATCGGGGCAGCCGGCAGCATGTTGAACGCCGCCAGCACCAGGTTGACGAGTGCGAGCCAGGCCAGGCAGGCCTGCACGATCGCCGGCCAGCCGGCGGAGCCGGACAACGCCGCCGCCCCGACGAAGACACCGCCGACGACGGCACTGGCCAGCGGGCCGGCGATGGCGATCCGCAGTTCGGTGCGCGGATCCGGCGCTTCGCCGTCGAGCTCCGTCTGGCCGCCCAGCAACCACAGCGTCATGCCGCGCACGCGCATCCGCATCCGCAGGGCCGTTGCCGCGTGGGCGAGCTCGTGCACCACCAGCGACATCATCAGCAGCAGGGCGGCGGCTGCGCCGGCCGCCCAGTACGCGGCGGCCGCCAGACCGGGCGCGAGAGCGGGCAGCACGCCGAGCGCCACGACGTCGGTGATGAGCGCGACCGTGACGATGGCGGACCAGTGGACCCCGATCGGGATGCCAGCCCACCGTCCACAAGGGATCGTGCCCTTCATCGCCGGCTCACCCGCCGAAGTGCGCCGGGCTGTGTGTGACGGCCTCGACATCCTGCACGGCGGCGTCCACCAGTTGATGGCTCAGGTCGGCGAGGGCGCGGGCGGTCGCGAGCTCGTCACCGATCTCCGGCACGTTCGTGTCGTGCGGGTTGCGATGGGCCCGGCCGCGGCCGATCGTCACGGTCGCGTCCTGTGTCGTCAGCCTGGCCTCCGCCCGGGTGCTGTCGTCGTGCTCGTCGATGTAGATCTCCACATGCCATTTCCTCGTGTGCAGCATGACTTCTCCCTCGTCAGTTCGGGCTGGCGCCCTCGCGGACCGCGCGCACGGTCAACTGCTGTCCGGCCATGGGCCGGACACAGCCCCGGGCGTTGGGCTCGGGCAGCAGCACCGGGCCGGTGTTGTCGGGCGGGTACACCCGCAGCCCGGTCACGGCGACCGGCTGGCAGACCGCCGGGTCGTAGTTGTCCACATTGACCTGGTTGAGCCAGGCGAAGGCGGACTCGCCGGCGCCCAGCACGATCGTCGGGATCGGCCCGGGCTCCCGGGAGGCGGCGTCGCCGACCTGGTGGTGGTCGGCTCCCGCGTAGTAGGAGACACCGGGAAATCCGGTGATCGCGCAGGTGCGTCCGGTGTTGGTGAACACGATCGGCACGTAGTAGTGCCCGGCCGCGCCTTGGCCCGGCCCCAGCGTCACCCGCAGGGAATCGGTGCGGCACGTGCCCACCGCCGCGGTGGTGGCCGGCGTGCCGGCCGTGGATGTCGTCGAGGACGTGGTCGCCGATGTGACCGTGGTTGTCGAGGGCGACGCCGTGGTGGTGTTGCCGCCGCAGGCCGCGACGAGCAGCGTGCAGGCGGCGAGCACGACCTTGGTGCGTATGGACATCAGAGTCCTCCGCTCGTGGTCCGTTCCAGTTGGACAGGCTCGATGCTGTTGCGCGGCCACGGCAGGCACGGGCTCCAGGTGGCCAACCGGCCGCTGCACGCGGCCCGGCACGGCTTGGAGGCGTCCTGCACGACCAGCACCGGGCACGGCGCGAGGTGCAACGCCGTTCTGGTGACCGAGCCACTCCTGCCGCGGCCGACCACGAGCAGATCCGTGTCGGTGCGGGCGGCGATGACCTCGTGCGGGTGCGACCGGACAAGCTCGATCGTGGTGGCCGGCGGACGGGCCAGCGTGGCGACGGCCGTCTCGGCGGCGGCGAGCACCTCGTCCGGATCCTGCGCCAGCGAGATCGGGTGGTGCGTCAACGGATCCGGCACGGCATGCAGGACGAGCAGATCCGCGCGCAGCGTGAGCGCGACGTCGGCGGCGTGCATGACAACACAAGCGTCTTCGGGCCCGCCGACCATCGCGGTGACGCGCCGGTGCCGCCCGTCCACGGCGTCGTCGGTGCCCCGAACGACGACGGTGTCGCATGCGGCGGTGAGAACCGTCGGCAGCACAAGGGCTCCGAGCCCGAGGTGGCGATGCCGGTCGCCGCGGCAGCCGAGCACCAGCAGCTCGGATTCCCGACTGGCCGCGGCGAAGGCCGCCAGCGGCGCGTCGTCGGTGGTGCGGATCCGCATCGGCAGCAGCGGATAGTCACGAGTGATCGGCCGCGTGGACCGCCCGTTGGCGCCGCGCAGCACCACGAGCTCGTCGCCGCGGTTCCATGCTTGGCGTGCCGCCCACCGAAGTGCGGCTTCACCCCACCGGGAGCCGTCGGTCCCTACCGTCACCTTCTGTCCGCTCACGTTCCCACCATCACGCCACGACCCCGGCCGCGGGTAGTGCCGCTAGGCGCTCCCACCGGAGCAGAAGGGCCCCACCACGGTGGGTGGGCACGGGACCTACGGACCTCCGGTCGGATCGGCGGAGTCCGCGTCGACACCGGGAATGGCCTCCTGACCGCGCACGGTCGGCCGCGCCGTCCGCGTCAGGCTGGGCGGCTGTGGTCCTGTTCACCGTGGCCTCCGTCCACCGGCTCGGCGCCGCCCTGGTCGAGCCGGAACGGCGGATAGGTGTCGGTCATCAGCGCCGCGTACGCGGTGACCCGGAACACCCACCGGTTCATGCCGACCGTCAGGTCGAAGATGTCGGTCGGGTACCGGCCGGTGAACAGCAGCACGAAGCCGGCGACGACCACGAGCACCAGGATCAGGCCGGCGCCCCAGTGCGCGCCCTGCGGTCCGCCGCCGCTGAAGAACGTGATCACGATGTAGTGCGGGATCGCCAGCAGCCACCACTTCACCAGCGCCAGTCCGCGGGACAGGTGCTCCGGGTACGCGATGTCCAGCGTCGCCGGGTAGTCAGGTTCCTCGCCGAGGCTGAACGGCGGGTACCGGTCGGTCCCGAGCGCGCCGTACCCGTAGTAGCCCACGCGCCAGGTCCAGCGCAGCACGCCCAGGTTGAAGTCGAACAGCGGCCGGGGATACCGGCCGGTGGCCAGGATCGCGACCAGCGCGACCACGGTCACCACGACGAACGCGATCCACAGGAAGAACAGCACTATCACGTGCGGGATCGCCAGCAGCCACTTCACCAGCCACAGTCCCGGACTGAGGTGCTCGTCCAGGCGGGCCTCGAGCCGAACAGGGGTGTCGCTCATGGTCTCATCGTCTGCCGGCCGGTATCGTGCCCCCAGAGCCGATGTCACCGGGACGGTGCGGTCGAAGGACCCTGTTTCCGTTCCGGCGGCCGGGGCGCACACTGACGGCCATGACCGCCTGCCACCGCATCTCGCTCGGCGGCCGGACCGTGCCGCTGCTGGACCGTGCCCGGATCTACACCTGCGGCATCACACCGTACGACGTGACCCACCTCGGCCACGCCGCGACGTTCGTGTGGGCGGACACCCTGGCCCGGGTGTTGCGGGCCATCGAGGTGGAGCCGGTCATGTGCCGCAACGTGACCGACGTCGACGAGGTGCTGGACGTGGCGGCGTGGCGGGCCGGCTCGGAGTACGACCGCTTCGCGGCCATCCAGCAGTTCCACTTCGACGGCGACATGGCGGCGTTGAACGTCCGGGCGCCGGAGCACGAGCCGCGCGCCCACCGCTATGTCGACGCGGTGGTGCGCTTGGCCGGCGCACTGCTGACGACCGGCGAGGCCTACGCGCGAGACGGGAGCGTGTACTTTCGGGGCCGCCACGTGGTCGAGACGAGCGGGCTGGCGGTCGGCGACGCCGCGGCGCTGGCCGTGGAATACGGCGGTCGGCTTGACGATCCGTCCAAAGAGGACCCGTTCGACGTCGCCGTCTGGCAGGCGGCCGAGGCGGATCACCCGGCGTGGGGCTCGCCGTGGGGTCCGGGCCGGCCGGGCTGGCACGCCGAGTGCGTGGCGATGTCGTTGTCGGTCTTCGGGGTCGGGGTCGACTTCCACGCCGGCGGGGCGGATCTGGCCTTCCCGCACCACGCCTATCACCGGGCGATGGCGGAGGCGGTGACGGGCGTGCGGCCGTACGCCCGGGCGTGGCTGCACGTCGGCACGGTGACGGTCGATGGCGCCAAGATGGCCAAGTCGGCCGGAAACCTGGTGTGTGTGGAGGACCTGCTCGCCGCCGCGCCGGCGGCCGTGGTGCGGATGATGATCCTGGACCGGCCGTGGGCGCTGGCCTGGGACTACACCCCCGACCTGCTCGACGTCGCGGCCGACCGGGTGGACCGGCTGTACGCCGCGGCGGGCCGGTCGGGCAATGGCGACGTCGAGGGGATGCTCGGGCTGCTGGTGCGAGACCTCGATGTCACCCGGGCGGTCGACCTCGCCGTGACCGAGGGCGGCGCGTCCGCCCGCCTGCTGGCCGCCGTGTTGGGACTCGCGTGAGCCGCTGGGCGGCCGATGGTCCCGCCGGAGTGGTTGCCTACGCCTCTGTCCCGGCCCGGCGGACCCGTCCACGCTTGCGGGTGGAGGTGGGTGCCATGACCGAAACACCCGATGGCAGAAGGGAAGCCGCGCGCAAGCGCATCGAGGAACGGCGTGGTTTCGTCCCGCACGTGATCGTCTACGTGGTGATCAACGCGACGCTGGTGTTCGTGTGGGCGAACACGGGTCCGACCGGCTTCTTCTGGCCCGCGATCGTGATGTTCGCCTGGGGCGTCGGCGTGATCATGCACGCCTGGAACGCCTTCCTCGACAAGCCGGTCACCGAGGCCGACATCGACCGCGAGCTGGCCCGCGGCCGGCGGAGTCCGGACCAACGCTGAGCGGACCCCTCACCTGGCCCGGGCCCAGCGGCGGCGCACCGTCTCGGCGCGTTCCTGTTCCTCCAGTTCGAACTCGACCGCCGCCAGCGCGTCCGTGAGCCGCGGCAGCCAGTGCTGCCGCAGCGAGCGGACGCGCAGTGCTGTGACACGAAGCTCCACCTCGATGTCCCGCAAGGCCCGTGCCGCGACGGCGTGCGCCGCGGCGGCCCGCGTGGCTTCGGCCACGGCGTCGCGCGCTCGTGTAGTCGCCGCCGAACACGACTGATCGAGGTCTGGCAGCGTCAACTCGGCGGAGACCGGATGCCGCACGCCGACGGTGACGCCCCAGGAGACACTCAGCGCGGCTGGCCGGCCCGCGCCGACACCCAGGGCGGAGCGACCGCCGAGCAGCACGGCGCGCAGGACCCACCGGTCGGCGTCGGCCTGCTTGTCCCGCCACACCATGCGAGTGCCGCGGGCAGTGTCCGCGAGCCGACCCTGCTCAGTGCGCAGCACGTGCAGCTTCTGATCGAGCATCGCCGCCGCTGTGGTCGCCGTCTCGATCCTCGTGCGCAACCACAGCCGCCCGGTCCGGCCCGGTGGCACCTTCATGCCGATCGCCTCCCGTGTGTTCGTCGACCATCGCCTGCGGCAGCATCACGAGTTCCCGCTGCGGCAGCGTGAGAACGGCTCGCCAGCACCGGTCGAGCGTGTCGTCGATGCCCCGTGCCTCGTCCGGCCGCTGGTCGACCAGCTCGCGTTCGAACGCCTCCTCGAACCGCAGGTACGGCTCGTCGCCACCGCTCACGGCCGACCGGCCGACCAGTTCCGCCAGCTCGCCCACCTGCCGGGCGCGCGCCAGCGCGGACAGCGACTGCGCGGCCAGGTCGAGGTGGTCGGCCCGGGTGTGGCCGGGGCCGGCGCCCCTGCGCATGAGCCGGGACAGCGAGGCCAGCGCGTCGATCGGCGGATAGACGCCGCGGGCATGCGCCTGCGGCGACAGCACGATCTGTCCCTCGGTGATGTATCCGGTCAGGTCCGGCACCGGATGGGTGATGTCGCCGGCCGGCATGGTCAGCACCGGCAGCACGGTGACCGAACCCGGCACGCCCTTGATCCGGCCGCAGCGCTCGTAGAGCCCGGCGAGGTCGCTGTAGAGGTAGCCCGGGTAGGCCCGCCGTGCCGGGATCTCCCCGCGTGCGGCGGAAATCTCCCGCAAAGCCTCCGCGTAGCTGGTCATGTCGGTCATGACCACGAGCACGTGCCGGCCCCCGCCGAAGGCCAGGTGCTCGGCGACGGTCAACGCGATGCGCGGCGTCAGGACGCGCTCGATCACCGGATCGTCGGCCATGTTCAGCAGCAGCGTCACCTCGCCGTCCGCCGAACGGTCCGCCAGCGCCGACCGGACCAGCGACCGATCCGCGTAGGTGAGGCCCATGCCGGCGAACACCACGCAGAACGGGTCCCCGCCGGCGGTGGCGTCGGCCGCGATCTGCGTGGCCAGTTCCAGGTGCGGCAGCCCGGCCACGGTGAAGATCGGCAGCTTCTGACCGCGCACCAACGTGGTCAGTGCGTCGATGGCTGACACACCGGTCAGCACGGGCTCGCTCGGCGGATCCCGAAGCACCGGGTTGAGTGGGTTCCCGGCCACCGGCGCGTCGGCGGCGCCGAGGATCGGCGGCCCGCCGTCGATCGGCTCGCCACGCCCGTTGCACACGCGGCCGAGCCAGGCGTCGCCGACGGGGATCCGCAGTGGCCGTCCGCTGAACTCGACGCCGGTCCCGTCGCAGCGCATGCCCGCAGTGCCCTCCAGCACCTGCACGACGGCGGTCTCGTGGTCGATCTCGAGCACAAGGCCGTGCCGGGTCTCACCGTTGTCCAGGCGCACCGTGACGAAGTCGTCCCAACCCGCACCCCGCACGCCGTCCACGACCACCAACGGTCCGCGCAGCTCCCGCACGCCGGTGTATTCCACGTTCATGGCAGATCACCGATCCGAGCAAGCAGGTCGTCACGCCGCGCCAGCACCTCGGCCGGCGTGGCCGCCTCCTCACGGGCCCGCAGCAACGGCCCGAAGTCGAATCGCTCCAAGGCTTCTGCTGGGACGCCGGCGGTTCGGCACCGTTCGATGACGTCCACAGTGGACTCCACCAGCGCGTCCGCGCGGTCGTCCGCGCAGTAGGCGTCGACGGGGGAGAGCGAGCTCTGTTGCAGGACCGCCTCGCGGATCAGTCGGCCGGCGAGCATGGCGACGCGTTCCCGGTCCGGCAGCGCCGCGACGCCGACCAGTTCGGCGAGCCCCGCGAGCCGGTCGGCCTCAGCCAGGATGTCGACCAGCATGGCCCGCCGCGTGGTCCATCCCGTCTGCCCGGCGGCGGCGCGCCGGGCTCCGATCGCCACGGCGTCGCGAGCGAACGACGAGGACCACGACACCGCGGGGTAGTGCCGGGCGTAGGCCAGGTCCCGGTCCAACGTCCAGCGGCACCGCGTGAAACGCTCCGTGTACGTGGTGACCGGCTCGGTCATGTCCCCGCTGGGCGGCGACACCGCGCCGACGACGGTCACCGACGCCGCCCGGCCGCCCAGG
>Ga0307511_10007404_pt1 | contig 11041 bp, 10 predicted proteins | sample 13_EM_MG_FD_200266 | JGI IMG/M metagenome (GOLD analysis project Ga0307511, IMG submission 200266) | Populus trichocarpa ectomycorrhiza microbial communities from riparian zone in the Pacific Northwest, United States - 13_EM | ecosystem: Host-associated > Plants > Roots > Unclassified | place...
CGCACAGGGCCTACCAAACCTTCATAACATATAAGACTTACTTACCAATAGTAAACATATGTGCTTGAACCTAAGCTCGCTTATAAACCTGATATAAATACTGCTTGATACCTATATCCCTCAGAATATGTAGTTTTTAACATAATCCGCTATGTAGTTCACTACATCTCTTCACATGGTAGGCGGTTTGTCCTGATACTGAGCCCACATGTATTATACATCACGCACAACGTATATTGAGCCCCACAAGTCCTTTGAGGCCACAATTCCGTCACATCAATTGCTAGTCCATACATACTCCAATTCCTACCTTCCATTTTTCACCACCTCATATAGCAATGCTCACCCTAGGGCAGCACTTGAAGGTGACTTCTATGTATACACTAAACCTCTGGTTTTAATTTGAGCCTTTTTGCATCATAATTCGACTTTTTAACAATTAAATACATGCATCCCGGAAGTGCGCCGGATCCCGGTAGTGCGCCGGATCCCCGTCAAATACGTTACAGGAAGAACGAGTATAGTTACAGGCACCTATGAACAACCGAGGTAGGGTGATTTATGTTTGAGACGGATTTTGCTCTGGAAGGGTGGTATTGGTATACGTGCTAACGGAAGCAGGGAGATATGTGGATATAAGCGTATGGAAACCTGCAGATATTTCTTGTCAACGATATCGCTGGCTTTGGCTGGTTTTGTTTTGTAGAGGAGGGAGAAGATATGGAATTGCATGGAAACCTATTAGTATTCCTCTTCGGACACGACGCTGATATCTGGCAGACATCAACTGCTGCTTGCATAGGCGCGTTGTGACCGGGCCAATGCAGTAGCTGGCTGAGCACAGAATTCGGTCGAGTCACGGAGAGTCAGATGAGGGCCGACAGAACTGTAATATTTACGCAGTTGGTCAGTTTTATAACAGAGGGAATCGGGTTGACAGGGAGTGACAGATCGTCATAACAAAGTAGCTAAGGTGAACTTAGAGCTTTAATAAACCTATAATTCAGGGGGACAAATCCCAGAGATAGATTGGCCTGGCACGGGCAATGGTATGGTAGCCAATGGAGCGACTCATCTCAATAATACAAACTCAGTTGAGTTGTGGGGGTGCAAAACGCGAGGATATATCAACTTGGGATGAAAAACCCAACGCAAACATGGACCTCTATAGCACAGTACTGATGCTTAGTACAGAACTCGATAAAGTTACGAGAAGCAAAACGCAGGATGTATTAACTTAGGGCGCAAAACTCTATGGTGACTATTGAAGTGAGGTGATTCAGTCCTGGAGAACATGATCGGGTCATGGAGGAGCAAAACCCAGGGATGCATTGGCCTGGGACGGAAAACTGTATAAAGTGGATACTCAGTACTCGTATGTGCCCGTGCGTGGGGATATTCCGGCTGTATTCAGAGCGCGCCCTTGTCCTCCACTGCAGTCGAACCTCTATACAGTATACTCTCTTTATAAGCATAGGTCGAGACCGGACGTGGTATGCTTATAACGAATTTATGCATATATCGAGAGAAGATTACATACATGACAAAACAGACAAAGGAGACCAGATATCGGTATTAGAACTAATGTAAGAACTCTGTGATCCTCCGCTGGGTTTGTTTGGCCTTCTCTCGGCGTAGATATCCCTCAATTCGACGTTTTTCCCACTGCAACATCTCTTCCAACTTGCTTGTATTTCCATCGGACTGGAGGGAATATAGGAGAAGAGTTTCTAGCTTGATTGTACGCCATGTAGATTTAGGGTTTGCTTCTGCCTAGTCTCTAATTTCCTGACGTTCACTTTCAGACCATGCCTGGCGTTGCACGACTTTCTGTGCACCTTCGGAGGTCGACATCTCGTATCGCTACTGGAAATTAGCGGCATGCATTAGATAGAAGGTAGTTCTATACAGACCTTTATAGAAATGTATGCTGTTTTCAAGCTTAGAGTGTACGGGATAGAGGCTAGCTGTAGTAGAATGTAGGAATCTCCGCTATGCTAGAGTGATATCTTATCAATAAGTACCCCTGCTAGCGTACATTCGTTATAAGCAGTATGTATGTGACTCAGCAAGAAAAGGGTACGCTTATGCGAATTGGTGAATTTATGCCTTAAATTTGCCTTTTCGTTTGGCAGGACCATGAGGGGTATGCCTATAACGAATATATGCTTATATCGAGTATGCTTATAAAGAGAGTATATTGTAGCAAGCTTGGGGAAAGTCGTGTCACATAGCGTCTGCCTCCCATCCCTGACCCTCACTCAACGCGTGGAGAAGTTCCTCAGTTAGAAGGGGCGCGGGTGCATCTGTACTCATGCCACACTGTTGCTCGGCAGCCCCAGCAGAATTTGCGATTGCATTGCGATTCGGGACCTACATCTCTACACTTAGCATGATTTCCTGATCTATAGAAGCGGAAGATAAGTGACTAGCAAACTCACAAGTGCAGTGATCACACCCTGCCTCTTTATGAACCAGTACATTACACCAAGGACATTTTTTCGCGTTGGATGCCAACCAGGCCTCACCACCAGCAACCTCCTCCTGGCGAGCATCGGCCACTGTCATGTTCCGCTTATGTTGTTCACAGGTAAGGCCGTCATGTACTGCATCGCAAGGAAGACATGTGGGCTGCTTGCACTCCGGGCAGTACTGCTCCTGTGAGGTTTCGCAGGGCACATCACCCCACATACACCCCTCGGTCTGACAGAACCGAATTCCGTCAATGCCTTTCAGCGCTGCTTGTGTCCAGAGGCGATCGTATCGGTCTGCAATCTGAGGCGCCAGTCGATCGACATCAAGGGCGGTAAAGGTCGAATCGCAGTCAGGAAACAAGCAAGGTATTGGGGGGTTCTTTTCTTTCATCATCTGGAGAAGCCCGACTTCCAGGCAGCTATTGCAGGCGTAAGTGCTATAACCGTGATTGCATGTTGAGGTTACTTGGGGATAGTGTGCACGAGCCATCCTCTCAGGGCAGTCCTCGCTACAACAAAGAGCACAGTCGATGAGTTCGTTGCTGCAAGGTTCGCACTCAGTTTCTTCGTTCTTTTGGGGAAACTCATTGCTACAGATTTTACAATCACGAAGATTCTGTACGTCCCGTCGATGTACGTTTGCTGCTTTGACATAATTCGCAACTGTGAAGCTTCCCGCACAGCCAGCAGCTGGACACGGAATTACTGGCTCCCCATCCGTTTGTGGCTGGAAATTGAAAGCATACGCATTCAAACATACCCAACAGTAAGTGTGCAAGCATTGCTGAAGGCCAAAAGGTAGTGGGAAGTCTTCGAGGGGGAAATAGGTTTCGCATTCGTCACACTCCATAGCTTTGGCAAAGGTGGTAGCAAGGGAGCCAACGAAGGATCCTTGGAGAGATGTTTTAGCCAATACGGGTTTGTTGATATACGGTGGAAGTGATCTGCTTTCTCGAGATAACTGTTGTCCGGCAGGCGTCGGTGACGGAATATGATCGCAGTACAACTAACCAACTCGCGTTACTTGGCGTCAGAGAAAGTGCTATGTATATATTGTATGTGTGGGCATAATGGGGTGGGATGAGAGTTGCACTGATTGTGCACTTTCATTAATTCTGCTGTTGGCGAAGCAGAGTTCGGACTGCAATATAGAACAGTACCACCATGGGTACCGTAGGATTTGTCTAACATGCAACTAACCTATTAAGCAACCACTTCTATGCACGCTTGTATGGCACGTACAGCCTTGCATGAGCTGCCTATATATTCATAACTAGTAGCCAATTGAAGAGTCCCATAAAGCTGCTTTTTCTTCATGCAGATGGCAGATTACGTATATCAATAAATTTAGAATATATTTGTCTCTAGCTTCTAAGGCCATGGGGGAAAGACACGGTACCCCAGTGCAAGTGTCGTCATGGCACATTTAGATAGTTGCGTGACATGTATACCGTGGTAACTTGAGAACAAGAATAGATTTAATGTATATGCACGAGTTAGGGGCTAGTACGTGATACTCCTTTCAACTCATGCTGGTGCAGCTACTGAGACATTGGTGCAGGGCATTGAGACGCTATTGCCTGCAGTCCCTGGTCAGATTAATCTGGTTGCAGGTCAGGACTCGCTTATAGGAACCGGTTCTTGTTTTCGAGTTACCACCGAGTAATTTATCAGTGTTGACCAGATCGGTTTTATATATACATGCATACGTAGCCTGAGTTATTTACTAGCGGTGTCTCGGACTTTATTGGATAGCAAATCTGAGACCACCTCCAAAGGTTCTGAGACATTGCTGGCAATTGACTCTTGTCTCTGGTACATGTACGCGCAGGAATATGGAAAACAAGTTTTGGAGTATCGTCCTAGAAAGAGGGCATGTGTAGGAGTGCCAATAGATAACATATCATCATTTTAAAGAGGCAACATACCACTACAGTACCACCACTACTACGAATCCGAAATACTGCTTCCTGTAGTCTGATAGAAGCTATTGTAAGGCAAGACATTACCAGCGGCTGATTAAAAAGCCACCATTGGTGCTCTTGAGGCGCTTCTGTGTTGTATGCAAAGGAATAGAGGCTGAAATGAGGGCTATCTATACATTGGGAAAAAGCGAGAAAAAAAAAACGTAACAGAGGATCATAGACTTCATATATTTACCATTTATGGTCTGATCTTTCCGTTTCGTCATGCAGGTATGTAGCTTACTCTCAATATAAGCATATTATCGTTACTGGAGTGCCATCTCTAGGCCAGGCTGTATGGTACTCATCGTAGATAGGTACAAGCTTGAGAAAAACATAGAAAATACAAAACCTCCCTGTGACGAGGCTGTGAATGCACAAGTAGAGTGGGCAGTCATATATTCTCGACTCTCCACTCTCTGCCCCCGAGTGCTTCATACGCCTAAACCAGTGTTTGCCTGTTGACGTTTGAGCAGAACCTCGTCAATTGCGGAGACCATAACTTCAAGCATCTGAGGGAACTATCAGCTCTAAAGGCACAGATACCCTATTGTGGAGGTTCTTGATTGCATATCCATAGTACCTCCAGTTGATTTGGCTTACCTTTCTGTTGCGCTGCGCATCTGACATTGCTGGATCCAGCACAACTTTGTTCAGTGGCTCCTTGTTACAGAATATGAAGTGACCGAGTTTTGCGTCTAGTTGGTCAATGAACCTTTTTGCGTCTTCATCGGACCCAACATAGTGTATCTGAAAGATCACAGCTATATATGAAGGTCAGACACGACGAACTTTTGACATTTCAAGCCGAAGCAGGGTAATAGGAAGTAATATCTACCAGAATGCCCCAGCGCCTGATGGTTCAGGAGGCCTCTGGCTGTCAAAGCCTGTTTGCATCGCGTTATCGTACTTTCAAACGCATCTTTGTCACTGGCCTAGTGCTACCCTCTGAGTTTTCATTCGATCATAGTTTCAGGAATGTCCCATAAGTCATACCTCTCCATCGGTTATGATAGTCACCAGCATAGGATTCAAGGACGCAACCACCCCAAGATTAGTGATGAGCGGCTGCACAACCTTCCTATCGAGCGCGGCTCCAATCATGGTACCTCCGCATGGCGAAATGCCATTTAAAATGGCATCAACCTGATCTTCCTTAATAGCATCCATGTTGGCATCCCCATTAAAATTGATGAAACGAAGCTTCACACCATTTTCATTCAGCCGTGTTGCAAGTGGGATAATTCGGTGGACTAATTCCCTTAGTGTTTTATCGAACAAAGCCCCAGCCATTGAGCCACTGTCATCTGCCGCGCCACGGTGAGTCAATAAATTACTAGTATAGAAAGCCAGGAGCACGGGCGTGGCTACCGCAGAAAATAATGCATTGAAAAAGATTAGTCTTAATGAGACTTCTTGTGGAGCCTCGTGGGAGCCCTAAGTCGGTCAGAGTCGCGTCGATATTTTTTGCGGCCTTTCGGGCAAAGTCTTCCAATGTTGCGTCTGTGTAGAGTTGATCAAGGCCCAGTATTTGAACTAAATTTCCCATCGCAGTCTTAAACTCGACCTTTGAGGTTGGTGGCTTCTAAGGTTTCAAAAATTCTCAGATTAGTCCTAAGCCCCAAATATAGACACATTTCGAGTTTTGCCCTAGATAGTCTACGTACCGGTTCGGGGGGAGGGGCGGGTATGTCTAAGCCAGGCTCGAAGTCAATCCCGTCGATCCCTCGCAGCACTTTTGCAGAAGCATCTGCTTACCTGCATGCCCACGCGCCTTGAATCCGCTGCGTGCCCCTTCTGTATTCACCACTGATCTGGTATCCCTTCTGAGGCTGACTAGGTCCATGTCGACCCTCCCGGTTCCTCCAACAACAAAATCCGCTCTATCGAGGGACAGAGTATTGGTAACCCTGGCCGGTGTCGGTAAAATCAACTTTAGTATCCAAATGTTAGTGAATTATGCCAGTTGTCTTTGCTTGCTTTGGGGCTTACGATAGTGCTTGTGAGGACCAAGGTACCTAAACCTGTCCTACGCTGGAAGAATTTAATGACACATCCAACTTCTCCATCCACGAGGTCCCACAATAGAATGATACGGTTGAGCACTGAAATGTCTGTGAGGAGGCGATTCTTGATCTCGTTGAAGTTCTTTTCGCTGAAGGAACTGACAACCAAGGACACAGTATCACCAATTGTCCCATCGGCGTTGGTCTGCAAGATTTTGACACCGTCGGGGCCTGCATTGTAACTCTCCACTTGTTCTTCGGTTTGACATGGCCACTAGATTAGGGCGTATGCATTGATGGCTTTGAGTAAGTGTTACATACTTGTTCTTGCATTGGAGACGTTCCCTTTCCTTTGTCCCAGTTCGATTCTAGCCCAGCTCTGGTGGCAATACTTCATCTGGCCAGGGAGCCGGAGGTCGAAGTTTGTCATGGTAAAAACCTTCGCAGATGGAGTCTGAGGTCTTAGTTTGGTCGAAGTCAAGTCCACAATTGTCGAGAGGTCATTCATCAAGCTCGAGGACTCCTTCTCTCCTAGCTTTAACGTCGAGGCCCTATTCCGTTACGTAAGGCATTCTGCATGTAGATGGGTTTAATCCCACCATAGAATTGGGATGCGCCTCACACAGGAAGGGTCGTGCCAACCAGACTTCACTCCTCAAATAGTTTCTTTTCATCATACACGTCGATCTTAAACTTACCCTAATTTTGAGGGAGGCGGCTCAGGTTTGTCTGACTGGGCACACCAGGAATAAGATTCAAGACAATATCGATTTATTTCATTGGCCAGGACGTCCTATATTCTCCTTGGTTCGGTTTTTTTACAAACATATGCGTCATGTAGCTTGGGGCTGGCACGGCTCAGTGGTTGGGCAATCCAGCCGGGTCTTCACTCGGGGATGCGTGGACTCGTCATATAAGTATCGACACGAGTACTGATTTACCGGAAAAAAAGAAAAAAAAATGCACCTCAAAAATTGCAGATGCGGTTGAAAACAAAATTTATTCGCGAGGCAATTACGATATAATTTTAGGTAAACATACGGGAATGAGGAATTAAATAGTATTTATGTTTGTGCAGCTTGGACTGGTAGACCGAGATCAGCGATAACCGGACGGTACCGAAGCCTGGCTTGTACTAGCCCCTTCGGTATAGATGGTACTGGTAGCCTGATTTAAAATAAAGATAAGGGGTACAGGATAGACCACAGCAGGGAGCGCACCAGCTCGAATACCTTGCCAGCTCACAGCCGGGGTTGCTGATCATGTGCATATGCATATGCAGATTGGAAGCTTCTTAGTCTAATTGGACTCTAAGAAGGAACTCAATGGTTATCTCTTAGTTATCTCTCGTCCTAATAGCACGCTTATTTGGGAATGGGACACTGCGTCCTTGTAGAATCGTCCGATGATGACGACTATACAGACTTCTCATTTAAAAATAACTGGTTATTATGTGGGGGGATGAGTACATTATATGCCCACCACTCTCATCAACACCTTTCGAACTGACACACCCCTCCCTCGTAACTGGTCATTGACTATGCTTCTACGGTCAGCCCTTAGCTCGAACCTTTACCATCAATAAGGGTGCTTATTGTAAAAATTGTGTGACCATGAAATGCGGAGAGGGGAGGCTAAGCGGAACTAGGGACTGGAGTGACGTCGGGTGGGTTGGTGCAGGGAGAAGCTCCTAATCGGGCATATAGTGTTTGTTATCGTAGGGGCGTGATTGATTAACGTCGCCGACGTACAAGTGCAGAGCATAATAGTGTGATGGCCAGAGCATGATAGCCACACGGCCCACGGTGCTGAGCCAGCTCATAGCAGCTACCCTCCTCGTCCAGTTGCGGTTCCGGCTGCTCGTATTAATGCAACTGAATACAAGCGATGAGATTCTATGTCCGAGATGATGTCTCCTAGATAGTTGCATTCTGGGTACTGTAGCGAAAAGCTGTAACATGGCATACAAGTGGGCCACAAGGCTCTCTCTCCTCGTAACGGAGGCTCACATATGTGCGTGTAGCAATTTGAGTACTCGCCACAGCCAATATCTTTCCAACTGATCTATAAAAAGGCTGAAATTTCTGAAGATACGTACAACCGAATCCTAAACATACTCGAAACCCCCAAGCTTTCCTCCTACGCAAGTTATCCATAAGAACTGCCACTCCCTGTTAAACCTAGACAGTCGTTTTCCAACATGTCCAGCCCAATGATTGATACCCAAGTTGCGGAATTTGCTCCCGAAGAGTGGGTCCTTGATGCGGTTCAGAGTTTGAGCGGCGTAGACGGATTCAGTACTATTACATTCAGAATTTGGAGAGGCAATGGTAAGTTTATAACCCACAGATACAGCACTTACTTCAGTCCTGTGATGTTGTAGACTTCATCTTTACCAAAACGTGCGTAAACTTATTTACATTTATCCTACAGTATACGAAGCTTTCGACTTGGAGACTGCGGAAGAGCAAAGGGAGATACTAGACTATGGTTTGCAGATGGAAGGCAAAATACTCCCTTCAATGATCATCCAGTCCTGTTTGCATGCCGACTATCCAGCAATGCGCCGAGAAATGCAGCGGTGGATGAGTAAGGGACAAGGAGCTGTTCAGGTAGTAATCCTCCTAACATGGACGATTACCACGACCGATTTGGAGTTACCCTCACTAGAGCTCCGACTAGAAGTGTATCATTATAACGCACAGGAGCAGGAGCTTTGCGAAGTTGTGCGTAATCAGGTAAGAAGGAGCAACGCTATGAAGTTCGGGCCAAATAATTAATGTAATGACTTGAGCAGACTGTTGAGGTTCTAATGCCGCCCGGCGACCTCCCTTCGATACAGATTACCCTTGGCCAGCTTTATGGGGGTTCCTCGGTGAAAATGGGCTTCCCGGGGCTTGCATTCAATATGTGTGTGAACACATTAGTTAGGCTAGGATACGAGGCCTTCGAGTCGGACTTGGAGCAGTTCCAAAAAGCATTGGCAGCATATGAAGAGAAGACAGATGCGGGGCAAACCAGCCCGGGTTGTCCAATGACTGACCCAGCTGACACCCCGAAAAGACCTGGAGGATCTGGAGAGGCAAATCAAGAGCCCATTTCATCGACCACAACACAGAAATCCGAGACCACACCGCCTTCAACCGAATCCGAAGATGGAGACCCAGAGGCTCTCAACGTTGCGCTGAGTCCGGAGCTACTTCAACCTCAGACGGATAACGCCAGACTGACCAGTGAAGCGATGCACCTGAATAATGAAGTAGCGGAGCTTCGGGCAGATCTCAGACAAGTGACGGAGGAGCTGAAGGCGGAAAGACTTCGATGTGTGACTGATCACTCCAGGCTAATAAGTGAAGCTACGCACCTCAATAACGAGATAGCTCAACTTAATAGAGACCTGGATCGAGTAACAAACGAACGAGATGACAGTCAACAGAAGGTTCGCGACCAGGATTTACAGTTATCTAAAATTATGCAAGGGGCAAGGGACGTCGAGGTTAATCTCCGCCTTGCAAGTGCGAAAGTCCAGAATACCTTGAGCTGGATGAATGTGGGTAGGACAGCAAATTATGAGCCTACGGTCCGGAGCGGGCTCCTGCACATTCAAGCTTGCATGAAGAATGCGACAGAAAGTGCAAAGGATATGAAATGAGGAGCGGAGATCTGGCTATTCTCTTAAAGTGATGAATCCCTATAAAACTCACGCATGTGTATGCTAAAAAATTGATACAATATTGTTGGGTTTGCATATGTTACATATTGTACATGTTAGTCCAGGGCGCAGTAGGCAGGCGTGCATATCTATGGCGAATTTAGTCCCATGTCATGATTTCCGAATGATGAATTCCGCAACCACATTTTTGTAGAAAATAACTAAGGAATTATCGTAATACTATGGAGCTTGTCGGTCTTGAGCCTATTTCTACCAAATATATCCAACTTATTCCTGCAGCACCCCCCAAAGCTGCAATCGAGGCTACATCTGCCTAGCGATCTGCTCCTAATACACATGCAACACGAACCTTACTACCAGATGTAGCCTCGGCAACACCTTTTTGCGCGCATGTAGCATACTATTTTTGTTTCATCCTCCTAGATCATCCATCCGGGCGCAGGGAGAGTTAATCGCTCGCAATTCGGAAGCCGTGCCGACATTAATTGAACCTTTTTTAGGCTTTCTTGAAGGAAGTTATTGCTGTGTCAGACCCGCCAACTTCAGAATTCAGGACGTGTCATTTGTAACTTGCCGGGTCGATTCGAAGCAATAAGTAGTCCGAGGTAGGATTCTTTGCCGTTGTTACTGTAGTTATTTACTAATTATCTTCTGTGGAACAGACAACAGGTGCCGTATGTAGGCTAGGCTCAGTGTGTATAGAAGCTTGTGTCTCAACCTCACATACAGTGCGTGGGCGAAAGTATACGCGACCCCCCCTGCATAATCTGAGCGTGGGACATACAGCTGTGCTCAGACATATATATGTTCAGGGCCGTTCCGGGATGGCATATATATCACTCCGGGCATATGTAATATAACAAGTTGAGAGGAAATCGAGTCTACTGTGTTATACATGAGATATATACATAAGAAAAGTATATA
>Ga0307511_10007405_pt1 | contig 11040 bp, 11 predicted proteins | sample 13_EM_MG_FD_200266 | JGI IMG/M metagenome (GOLD analysis project Ga0307511, IMG submission 200266) | Populus trichocarpa ectomycorrhiza microbial communities from riparian zone in the Pacific Northwest, United States - 13_EM | ecosystem: Host-associated > Plants > Roots > Unclassified | place...
CCTCTTCCGTCATCCAGAACGCCTGTTTTCTCAACGAATATAATACCCATCACGAGGTTGCTCTATGCTGAGGGCTGAACACCTGCTTACTAAATCCTCAGGCAGCGAGTGGAGTTGTAGTGCGGTGGTGCGGTGGTGCAGTGGTGCAGTGGTGCAGTGTCTGGTAGGGCGTCGGTGGTTTCTTCTACGCGTCTGATAGAACTACTATCTGGTCTCCAGCCCCAAGCCCTCATACCACAACTATGGTATCGTCATTTCCACCTCGTCACCACGGTGGGCCGACTGTGGTCACAAGATCCAGATCTAAATCCCCACACAAGAAAAAGTTCATGCTTCGCTCCTCACCGCAGACTGTTTCATCCCCATTCAATTCTCCTGCAGTAAAAATTACAAAGTCTCCGGCTCTCCGAAACCTTACTCCCCTACGCCGCAAAACATTGATGACCAGCCCAATCAAATTCCCTCTTTCGCTAGCCACTACAAACGAGCTCAATACTTCACCTCCTGGGGCGACCCCCCCCCCAAACGTCAGTAACATTAGTCGTCTCGACAAGGGAAGTCCTGGGAGCCCTACCGCTCGGCACGCAATGCAACGAGGGAACAGGGCTGGTATTGGCGTGGAGAATGGCACTGTCGGGAGCCCGCTTCGGAGTCTAGGTAGCCCTGTTAAGCACGGGAGATCACCGAGTCCTGTGAAGCGTGGGCGTGGTTCCCCTGCCCCGAAACGAAGAGCGGCCAATCACAACGTCAGCGATTCTCCCTTTCCTGGCCCGAGTCTCTCGCCGACAAAAGTTCGAGAACCCAAGTCCCCATCTCCAAAGGCTGGCACAGCAAGGAAGAACCCTTTGAAAAAGAATGTCATTAACCCTGGAGAACGACCAACATATGTCAAATCTCGACCACAAGCCCGGGCAGTCGAATTTGCTACGCCTACTGATCCGGCTTCGAAGATTCGACGCACGGCCTCCCTTAAAAATATCTCTGCTATGACCGCTCTACCGAGTGCTTCAATTCATCCACACAACACAGCTTCTGTCACTCGCTCGTCTTTGAAGGAGACTATGTCTACCGGAGTATCTACTGAGACGGAATGGGTCACGCCACACTACAAGTTGGCTAAACCTGATCCTGCAGCTTTCCACTCTACAGGTTTCATCCCGAAGCGTGGAAGGCTAAGCACAGATTCTGCAAATAAAAATCAACCAGAAACCCCTTGCAAGAAACTGTCGTCTTACTCAGTTAAGATGTCTGATGTGCAACAAACAGGCTCTGTTATTGGTGAATTCCTGAGCCCAGTGGGGGGAAGCAAAAACAGTCTACTTGGGCGACGGGAGTCTCGGGCCATGCACAATAATGACATGTCTCCAACCCCACTTGGCAGTGGAAACTCATTATTGAGCGAAGATTTCGATGTGTTGTCAACACCGACAAAGTCAGTCTATAATACGAATTTGGTTCCTCTATTTGGAAATGTCGGAGGTACAAAGAGGAAGGGAGAGTGTGAGTTGCCCTTGCATCATGCATGTTCTTCAGAAGATGCCATGGAGATGTGTAGCGAGCGTGTACTGACATCCTATTATATAGCAAGACCACAAAGTCCTTATAGTATAGGGACTGGAAGAGCAACTAGAGCTCGCGTTCGAGAGTCGACCCAAACTCCCAAGCCCCAGGAAGATCAGGATACCTTATTTGCTGATGCAAGTTGTCTCTCTATACAAACCGGTGCACGGAGGCAGCGGGCGCCACAAACACCAGCGAAGAATCATACGTCTACTTCAGACACTGGGAAAAGCATGCCTCGTACCCCAAACAATCTACCGTTGGAATCATCCCCTTCCATGCAAATCAGCCCAGATTGGAAATGGAAGGCAAAGTTTCAAAACGATGTGAGGTGTATTGGCTATGGGGAGTTCTCGCAGGTTTACCTTGCAATAGAGTCTAAGCCCAGTAGACTGTTCAAACCTTCCAAGAGCGGTACAACATCAAATAAGCAGCTGGCATCTCCCCGTGTGTCTTCTCCGCCATTCCAATCTTCCCCACCAAGCAGTCCAGTTCAACAACCTCCAAAGTTTTATGCAATCAAGAAATCCAAAACCCCCTACACTGGTGTGAAGGACAGGGACCAAAGGCTTGAAGAAGTCAGAATATTAATGGAACTTGGTACGCATGATCATGTTATCAAATTCGTTGATCAATGGGAGGAAAATAGATTCTTGTTTATACAGACCGAATATTACGAGAACGGGAGCCTAGACAAATTTCTAGATAAGCATGGAACCAAGGGAAGATTAGATGAATTCCGTGTTTGGAAAATAATGAATGAAATATGCATGGTATGTACTACTTCTTCACTTGACTTACTAGAGATTGAAAGTACTTACAAATCTAAAAGGGCATCAAACATATTCACGACTGTGGCTTTTTGCATCTTGATATCAAGCCAGCCAATGTCCTCATCTCGCTCGACGGTACATTGAAGATAAGTGACTTTGGCATGGCAACCCGATGGCCGGCACGGCATGGGATTGAGCGAGAAGGTGACCGAGTGTATCTTGCCCCTGAGGTCATGCAGCAAGGCTACAGATATGACAAGCCCGTGGACATCTTTGCCTTGGGATTGACAATAATAGAAGCAGCAGGGAATGAAGGCCTCCCTCCAAATGGTCCTGTCTGGCAAAGTATAAGGAGCGGTGATTTCTCTCTTGCTCCTATTCTTAGCACTAGTGTCTCTGGCGAGTTTGTATTCCGTGATGAAAGGGGAGAGCCTCTATCTACCCTCATCCTGGATGGTCCCAGTATTACTGCCAGTCAGTCATTCTCGTCGGATGCATCATCAGACTCAGAACAGGTTACCACGGGCCTACTCTCACCAAGTTATCCAAGACGACGAAGGGCGTTTTACAGGACTCAGAGTGGATCCAAAAAGCTGTTGCATGAACCAAGGCCTGGAGACCTAGTTTACCCACCCAAATTCATGGAAGATGGGGGCCTGGAACGCATTGTACAGTCGATGCTTGCTCCTGATTCATCAAGGAGGCCAAAAGCAGCAGACATACTCGATATGGAAGAAGCCAAGTGGGTGGAGAGTCGGCGGAGGTGCCCTGCAACAATATTCGAAGGACTCTGGGGGCGCGACCCCTCATATCAAGAGTCAAGCGATGATTCCGAGGAGATATTGCGTCAAATTGGAGGTGTCCCTGATACCAGTGCCGAGGATTTCAGCATGCTCTCGGACTTGTAAGCGGCTCAGTAGGCCAATTGCTTGACTCACTTTCGGATGTACATGTTTGTTCTTGTCGCGTTTAGCGATCTGGCAATTGGGTGGGATCTTTCTGGATACGATCATCGATTTGACTTTGGATCATGTTCCTTCTGATATTCTTCTCATTGCCTTAAGATATGATTTCCTTGTTATCGTCAGGTGTTTGCTTGGGCTTTCAGGGACATTGACTAGGGCTGGTTGGTTATGCTGATAGCTTGGGGTGCAGGATTGGACTTCTTTTTACCTGGGATTTTTAGTTTCTTTGATGACTTATCGGTTGCTTGTTTTACTTGATGATTGCGGCTTTTTCTCAACTCGATATCACGGCTTTGAAATTGGGCATAAACTGGCTTGGGGCTTTACTACCATACCACGGATCACTTGTTGTCTTTTTTTTCGTCCTTTTATTACCAACTTTACTTTTTTGTTAATATCTTTTCTTTTGATTCGATAGGTATCCCTGTATGCCTCTATCTCACCATCACGCCGGTTGAGCTGCTAGTTACGGTTTCAACGGAATGGGGGGTCTGTCTAATTCCACCGGGTGGGATGTTACGGATGCTGCAGGGTCTGATCGTCGAGTTGCGTTTTATTACTTTTACTTTTACTTTTTTGTTTTTTACATTATATCTGGCTTTGCATCATTATCATTGCTTGTCATTCTGGGGTTCGGAAATAAAAAAGGATGGTTGCTTTTTTTTTTAACTTTTTTAGTTGCCTTTCTTCTTTTATATCATTAGGTTTCATGGCTTTTTAATTGTTTACATATCATGAGCATGCGATGGGCATATGTATACCATGAGCATTGGCTTGAGAGAATGCGTGGGGTTAGCTAGGCCGCGCGGATACAGAGGTGGATTGATGGATTACTGAATGAAGATCCAGACGAGGGGATTACTCTTAGATATGTTAGCTGGGGATTGTCGAAATTAAGAGATACTCTGGCTGTTAGAAGATATGTTATTTCTTGTGTGTCATGGTGTTGATTTTTTATGTTTGTGATTGTGAATTAGGCAGTAACTAGAAGCTTGATGGTGGGCCCGGTCCCAGATCCCTAGCTACAGAAGTAACCAGCCTACTAGACCCCACGCCACCGAAAGCTTTATACCGACTCACCTTTTAACAGAACTACGCATAGATTTCTCATAGGAGTTACATAATATCCCCCGTATACCCAACCCAATCCCCACTCTCTTCCCCCGTCAACCTTTCATCATTTGTTCACCTAAATATCCTATTACCTTGTCTCCGTGCGAATGCGGATGGGGTGGTTTTGATCAATCCCTTACCGTACCCTGTACCTCGTGACCTTTTCTTTGTTTCTTGAGCCTGGTCTATCCTTAGCACGGCCTTGGATCACCGGTCTGGTATTTGGATATAAAAAGTGCATGAAATAGAGAAGGGGGAAAGAGGGGGGAAGGAGGAAGAAGGAGGAAGGAAGGAGGAAGTAGGAAGAAGAAGAGGGGATAATTGCGATGCCGACCGATAATGAGTGATGGGATACATGGTTTTGGAGATGTTTAGGTATTTGAGGGATGGGATGGGGTGGGATGGTGTTTAGGGGAGGTGTTTAAGGGAGAATGGGAAAGTAATCATGGGTTTACGGAATGAGAAGTTGGGGTAGGGGGTTTGGTAGGGAGAAAAATGGGGAAGAGGGATGGGCGGGAGTGGTATATTTTGGGGTTCGGAGGGTACACGAGCCTACCGTTGAGGGTGTTTTGTGTTTTTGGTTTGGGCTATAAGATGAAACAATAAGTTCTTTCTTTCTTTTATCCGCTCGTGAATCGATTAGAGGAATATGTAGTGGTTCTTTGCTCCTGGGATAGAGAGAGAGATGTTCTCCAGGGTAATTAGCCTTTGAGATAATGCGTTCAGTGAAAGTCCATTCAAGCAATGTAAGAACAAGAGGGGAGTGATTTTTGAATTTAGCTTGAGCCGTTTTATAAATCTAATTTGCCTAAGGCAGGACGCGGCAGCCTTATTCCACCAAGTCAACCAGAGCTACATCGAAAAGGAACTGATGGAAATAGAATTGAGTTAAGCATGTAATCATGATTTTCAGAAAACAGTCGTATAAACAAGCAAATGACGCTAGAAAGCATTGCAATGAATCATCGAGAGTCTCAAACAAAGCGCATAAAAAGGACCACAGGCCCCTATCTCAATCTGAATCCGACGAACCATAATCAACAAGCGTCAGACTTGCAACCGTAGTCGTAGCCGCATTTGAGCTTTTAGGTTCAGTAATAGGGTGGGTATCAAAGGTAGTAGAATTTAGGATGGCCTCAGCGCCTTCGGCAGGCCCTTTCTCCCCCATTGGCTTTTTCCTCTTCAACCCCGCCAACACCGTCGGCGGCGTCATCCCATCCCTATCCCGACTGATACTCCGACTACTTCCCTCGCTCCCCACCCCAAACCCACCATTACTCCCCGTACTTCCCGCTCCTCCTCCCCTCGCGGCCAGCCCACTCCAAAAGGGGTCTATCCTAGCCTTCGTATTCCTCCTTAGCTTACTTTCCAGGCCGAGCCTCACATCCTCTGCGTGAATCTGCGCCTTGGTCATCGTCTTCCTTCTTTCCCTTTCCCTTCTTCTTTCTCTCCTCTCTTTCTCCTTATCTCTACCCTGTTCCTGTGCTGCATCAAACAGAGCTTTTCCTTCCAGTACCTCTCTTATTTTTTCTTCAATCGCATCTTCCCCAGCAGGATCCTCTCCAAAATCAATCATTTTGGCCGCAGCTGCGTCCTCCTCAGTTTCAGGCAGTAGGTCAATTCCTAGGGATAGCTTGTCTTGAAGGGCAGCTGCGTTGGCAGCTTGGGTTTGAAGACGATTTCTTTCAGTCTATAACAACAGTATAAAAAATGGGAGTTTCATGCAGAGGTTTCCGCAGGCTTAGGCGAGACTTCCCCCCTGTTTCCTCGCCTGGGTGCCCCCTACTCGTCTTTCTTGGGGACGGCTCGAAGGGGATCGCGTGCCGGTGTAGGTTTGGCATACACCAACTGATATCATGGCCTATTTACCTGGATGCCTGCTGTCGTCCCTTCCCCACCGAGCCGGCCTATCGGGAAGACAAGTAGGCGAGAAAGTAGGGAGAAGGGCCGTAGCCGCAGAATATCCGGGAAAGAAGCAGTTAAGATTTGTATTCTGATTGTATTATATTTATGGTACGATATCTCTGCTCCCTACGAAGCAAGGGAAGAAGAAAGCAGGGGATAAAGAAGAAAACGAATATTGGGTCTTTCTTATAAGTGTATGTGAAGTGCGAAAGAGGGTGTTGAACCCTCCACTGCAAAAGGGTACAGGGGATAGTGCTAAACCAAGGAAGGAATCACATACCCTAAATATCTTCCTCATCTTCTTCGAATGTTCATACGGATCCGCCCACTGCTTCTCCTGCAACCTCCAGAGCTCCTCAATCCTCGTTCCCGACTCCTTCTTAACCCTTTCATCCTCCGCCTGCTTCTCCAGCTTCCCCATCACGCCCTCCTCCTCTTCACTCTTAATCTTAATCACCGCCCCAGGCTCATCCATCCCTTCATGTTGCTTCTTCCCACCTTCCGTGACGACATACGCCGTATTCTGAGGGTCGGTCTGAACCACAATCACACTACTACATGTTGTATGTTTCATTTTGAACGCCCATATTGGTGTGCTGTGGTAGTTCCCAACTTTGGTTTTCTCGGCATTGAAACGTACGCCTTGGGCAATGTGGCCTTGACAGTGATTGCAGACGATGTTGAAGGGCATTTCGAAGCGGACGGTGAGTGTTGAGCCGTGTTGACCGGGAGGCTTCTTCTTGTGAAGCTGGTTCCCCGAGAGCACACCCTCGTGCTCGGGGGGGACGTACCGGCCCATGTTGAAGCTGCGGATAACGAGTCAGCATTTTGTTTGAGCTGGTAGACTGACTGCTTACCCTTGCATGTTTGCTGGAGCTGGGTTGTGTGATGAGGTTGGAAGTTGCAGTTAAGCAGGACTGGGAGCTTAAGTTGACCGATTACGTTTCGCCGTGTTTCATGCCAAGCCTCTCGCTAGCGTTGTTTACAGTATAGTTCAGGGTAACTCCAGTTGCTGATCATTTCCCGAGGTCGTCGCCATGTTGCACTCGGAAATACCCCCAAGAAAGCCCATTCCTACTTAGCCCAGCTGCACAATCTCTATGGTCATTGGGATACGGCTAGCATCAACATCATTGCCAGATCATCTAGCTTTTATCACATGAACTACCTACCAACCAGATCTACTAGGGGAAGAAGATATCCTACATGCAGCTGGAGTACTTTGATAACATGCACAACAACGACACGAGATCACACAACAACAAACTAATGCATGGCGGCAGTGCAATGACAAGTTTAGACCCAAGTACATGCCACAGTAGAGATTGACCACTGAACCGTGACTATGTCGAGGGATCGGGGGATAGCTGCGTCATCTCATGCATGAATGATTTGAAGACAATATGTGGTCCACGAGCTTAGGCATATGCACGATGTTGCTTCAACATCTGAATGCCAGATGGGGAATAAGCAGGTGTTGATTGTCTCCTAGATGTTGGCTATTGAGCTGAGTTGAGGCCCATGATACACGAGGCTGATGCACGAATCATGTATATGAAAGGGCAATTGGAGGGGAGGTGTAAGGCTGCTTAAGCTTCCTGGGGTTATCAAAAGACCTACAGAGCGTAGGTGGCGAGGTTTCCCGAGGAAGGCAATTCTCCAACGAGCACCAGTGTGACCATCCACGACGTATGACGCGCCAGTACAGATGTTTCAGATGTATGTATGCTTATGATGCACGTACTTCTAGCAGATATTAGCAAATGAAAACGCTCTGCCATAGCCATGAGCATGAACGTGGATAAGGGAATGAATGCACGAGGGGCAAGGTGCATGAGGGTAGGGTGTGAGAGGTTCAGGTCATGGGACCAACCCATTTAATATTGCAGAGCAAATTTCCCTTCCAATGAACCTTTGGCATACAACTAGGTACAACGAAGTCAGGACATAGCCATCCTCCTTAATGGCCACAGGTAAAGTTTCGGAAATAACATGCATAAAGCCGTCTCATACCTCGGATAAAGGTGAGCGGTCATGAAGATACCCTTTTTTTTGTCCGTAGGAAAGTCCCAACATATAAGATAATAGAATGCAGATCAGAAGAAAGGTAGAGTAATCCACAAGGCACAAATACAATCCCGAAAATCATAAGTGACAACACAGAAGTAGCTGAAAGAAATAGAAAATGATCAGGGAAGCGACAGGCTATAAGCATAAAAAAAAAAACCAGAGGCGCGGAACACTACAACTCCATTCCAACAAACAACCAAAAATCACTTGTGTCGGCGAGGCCGGATGTTCCTTCCTTTCCAGTTCTTGGGTTCCTGCCATCATCAATCCAGTGTGAAAGGGTAATTAGTTCGAAGCCGACCCAGCCCAAATCACGAATCAATTGATCTATAGTGTGGTTAGTAAGCAGAGGTGCAGATTGCATTGTAAACAAGAAAAAGAAAACATACGTAAGGCATGTGTTTGTCGATCTAGGCAAATTACCAACCGGTCGCAGTTGTAGCAGTCGGTGGCGAGTTCGATAAGAGCGACCAAGCTGTTCTCCTATTAGCATTCTGTATCGTGTAAGAGCGCAGAGGCAAAGGGACTCACCCTTCTTTCAGCGGCAATCCCGCCAGCTCCTGGAAGAAGAGGAACAAAGTCTTCTCCGTCGTATTTCCCATCTGCTTCTCCGCGATGAAGCCACGAAAGGATGCCTCTCCAACGTAATCCCAAACCTCAATAAACTCCATACCCTTATCCATAAAAGATTGATTACGATTAACATTGGTCATAAAATTGCGGTTGTTTATCGAGCCCATCAAGCCAGAAACAGTCTTCGAATTTGATCCTCCAGCACCGAGGAAGATTCGTTTCATGTCTCTACAAAGGAGTCTCTCACACTCCTTTGCGATGGTTCTCGATGCCTCCTTTAGCCCAGCAGAGCTATAAATGGGACGTCTGCTAGGTAAAGGAGGACTTTTCGGATATCCTGAGGGCACCTCAGGAACGCCACTGGGCCCCTATGAAACAGTCAGAAGGGTCTCTTTCCAAAAGCTGGATAGCTGTGACATGAGGATTTGGGAAAACATACCGCCCTCGCTCGTTGAAGAGTAATGGAAACTCTGAAGCATCCCTGAAGAAGAATTGGTTGAGTAGCAGCTGGCCAAAATCGGCAACCTCACGGCAGCTTCGATGGTAGTACTCGGCATCAGGAAATGATTACTCTTACTACTACTCGATTTACTACTGGTGACCGCCATGACCTTTCACTCTGTGTTAATGTCTTAAAAATCGGTAAGGGTGGACAATTGCCGCTGGTTGTTCGGGATCGGAGGTTGAAGTTCGAAGTAATCGACCCAGCTTCGACTTTGAGATAAAGTTAAATATCCGTAGATGAGTGGTTCTCGAAGTTCCGGATCCAAAGGAGGCAGAACTGTAGAGTTGGATACGACTGGACAAGCAGGGGGACGGGGATTGCTGGTGTTTATGTGAGCAACGGGGAAGTTCGGTGTGCACAGGTTGGTTCGTGATGTGTGTGTAGCAGAGACGGGCGGGGGGTGGGATTAAGTATGCCCTCTACCTAGTAAGTTGGAGCCAGACTACTGCATCCGCTGGGCTTAATTCACGGGCATGGGTTGGTTCCGGCGGGTGCACGTGGCCCCACGCTTCTGTGCTCCTGGTTGGTGGATCCATTCGGCTAGCAGCGATACCTATTTTCTATTTTTTTTTCCTTCACATACCGTGACTTTCAACAGCTCCCAACTATTCCAGCGAGATCATGTATGGAGGTGACCTCTGTAGAGAAACCAGTTACTCTGCTTGTCTGCATTTATTGGGTAAACGAAAGGGTGGCGACTTCTTTGTTGAAATGGCCTACATGAGGCCGGGATCTGGGCCCTGCTATACTTAACCATGACAATTGCGAATCAGAGGCCAAGAATTCAAATGTTTATGTCACAGAGCCATATCTTGGACAAAGCTGGGTTGGAGAGAGTGCATGAAGGTGCATGGCCCCACCATCATCATACATGGATCCGGCAGGGTGTATCAGCGCATAACGAATTGCCTGTCAAAAATGTAATCGGAATCATAGTGTCTGAACTTGGAACTTTGCACTCCCGGGCCAGTGGCATTCACAAGCTCCGCTGTGCTCCCGGGCTTACTGCTCAGCTGCAGCAGTGCAATGATAGCGATTACTTTCCTGACACAGAATTGGTCTGGTGGCTATATTATATTGGCTTAATTGCTGACCGTCTTGCAATTGAGCCTCGAGAACGAGCTGGAAGCTGGTGGTGTACGGTGATTGTGCAATCTCTGGGGAAAAAAAGCAAGTTCATGTGTCAAATCAATCCTTGCTTCACTCTAGGAGCTTGACTCCTTCTGTTACTGAAGGCCTTGGTGAAATTACAGGTAGCCTGCAATTATCGAGTTCGAGGGTCCATGGAATGTTGATCTGTAAGTAGCTCTAAAAGGGTTAATTTCGCCACAGTGTGCCTCTAGGGCCTTTCTCGGCTCTCCCTTGATAGTTGGACGATTAGTCTGGTTGGCACAAGGACGATAGTTACTTGATAGTGTTTAGCAATTACATCACCGATTGCCTCTATTTCCCAGAATTTTGGCGAGATTGCTTAGTAGTCTGGCGAGATTTAGTCGGAGTTATAAGGAGCTTGGAGAAATCCCTAGTAGTCTCGATATTGCAGAGACCATACAAACCGAGGCCTTTTTTTTTTTTT
>Ga0307511_10007406_pt1 | contig 11039 bp, 11 predicted proteins | sample 13_EM_MG_FD_200266 | JGI IMG/M metagenome (GOLD analysis project Ga0307511, IMG submission 200266) | Populus trichocarpa ectomycorrhiza microbial communities from riparian zone in the Pacific Northwest, United States - 13_EM | ecosystem: Host-associated > Plants > Roots > Unclassified | place...
CCACCCCCTCAGAACAATCCACCACTCCGCCCTCACTCTCACCCTCACCTTCACCCCCAGAGAAGAAGCGCCGAAAACGCGGGAAAAAATGTCTGGTAAGGTCAACTAGCCATCAATCCCAGCTTCGCAGGTCGACTGACCGAAACCAACCACATCCGTGAATCTGGTGAGGTTTTATCGTTGATCTCAGTTACGCTAGATCACCGTGCATGTCTCTGCGGGGGCTTGACGAGAACTCGAGTAGCAACTCCAAAGGTTGCTCAGAGTCTCCGACTCCGTAAGTAGGCGTTGGTTATTGATTGCAGCGAAAAACTTGATGAACTGATAAATCGAGGGAGAACCCCCTTGCACGCTCCCAGATCCCGTCTGAGAATAGCGTCTTTACAGACTGCTGCGGGCGGGGTGGTCGGTCGACCTTCATAGATTATGCTGACATTTTTTTGATTATTCGTGTTTTGAAGAAAAAACGCATCAAAGTCATTGGCAATGTATCCGGCGATGCTGTGCAAATCGGATTCCAGAATAGTTATAAGAAACCGACGACTGGAAAGGCCCGCGAGCGAGAGCTATCAAGTGAGGGGGAGATTGTTGGCGATAATGTTATCGAGGTGATTGATGAAGATGTAGTAGATGAGGCACAGGTGCTGCCGTTAGCTTTGCTGAATAAGCACTACCTCCTCGCTACGGAAATATTTACGGAATCGAGGTTGGCCGATGGCAAGATCCCACAAATAGTCCCAGAGATTTGCGAGGTGGAGGGTTGTCAGGAGAAAAATTGCGTAGAGTTGGAGTTCTACACCTACTACATTGGCAATGCACTCCGGAATTTGTCTGTATCACCCATTCTCATGTCACCACTTGGATCTTGTTAATGCATACCTACCGTATAAGGCTCAACATCGGTCGCATCCATGAGCTCCGTGAAGGCTGGTCCGACTCGAGCATTTGGTGTTACTTTATTGATTCGCTATTCAGTAAATCCGAGGTTCTCACGCTGTTGCGCAAAGAAGTCGGAATCATAACCCGAGGCCACTCTGAGCGATTTGACGGCATATTTCGGTATTTGAACGGCGTCAAAAGGTTCGATTTGGGTGTGGTGAAAGTTGGACCACCGTTTAACTACCCAGATTCAGATCTGAAGCCGAACGTCGACCGAGCAAAAATCCTATGGGCATTGACAACGCTTTTAGGCCAGTATCACAAGGTCAATACTCCCGAGCCTGTTCAGCTTATTGGCGTGTTGTGTTCGGGTATGTTGAATACACTTTGGTTTTAATTGAGTTTCCTCTGATGGACAATGGCATTCAGGCTGGACAATCACGATATCCCGCATGTGGTACCACGCAAAAAGTTCAACGTGCCGAGTGCAAGATCGCAAGTTTGCTATTCGTACAGATGCAAAGAATCTCCACAAGAATCTTGAGGTCATCGAGGCATTAGTGCAAGCTTCGGTAAGTCGTGGCTATTAATTCCATTTCAACTTCGTCATTGCTAAGCAAGCCTAACAGGACATCATGATTAAAAGTGCTCTATTATTAAGTGGAGGTAGTGGTGCTGGTTGTGGGAATGAATCATGATGTAGTGATATATTTGTTTATCATTGTAATTTACGGTTTAATTGATCCTTTGTTCTACTATTTCGGCTTGCAAAGCACTTTTGGCCAACCACTCTTTCTTTGAGACCCACTACTTGAGAATGACAGATGCATTGGTGAAATATACTTGTGTCCTACTTCCGTACATACCTAAAGTCTCAGTCCACCACACTCCTAGCTCTACCCTAACCATTTCACCTCATATGTATGGTTCAGATTCCGAGTGGCATAGGCACAGTAGAAGAGGTAGGTACAAAGGTATGAGCATAGCTATTTACAGAACTGATAAAAGACAAAATAGGCAATATCATGCCTAGTTAGTGGACTTATGATCAGTTATGGGACCGGCTTGAACGACTGCTTCTGGGGCTCTTCCCCATTAATAGTTGAAGAGGATTCCTTGGATAAACCGTTTCTCAAAACTAAATACCCAAGGGGCGCCAACCAAAGGACTGATGTGTGTATTATCTTCCACTGAATCTCCAAGCTCCTGTTCTAACTCAATTGGGCCAAGATATCTATAGCTAGATCCGATATGCCCATGGGAACCCTCAGCACTATAACTCGAACGGAGGTCTTGCATATATCTCGCATCCGGAGCATCGTCCATATCCACACCAGTACCCAGTATTGCTCTCTTACACTCAGCTTTTCTGTGAAATCGTTCCCCAAGATCGCATTCCAAAAACTGATGTCACTGCCATGGTCACCGAGCTCACTGTTGCATGCATAGATTTCATCATCCATAAACGAGCTAGATTCCACTGCGTAAGGTGGATACGTAGGTTCCATCTTTGTTTCAGGATAAGTCTGGAAAACCTGGTTCGTGTTGAGTATGGATTCCTGCAAATGAGTAATGTTCAGTTGAATCATCACTTGGCTTTCGCATATATCACTGCAAGGTAGATTCATCCCTCTATGTAAACTCGTTTGTAAGAAAGTACGGCAATGTAAGAAAGTACCTTATTGTAAGACGCGCAGAACTCGGGCCTCGAAAAGAGAAATCGATGGTAAGAGTACTGTCTTGCTATCGAATTTCTACTGTAGCTTGCCTTAGTAAGCATCTAGCTATGCTCACATACTACTACTCGCCGCATAAACTTAGGTTGATCAGGCGTATAGCCTCAAAAAAAAAAAAAAAAATACTAATACTGAATGGTCCAAGTGACCTCGTGCCATATACACGCGGAATCAACCGAGGAAAAAGTACATCTCTGGACTCGCACAAAACACCTGCCTATGATACATATTAGGGGTGTGGGAGGGGAACAAGAACATGTCGTGCTTGGATGTAGCAAAGGGGGGGTTGGGTTGGAATATAACTAGTAGGCGTTGTCCATCTTATTTCTGGTTGGTTACTATATGGGGATGTGTTTCGTTGGTAAGCTAGGCTAGCTTGAAGATGAGTAATGATTTACCGTACTACAGAAAACGAAAAAAAAACGAAAAAAAAAAACCTGATCAATGTGATTATGACCTAGCGAGTTTGGCATTTTGACGAATCAGTCCCCCAGCAGTTCAACATGACTTCTGAAGAGATCGTCGATACGAAGAGTGAAGTTCCGGAGGAATCTGAGATGAGGATTCATCACCTAGGGTCCTAACAAAATTTATGTTGTAAGCAAGTTGCCATTGGCTGTCTCCATCCACGACTCCCCTTGAGATGAATTTCTTGCCTAGAACATCAGCACATCCACGAATCTTTGGTGCATTCAATCAACCTGACAAAGCCCGGACAACACGCAAAGGGAGGAAGCGTAAGGGGGGAAACGCTGAGTAGGAGGATACCCGGAAAGTGAAATAGTGTAGGAGGAAGAAAAAGGCCGCCGAAGGTCTAATTACAAAGCACGAAAATCTCTCGAATAAAGGGAAAGTCGTGCCGGGGTGAAGTCTGATTTGTATTGAGCGGAAATCTGAGCCAAGTGCGAAAAATAGGCTGACCCCTCTGTTTGTGATTTGGGAATTTAATCTAGATATAGTCTCGAAGCTGGCCTGGATACCGTCTTTGGGCTTTGGGTTATTTTTTTCTTATTATTTAATATTAGCCTGTAGACATATATGTCGGTTCACCGGCCCAGATCAATCATCCTGCCGTCTGGCTAACCGAAACGACATCAGATATCTCATTGGATGTTCACCGCCAGCTCTAAATACCTGATCATTGCATGGCCTCGGAGCTCTCTTAGGCTTCTCCCCCGCAGTGCAAATCGGGATACTCATCTGCATCCATTCATCGACAGCTCAAGACATAGTCCCTCATAATTATAAAAATAAAAACAAAAACTCCTAGAATAGGTATACATCACAAACCTGACATAAAATTGACACAAAATATCCATAACCTCTCTTTATTTGACCACCTAATATACTAGAATACATCCCTGAACGTCGTACTCTGAAGATCTTCATGAGTAAAGTGCGCCCGACGGAGTTCCGGGTACGGTAGCATTTCCCTGTGAACCTCTGCTTCCTCTCCAGCCTCTGGCAGTGGCCACCTGCCCGGCAATTCAGAGCTGGATGATTTCCAGCTACAGGTTCTGACGTGTGGGTGGTGACACCGTGGTCCTCGACTGCCCAACTGCCCATCTGCCCAACTGCCCCTTATATTGCTCCTGAGTCTTCAATATCAGTCTTAACGCTTCCTTACCACACTTGTGTTTTGGGGGTATACCACCGTTCGGACCCGGGACATCTAAAAATAATAATTGGAGTTCTGAGGGTGGTAGAGCCGCATCGGCTGCATAATACAGATGTAGCTTTGTTGGCTCACAAGCCTCACTACCGGTTATCCTCACTCATTAGAAATCTGTTGAGTATGGCAACCGGAGGACACACTGTCTGGCATCAGTAGCATTTGTTGGTGGTAGCCTCCGAATCGAAGTGGGTTTCTCAACCCGAAGCGTCATTTGAGGAGCTATGCTGTAGTGCGCTTTCAACACTAGCAGGATCTAGGAGTAAAATCCATTATAGGAAACAATCGGCATCGAGTCATTAACAGTCTTGACTTGAGATTATTAAGGAATGGTAGTTCTGGTTGGGCCAACCAGACTAAAGGAATGGGATCCAAAGGTCACTTATATCGGATTGAGACCCGTTGCTGTTGGCGTAGTCAATAACCTTCCTGTCAGATCAATCTAACATGTATGTTCAGACTCCATTAATGCGCCGAGGATTGTCGGATACCTAGGATGAGCCTAGGATGAGCCTGTAGGTTTAGGCCAATTTTGTGATATTAGTGTAGCGCCGTGCCTCCTGAATCTAATATCCATGTCAAAATCAACACTGAGCGCAAAATGCCAAACTCACCCAAATTCTCAGGCACAACCTGCAGTGCCTTCAACCCCTTCTCTGTGGGTTACCCCCAACCCCCGGCTGGTACCCTCAACTACCTCCTCTGCAGTTACCCTGAACCCCTTCCTACAACCCACGCGCGGCGCCCTCAATCCCCAGCACCTTCCCCCCCTCCGCATGCAATCCGGCCTACAATGTGTGTAATATTAAAGTTGAACCCAATATGCCAAGCAAGTAACTGAGTTAGAATAAGCCGTTTAGCCTCCGCACACTGAGTTGGGCGTCACAAAAAGTGACATCATGATGTTAAACACGACGGAAGCTGAAGGCGACTTAGCACCGGAAATTTGAAGGTTCTGGGGTAGCACCTATTCTCGTGTGGTGACCGCTTACCTACATAACGACTGGGTATAAGGCTACTCGGTTTCGTTCCTGGTCTGGAAGAATCCACACCTTGGGGATAGTTACAGTACGGGGAATTAAGACTCCCTGTCTGTAGTGAGACATTTCTAGCACTAATACTAATACTACATACTTGTGAGACATGCAAGCCGACATCTGAATATGACAAGTTGGCAACACTAGCAGGTATCTCTATATCTCCTGGTGGGACTGAAGATGCAAAGCTCTATATACGTGGCTTACCAGATATAACAGTTGGGCCATGGCAGATGCAAGATACGTTGGATTCTGATGAAGAGGTGGAATATATGGTTGCAGAGGAGCTGATCCTTGTCCAAGTATGTAGTATTAGTATTAGTGCTAGAAATGTCTCGGTGCAGACAAGGGGGATTAATTTCTAGTTTCATAATACTGGTACAGTACTTTCCCAGGAATTTTCAAACGGGCTGCCACCCAAAAACTAAAAGGATCGGCTGTCCAATTATTAGTACGACATATAGGAAGTATGCATGTACATATGCAAATGTACTGCACATGTGGCCTTCTTGACAGGTTTATTGGCTATGTTAATCCGACCCGAAACAATGGGCTTGCTGACGAAGTATCCCGCATACGTACAGACTACCTCTTGTACGTACTGTACAAGTGGATTGTTGGGCGCCAATCGCACATTTCTTTGTTTCCAATTGTCGAATAATATGGAGACAACAGAACGAATGGATGGGGCCGACTGTCACCTCCAGAGATATACAAGGTATTCCCAGACTCGCAAGCAACTTCTGTAACAGATATCCCTGAGGCACAAATCCCTGATGCAGTACGGAGCTGATACTATATAAATATGTATGCCGATTAGTATTTGGAACCGCGATTCGCTGGTGATGATCCCGAGGCTGCAGGGGTGGGTATACTTGGCGGGTTCACGTTTCACAGTTGCTAAATATGGTAGGGCAAGCCAATCGAAAAGTGGAAATTAACCACATGGGGAAATATCGAGAACAACTCCGGACAACTCCACAATTGCGGTTGAGGGATCGGCAACTGCACTGCCCGAACCATCCTCCCAATCGCCATTATTATTCACCTTGTCGGCCACACTGATGCTACTTTTCAGCTGCCCCTTGCATGGACCATTGCGGCGTCACTTCATCGAATGCGTTCCGCAGATTGGGTCGCTTATTTTGGGGACTAATCAACCATCCAGCTGATAGCGCTCCTGGGGCACAGATAGAGACACAGGGAAAGGCAGGAGTCGTCAATCTGTCTCATCTGTGATCGTTGCTGGCCAAAAAACTAGAATACCGGTTATCTTACACTCGGGGCCATATCGTGACTTCTATCCAATCCAGGCTCTGTTGTCTGCTACGCCCGCCTCCATGGCCGTGGAGAAATGGCCAGTTCAAAGAAGTATAAAGAACACCTCGCCATGGCAATAGTATCTCGTTTGTTCTACATCAGCAGCACCAAACAGCATAGACTTCCTTCCTTCCCTCTCTTTACCACTCCAGTCAATCCTTAATCCTTCAGCGAAGCCGGTCTTCATTGAATACTTCCCACACACACACATTCGCAGCCCCTCACCTGCGATCGCGATTCTCATTGCACCAACTCTCGGTCACCGAGATTTCACAGCTTCCAAATTCAAAATGAAGATCTTTGCTCTTACTTCCACTTTACTTTCAGCGCTCACACTTGTCTCCGGGCATGGTCGTCTCAGGCAACCCAAGCCACTTGGCTACGGGTCAAGCCCTCAACTCGACGGGAATGCCTACAACGCCCCGCTTAAGCAAGATGGATCTGACTTCCCTTGTAAGGGACTCATTGGTAGTGTCGATATGGCCCCTCAAGCCCAATGGACCGCCGGTGGCTTGGGAATGTTCGAAATCTGGCCAAACGAAGGTAACGGAGGCGAGGGAAACATGGCTGGTCACTCCGGTGGTAGTTGCCAGATTTCTCTCTCCTACGACGAAGGCAAGACCTTCAGGGTTCTCCACTCGTTTGAAGGGGGATGTCCTAGGGATGTTCCGCTGAACTCGAATATTGGTGGCCCGAACCAGACGTTCACATTCGAGATTCCGAAGGAGGCAAAAGCCGGAAATGCCCTCGCTGCTTGGACTTGGCTCGCAAAAACTGGTAACCGAGGCGAGTTCTATATGAACTGTGCCAGTGTTACGATCGAGGGAACTGGAACCAGCACACTTGATAATCTTCCAAACATGTATGTTGGGGAGCTGCTCAAGGGTGATATCAAAGATGGGATGTGTCTTTCTACCCAAGAGTTCGACTTTTTGTATCCCTTCCCCGGTGACAGCGTTACCAAGTCCGCCGACGGCGATTTCAAAGGGCCACACGGACCCGGGCCAGACGGAACATACAAGGTTTGCAAGGCTCCAGGTGGCTCAGATACTCCAGACAAGTCAACCGATACTCCAAAGAAGCCAACCCCAACTGCGACCAAACCCCCCACTACTATCCCCTCCCCATCAGGTGCACCAGACCCAACCATCACTGGCATGCCTATCGATGTGTTTGAGGCTACGGTCCAGGGATACATGTACGAGTGTCGCCTTAAGGCTTAAGTAGCACGGTTTGCAGTGCATTCTGCTCTTAATTGCTCAATAACTCTTCATTATTACACCTTTCCTTCTCCACTTCACGTCATTGATGACTACTACTTTGATGACTACTACTGCTACTTCTTCTCAGAGGTTGATTGGCTCCATTGAATGCGAGTTTCCTCACTATGTATTACTATTACTTTTTATTCATTTTTTTCTCTTGATTTTGGCTTGAATTGTGGACACTGGATGTGAGGGACAAATTTGGGACTGTGGGATAGACAGATACATTTAGGCGTTCGTTAACTTCAGAATTGGAATTGGAATTTGATGGATCGGTGGGAATTAAGAGAATGGGAATAAAAGACCTACATAATAAATTTTTATTTGAGATTGCTCAAGGAAATTAGGGAATGGAAGACTTCTCTAGTCTCGTAAACTCTAGATTGAACTTAGATAGTCATCTTCGAACTTCATTTTGACTTATGATCCTATGGTTATGAAACGAAATCCCCGGAGAGTGGATAAGTCATCAATGCCTAATAATCCCCACTTGGGATTGTCCCATAGGAACGCAGTTCATTCACCTCGAAACTGATGCAGTAACATAACAATCAACCCCCCCCCAAAAAAAAGTGACAAGCAGAAAACCTATCAGTGCCTCTACCAGTTCCGGTGCCCTTTCAAATCTATCCCGGTTCCAGCATCCTCAATGACCTTATCATTGTCCTTGCTTTGAGTATGGCGTTGCTTCTTAGATAAAGGGCCTGTATAACCAGACTAGCCGTATAGAAGTTACCCAGATCGATATCAGAAGTTTGCAGAAGTCAAACATCAGAAGCCAAGTATCAGAAGTCAGGCAATCAGAAGTCAGGCAATCAGAAGTCGGATAACCAGAAGTCAATCCATAAGCATCCCTTCCATTCTTGTCCTTTTTCGACACTATTTCAGGAGTAAGTATATTGTATTTCTCCAATATTTATTTCTTTTGTGTATCTTAAGATATCTGTACAAGCACAATGTGTAATCTCACCCCTCATGTAAAAGTATATGTGATGCTCGTTTCCTTTATCCATATTATATTGATTTGTGATAGTTGTCGGAGATAAATCCTGGCTGACACCTATAGCTCCTTCTCCCTCCAAATCTCTTGCAAAGCAGCTCTGGGAGATAGGAGAGGAAGTAGCTTAGGATACTAGGATCTTGAGCGGAGTTGGAAACAAAACAATCGGGGTGTGAAATCTTTTTGAGGGTGAGTTCTGTGTTTACCGAGACTTCAGGAAAGCATTAGTAATTCGGTTTCTTGATGGCCACTTTCTTCCCCACATTAAAAGGTTCAGGGCCAAAGTTAAGAGCGAGGCGATGTGCTGAACAGCTTAAAAGGACGACGGGAAGGAAGAGATTTGTGTAGCCAAAGCTCATAGCATAGAATATCTAGGCATAGTGCTGACGCAATCCTTGCCTAGTCTGCCTCTCAGGTTACTGTGCCACGAGACTAGCTACGTAGAGCCCCTTGAGATTGGGTTACTTACCCAAGATGGCAATACCCAACATGGCAATGCCCAACTTCGTCTCGAGCGTAGTCGCTAGCAGTGACGGGAATCAGCCTCATCCAAACCACTTGATGGACGACCCAAGTCTGGCTGCATCTACATTATAGATACTCAATATTAATCTGTCGTGAATTCTAACTACATCCTCTGATCGGAATTTGTTCGAGGTGGTTCTTTACACAAAGACTTTTAAGAAAATATAGATATCTTAAACACGCATATGTATTCCCCATCTCCAAATTTGCCTACTCCTCTCACAACACAATCAACTAGGCATTGTTCTCCGCACCAGAAAACCCCCACAGTACGATACGAAATCGTGCCAGCACATGGAAAGTCTTGATTTTGTCCCTCATTGTTTAGGTCACATCAAATCATATACCATGGAAGAGAGAAATATAGTACATCCATTATCCCCTCCTCTACATACCAAGAAGTGACCAAGTTCCATGATACCCATCCCCAGAACACCTGAAGTCCAAGTCCCAGAGAGCCGGGAGAGAAAAATTATGAAAATTTGAAAGAGCCCAAGCATTTAGCAAATACAAACTCAATTTTACGACCCCCAAATCCCACCTGCGTATTCGTGAAGTAATTCAGAGAAAAGTATGTACCAAGAAGCACCGGATATTAGCAGCAAAATCTGACTGCCAGATGCATTAAGTATAGGAGGGCATATACGAGAAAAGGGTATCTGGGTCCGCAGAACGCAGAACACTTTATATAGCGGGGTGGCAAATGTGTAATGGAAAAATTAGAGGCAGGATTCGACTTGAGGAAAAGCAGAGGAGCTTCGAATCGCCAGAAGCAAACAGCAAGGGAAATAAGAAACCGAGCCAACCCAGCCCCAGTCCCAACCCCCAAAACGTGTGGGATTTATCATACTGCGTATCCATTACTCCTCCATACCATCGACTAATTAGTACATTCCACCTCCATTCGCCTCTCCCTTGGTGAGCTCAGTGATCAAAGCTTTGGCTTCATCACCACCCATCTGTTTGGCAGTCCAAGTTGGCCTCTCTTGGAGTGGTGCCCCCGACCCCACTCCTTTCCTCATTCTCTGCATCCCAACACCAAGTTTCCATCCTTCATCTCCCTCAATCAGAAACACGAATTTCCTGCCATTGCGTAACTCAGCACGAAGGACGTGGGTTATCAGCGGTTGCTTCTGAGCAGGTGCTGTAAGGTTCTGCTGCTTCGGCTGTGGCCCCGCACACTGACACACAGAAAGGCAAGAGCAGATTAACTCGTCTAGAAATAGCTCAGAGGCGTCGTCTTCATGATTAGACGCGGATGTGAGAATAGAATCTCGGCTGTTAGTTCGTCTGAGGCGGGATTTTTTCCGGTCTAGAGGGGGTAAAGGTGTGCTAGTGAAGTTTGGGCAGTATATTTCGACGGATTTGAGCATGGAAACTTTGATGTCCCATTCCTTCTGATGAACTCCTCGGACATCGTCATCGATAAATAATCCATCGTGTGAGATGCGAAGGATAAGACCTTCGCTTAGCCCAGCGTAGTTTGGACGCAGTTTGGCGATGGCAACGGCCTTGTGAAAGGCGGCCACAGCGCGGAGGGAGGCCTTGTCAGGGTGGAGTGATATATAGATTTTTCGACCGGAAGGTGTGATTGTGGTATCCAAA
>Ga0307511_10007407_pt1 | contig 11037 bp, 15 predicted proteins | sample 13_EM_MG_FD_200266 | JGI IMG/M metagenome (GOLD analysis project Ga0307511, IMG submission 200266) | Populus trichocarpa ectomycorrhiza microbial communities from riparian zone in the Pacific Northwest, United States - 13_EM | ecosystem: Host-associated > Plants > Roots > Unclassified | place...
AGCCCTTTCATCGAACCTCTGGTTAGACCGTTGAAACCCCGGGCGAAAAGCTAAACCTTGTCTCGTTTGAGGAAACCACAGCCGATCAGGTAGGGTCAAAACTCCCGCCGTCGGACCCTGGTGAGTACACTGTGGATTGAACCCTGCGTGAGCCGACCCCACCTCCGTGTCAAAGTGTTTGCCTTCTTCGGTTGGCCCCATAACCTTGGAGGATCTGTCCCACGGGAAATTGGTATGCACCTTTATGACCGTGACCTCTAATCGACATTAACAAATGGTCCCCAGTGTTCATCTACTCCTGTCCATCAACGTCTCCTGTGAGACACCGAATGCTCTATTCTTCCGGTTCAGGGTCCGTCTACAAAACTGCAGGAAACCTCCTGTCTTCCATCGACGGGGCGAGCCCCTTGGCCACTCGAAAGGTCGAGACATCTGATCCCAGAGAAATAAACAAAACATTCCTCGCCAATGAACTCGCCTCTTCATCCGCGTCCTCGTCCTCATCCTCGATTCCCACACGGGCTGGCCTCGGAGGTACTAATAACGGGGGCGGTGTGAGCGCAGAAACACAACGATCAGTCAAGGAATTGGCCCAACAGTTCTCACGGCCGAAGCCCCCAGGGCGGAGGTGACCAGAGTAGCATGCTTGTAGGACAGTCGAAATTGCGCCAATGCTCGGTGGCGGTTCTGTGAAAATATCGGTTGTTGGAGCGTTACGCGTTGTACATTTTGTATTCTTTCCTCCCCCCCACCAAGTTCAACCCGCTTTAGGATTTGCCTTACCCACCCATACAATCTCTGCAATATATTTCCGAGGTGGACTGCACTCGGCGATTATTCGGTGAAACTCTGCGATCTCAATTGTGTCGCCTACTCTACCCGGACTGTGATCATGATCCGGGGAATGGTTCGCGGGCACTCGCTGAACGTCTTCCTGGACACTTGACCTCCATCTGCCACCACCCCACGAACGATGTTTTTCAGGTCGATATCCAGACACCCGTCCACCGCCGCGTACCGTGCCCGCATCGCATGCGCGAATCAAACCCGGGTTCAGGCAGCTTGGTCGACACAAACACTCAGGTCCTTGAATGTGGCAGCGGGTGCTCCGGTACCCCACAAACGCAAGGTCTGGGACTCTGTGGATGAGGCTATCAGGGATGTCAAACCAGGGGATACATTGCTGAGTGGAGGTCCGTTGGCTTTGACCTTCTCGGTGTTCGCGGCTGTTACATATTACTTTCTCCCTTGTGTAGGATTCGGACTTTGTGGAACTCCAGATACTCTCATCGGGGCCCTTGCGAAGAGGAAGGATGTCAAAAACCTTACCGCCGTCTCGAACAATGCCGGAGCCGGAGAACACGGACTGGGTAAGTTCGATCCGAACCGGAACCATCCCATCCTCCGTCACCTAAACACTCCCTTGTTTCCCCTCAGGCAAGCTTTTATATGCTGGGTCTATTTCCAAGATGATTGCCTCTTACATCGGTGGTAACAAATACTTCGAGTCTCTATACCTAAAGGGCGAGATCGGACTAGAGCTCGTGCCTCAAGGAACCCTCGTGGAGCGTATCCGTGCCCACGCAGCTGGAATCCCGGCGTTTTTCACACCCACTGGAGCTTCTACTGCTGTAGAGGAGGGTTCGATTCCGATCCAATACAACGAGGGTGGGATGAGCAAGGGCGTCAAGACTCCCGGGTACAAGAAGGAGGCTAGAGAGTTTGGCGGCAGACGATACGTGCTGGAACTCGCTATCGCGGGTGATGTTGCGTTTATTAGGGCCTGGAAAGTGGACGAGGTTGGAAATTGCGTGTTTAGGTGCGCGTAATTGCATCAACCCCGGCTCGTTCCTGATCTGACCGCGTGGTCCCAGGTACACCGCGAACAACTTCAACGCTCCAATGGCCAAGAACGCCAAACTGACCATTGTCGAGGTGCGTCCCTATTTCTCTGGATTGATGACTTTCAGTTGAATGTATGCGCGTTACAGGCGGAGGAAATCGTCCCAGTCGGCTCTCTTTCTCCCAACTCGATTCACCTTCCGGGAATTTATGTCGACCGAATCGTGAAAGCGACCGCTCCCAAACAAATCGAATCTCGCACACTCGCCTCGCCTCCCGTCACTGACTCCGCCACTGAGAAGGGCGCTCCCCTTGACCAACGTCGTCGTATTGCCCGACGAGCCGCAAAGGAGATCAAGGATGGTTTCTACGTTAACCTGGGTATCGGAATGCCTACCCTTGTTCCGGAGTACCTCCCTCCAAACGTCCGGGTGTGGTTGCAGAGCGAGAATGGGATTCTGGGAATGGGTCCATACCCAACGGAGAAACGACTTGATGCGGATATCATCAACGCCGGAAAGGAGACCGTTACTCTCCTCCCAGGTGCCACCGTATTCGACTCGAGCGATTCGTTCGCTATGATCCGCGGCGGCCATATTGACGTGGCCATTCTGGGCGCGATGGAGGTCTCCCAGGGAGGTGACATCGCAAACTTCATGATTCCGGGAAAGATGGTCAAAGGTTAGCTCGTAGCGCGAGACCGCACGTAATCGGTGGTTCGCTAACGGGCAACTCGACAGGTATCGGAGGCGCTATGGACCTCGTCTCGAACCCGGATAAGACGAAAGTAATTGTTGTGATGGATCACTGTGCGAAGGACGGTTCCCCGAAGATCCTGAAGAAGTGCTCGCTCCCATTGACCGGTGCAAACACGGTTTCACAGATTATCACTGAACTTGCAGTGTTTAATGTGGATAGGAAGGCAGGCGAGTTGGAGTTGATTGAGTTGGCAGAGGGTGTTACCCTTGAGGACGTCAAGGCGAAGACTGGATGTGAATTCAGGGTTAGCGAGAGCCTCGGGCGGATGTGAACGTGTGATTCTAGGTATATTGACCAACCAGTCGGGGACTTGGGGTGGACCCAACACGAATGTGTACAGACGATGTAGTTGGATGTTCTAGTCTGTCTCGTGAAATTATATATACTCGAACAAGTCGGGGTGTTTCAAAAACGAGGGTGTGTTGAAGGGTGAGGGGGTGCTCGGAGTGAACCGACTCACTCCCGGAAAGCCTCCGCCTTGGTCTTCGTAACAACGGGGACAATCAAAGCGACGGGTCGAAACCTGCTACTTCAGGCCCATTTAGCTGTGGCTATCTAGGTACTACGTATGTCGTTAGATCCGTGCAGGACATCCCACCACAACAGCCAACATCACAACCGTCGTCGCACGTTGAAGCCACTTGCAACGTAGGTCAGGGTTCGACTCCTAAGGATAGCGTAGCTACCCACTAGGTGAATAAATATGCAGATTCCTCAATGACCACCAGGAGATCGCTGCAGTACGTACAGAAGGGAAGTTGAACGTGCATAGTATATGTAAATCGTCGTCTAGATCGCTCAGCAGACGTATCCTGAAGCGGAGCTACCTAACCGGGGGCAGCTCTACCATTCGTGCCCCCGGCGCTGAGCACAGAAAGGGTCCACGGGGGTAAATCCGGCCGCTGTGAGCCCTCCTCCATTAGGGGAGGAAGTGGTGTCCAAAATGTCGAGGCCCCCTTCAAATGTTCGAACACATCCCGGATGCTCGGCCGATTGCCTGGTTTGGGCTCCCAGCAACGTCCCAAAATACCCCAAACATGGTCTATGAACCATTTCCCCTCTGGCCCTTGGGGTCGTTCAGGCCGCTCACCCCGGAGGATCTTCGTAATGGCGGGATATTTGGCATATCGGGAGAATGGTATCTGCCCTGTTAGAACTTCGTACACCGTCATTCCAAGCGCGTAACAATCGGAAGATTTTGTTCGCCGGCTGTCTTCGACATCGAACCTCCCCGGTTCAAAGAGCTCTGGGCTCATCCATCGGGAAGAACCACCCTCTTCGTACGAGCCCGAGGTTGTCGAATCCAAGTTCATCGTGACCAGACCGAAATCGGTGAGTCGAGCATTGCCGGTTTCGTCGACCAGGATGTTATCCTAACAGATGGATGCCGTTAAAGAGAGGGGCGCGGTTCCAACTTCCGAAGACGTACTCCCTTAAGGTCTCCATGGACCATTCCCCAATCGTGCAGGTAGATTAGGCCACTCGCGGCGTCTCCAAGCTACGGAAGTTACGAAAATATCAGCGACAAATAAGGGCGGCGGGCACGGTACGGAAACCCTACAAGTTTAAACCGATTTGCATCCAAATGGGCCTTCACGAATTGATTGAGATTCCCATTTGCCATCCATTCCGACATCATCGCGAACTTGAGTTGGGACCCGTCCTCCGTAATCCCCAACAGTGGCACTATATTCGGATGGTCGAGAGCCTTCCACGCGATCACTTCCGTTTGAAATCTCTACACAGGTGACGGTGAGCGCGTTGCCGGGTGGGAAGGAGTGGTAGGTCACTAGTGACTCACGCGAGCAATCTTTCGCAAGTCACAGTTAGGGGACACCCTCAACACCTTAACTGCGACCTCTCTTCCCTGATACAGCCGCTTCAATACGTCCCCAAATCCACCGCGACAGTGTGGGGCGTCCGCTGGGCCAAGGGGCAAATCGACGTGGAGTACCCGAGGAAGCAGGTTGTTCTTGCTGCAAATCTTACACAAAGACTCCAGGCATTTCTTTCGGATAAACGAAACGTGGGAGAGGGCATCGAACGTCTAATCAGCGGTAAAAACAGAGTAAATCAGCCGATACCTCAGGGGGCGGTTCGGGACGTACGCGGTACACCATGTTGATAATCATCTGAGAATCGCTCCCCTTGTGGCCATAGGCCATATCCATCACCTTCAAGAAGATTGCCTCGAGTCTACCGCAGCCCAGGAAACGAGTATTCAAACCTAGACCACCGGCAGTTCTAATCAGACGTGTGCAGATTTCGAGGGCGGAGAATGTATCCCTCCAAAGCAGCGTGTGCTGAAATAATTCAGATGGTGTGGTCCCAGCAACTGACGGTCGCATACCTCGAACGTCTCAAGCTCTTCCAGGAAGGTTGGCCCCCCCTCACCACTTGCAACCTCTGAACGCTGGCCACCCCGCCTGCTCCAACCACCCGAGAGCTTTATGCCACCTTTCCCGATCCCCGTGGATTTGCCCATGTCGGTGCTGGTCGGTGTCAATCGCGGGCTACTTCGCTGGCTACTTTGCTTGCCCAAACCACCCGAGAGCCACCTGCCACCTTTCCCACCTGTCGGGGGTCTGCCCATGTCGGTGCTGGTCGGTGTAAATCGCAGTGAGAATAGCGGGGACGTTCAACTATCAGCCAGCGTGGAACACGGACTCCTATAATGTGTTGCCCTCGTGGGAGGCGTGCGGCAGTACACCCAAGGACATGCGACTCCCAATCCCCCGGAAGTACCCCCCACCGCCCGAACTCGGAAGGGTGCCCCAAAACCGCCTTCATTGAATAGTGAAACCCGAACAGTTGACCACAAATATGAAGAAGCGATGAATAATCTGGAAAAGTGAGTGCAGAAGACGATGAGTGAAGGAATCACCCACCCTCTTTGGGCTAGTTGTATTTGGCCGTTCCACAAAGATCTCCGACAGGGTTGATCAGGTGGAGATGTAGGATACGCGAATCCGCATAATGAGGTGTGGCAGTGCTTGTTTGAAGACACCTTATTCCTACATACCGCCGTAGTACCTGCCGGGGGCCAGGCGACAACATCGAGGCCGGCGATTACATAAACGCCCACCGGTCACCTGTCACTCAAGAATCAAGTTCACCCATCCCACCAGCTGAGTGTCGCGTCCACCCATGGATCTCCCCCTCTCTCGAAGTCCAGCGGATGGCGTGAGGCAGTGTACAATAAGAGAGATCTACACCGCGACCGGCTCTCGACCACTCTTTCGTATCACTCATGCCCACCCACGCTTATTGAGGGGTGGCTAGTTTAGAAACCGGGATGCCCGGGGGAATGTCCGTACCTGAAGTACCGCATAGATAGTTTTTGTATCAGCGTGCCCCATCATTCGATAACCGGTGCAAACATGGTTTCACATATTATCACTGAACTTGCGGTGTTCAATGTGGATAGGAAGGCAGGCGAGTAGGAGTTGATTGAGGTGGTGGAGGGTGTTACACTTGGGTTGCTACATTACATACAAAAGGGAAGTCGAACGCGCGCATATTACATGTAAATCTTTGTCTAGGTGGCCGCTCAGCAGACACATCCTGAAGCGAAGTTACCTAACCGAGGGAGACCACTCCCTCATGCGTGACCTCACTGGTACTGAGAGTTCGGAAGTGTTCCACCAAGACGACTCTGGCTGTTGTGGGCCATCCTCTATCAGAAGAGGAAGCGGCGTCCAAGACATTGAGGCCTCCTCCAGATGTTTGAGTACGTCTTCGATGCTTGGGCGGTCGCTTGGTTTGGGCTTCCAACAACGCCCTAAAATACTCCAAATATCATCCGTGAACCATTTCCCCTCCACTCCTTCGGGCCGCTTTGGACGGTTTCCCAAATAAAGGACGTTCGTAATAACGACTTCTTTGCAAAGCAGGGGGAACGGCACCTGCACGGTAAGAACTTCGTACACCGTCATTCCAAGCGCGTAACAATCCGAAGCTTTCGTCCGACGATTGTCTTTGACACCAAACATTCTCGGCTCGAAGAGCTCTGGGCTCATCCATCGGGAGGAACCACCCTGTTCGCGCGAACTCAAGGTTGCCGAATCCAGGTCCATCGTGACCAGACCGAAGTCGGTGAGTCGGGCATTGCCGATTTCGTCGATCAGGATGTTATCCTAGCAAATCCGTTAAAGAGAGAGACGAGGTTCCATCTCTCGAGGACGTACCCCCTTGAGATCCCCATGGACCATCCCCCAGGCGTGCAGGTATATCAGGCCCCTCGCGGCGTCTCCCAGCTATGGAAGTGACGAAAATATCAGTGACAAATAACCCGGCAGGGCACGGTACGGAAACCCTACAAGTTTAAACCGATTTGCATCCAAATGGGCCTTCACGAATTGATTGAGATTCCCATTGGTCATCCACTCCGACACCATCGCAAACTTGAGTTGGGACCCGTCCTCCATAATTCCCAACAGTGGCATCACGTTCGGATGGTCGAGAGCTTTCCACGCGATGACTTCCGTTTGAAACCTCTACGCAGGTGGTGACAGTGAGCGCGTTGCTAGGTGGAAAGGAGTGGTAGGTCGCCAGCGACTCACTCGGGTAATCTTTCGCAAGTCACAGTTGGGGGACGTCCTTAGAACCTTAACTGCGACCTCTCTTCCCTGATACATCTGCTTCAATACGTCCCCAAATCCACCGCGACAGTGTGGAACGTCCGCTGGACCAAGGGACAAATCGATGTGGAGCGGTCGAGGAAGGAGGTTGTTCTTGCCGCAGATATTACGCAAAGATTCCAGGCATTTCTTTCGGATAAACGAAATGCATGAGAGGGCATTGAACGTCTAACCAGCGGTGAGATAGAGTAAATCAACCTATACTTCAGGGGGCGGGGCGGGACGTACACAATACACCATGTTGATAACCATCTGAGAATCGCTCCCTTTGTGGCCACAGACCATATCCATCACCTTCAGATAGATTGCCTCGAGTCTACTGTTGCCCAGGACACCAGTAATCGAGCGTCGGCTATCGGCAGTCCTGATTAAACGTGTGCAGGTTTCGAGAGCGGAGAATGGATTCCTCTGAGGGAGCTCACGCTGAAAGAATTCAGATGCTGTGGTGCGAGGGAGTGACGATTGCGTACCTCGAGGGCTTCAAGCTCTTCCAGGAACTCCGCCTCATCTCTTCTCTTCCTAGCATCCCTCCGGAGCTTATCCTTCAGCTTTTTGAACGGCCTCAAGAAGGATTTCCGAAGGTCCATGTCGATGTCGATGCTAGGTCGGTGTGGGTCGCGATAAGGATGGCGGGGAGCTGTGTTGGTGGTCCCGGCCCAACGTTCAACTATCGGCCAGCGTGAAGCACGTATATAATGTGTTGTCCTCGCAGGAGGCGTGCGGCAGTACGCCCAAGGACACGCGACCCCCGAATCCCCCGGAAGTACCCCCCACCGTCCGAGATCGGAAGGGTGCCCTCAAAACCGCCTTCATTCAATAATAAAGAATCGGCTACGAAACGAAGGGGCGGTGGATAATCTATAGAAGTGTCACACAATGTAGAAGGCGATGAGTGAATGAGCCAACCACCCTCTTTGGGATACCTGTATTTGCCCGTTCCGTGAAGGTTTATCCGTAATTTTGCATCAGCGTATACGTAGGAATAAACTGTTTTTAAACTAGGACCGCCACACCTCAGTATGCAGATTTGTATACCCTACATCGCCACCCGGCCAACTGCGGACCTGCCAAGGACCAGACGATAACAGCGAGGCCGGCAATTACATAAACGCCCAATATCCTTACTCACGGGACAGCCTGTGCGAAAAGCGCAGGACGAGTCGGTGAACTAGCACAGGCTGGCCTGGCCACAGCATACAACAAGAGCCGCCGGTCAAACGAGGAAAAGGTGAGGAACTGGTCTACGGTACTGTGCGCCTTCCTGGAGTAACGCCGCAGGATGAGTCAACAAAACGCGGATGACGGGGGTGGCAGAAGAGACGAAAGTGACTTTCCGCAACCGGTTCGACGGCAAGTCGACAGGCTTGCACCGATCGTCTCACGAGCGCCTGCACCGGTTCTCCGGGCCGCTACTTCCCGGAGGCAGGGGAACTTGAGTCGCAGGCTCTCCTGAATTGACAACACAACACCCAAGTTTTTCCACCTGCCCGTGATTGTTACCTCATCGTCTGTTTCTACAACTCTAGCCAGTATCCTCGACAAAAGGCCCAATCCAAGTGGGTGAGCAAGAGTAACATCAGGTCCAAAGGTATACCAAGAGGGCAATAAATGAATCGGAAGACGCCATCATGGGCCAAATCACCCGCAACTCGTCTAAAGCTTAGTCGTCTTCTCGAGCTGAGGCTCTCCAAGCGCATACAGGGTATCCAATTCCTCCTTATACCTCTTATAAGCGTCCCGCCTAACAAACCACGTCAACAACAAACATCACCACACCTAATGGGGTTCAAAACTCACCTGCGAACTTTCATCGTCGGCGTCAAACACCCATTCTCCACCGAGAACAGCTCGTTCGTCACAAATATCCTCTTCACAAACTCGTACCCCTTCAACCCATACTTTACCCCATCCTTGGTCAAAATATCCAAGATCGCCTTCATGACCTTTTCATCCTTGACCGCCTCATCCAGCTTCGCCATATCGGTCTCGCTCACTGGTTTCCCCCAGATTCTACTCGCGATCTTGGCGAGTTGAACGGGATCTGGAATGATGATGGCAAGGAGGTACGATTGTAACGAATCCCCGTGAACCATGATTTGTTGAACGATGGGGCAAGCGGCGTAGACGTTCTCGACCTTCTCCAAGGCGACGTATTCGCCCTGTGAGAGTTTCATGATGTTCTGGGATGGTAATTCGTGAGCCCGACGTCAACCATAAAGAGGTGGTGAGCGAGTGTTTACTTTGACTCGGTCAATAATCTTGAGCCTTCCGAACTAGGATCGTGCGGCATGGGATAAGCAAGGAGAAGTACTTGCAGCACCCATCACATACCTCGTCCATTAAACCGACATCGCCGGTATGGACCCAACCTTCCTCATCGAGTGTCTCCTTGGTTGCCTGCTCGTCTAAACATATCACCCACAGTTAACATCGACGGATGTGGATATGAGATTACAACTTACTCTTATAATAACCGGAAAAACAGTTGGCACCCCTCACGCAGATCTCTCCACGTGGGTGCGGCTTATCCTCAGAAGTATAACCCATACTCGGCACGTCCACCAACTTGATCTCGTTAACCGGTTGCATGAATCCCACGGAACCACCGTCGGTTGGGTCCTTTGGTATGCACCTAGTGCAAGTACCACAGTTCTCGGTCATGCCGTATCCTAACAAAGACTTGATAAACATTTCTGAACGACGAAAGGAAGGCCGACCAACCTTGCAGGACGGTACAGGCGAAGACGACGCGGAGGAAGTCCAGAACGTGTGCGTTTAACGGAGCTGACCCTGAAGTGATGAGTGCTACGTTTCCGCCGAGAGCTGCCCGGACCTATATCAAATACGTTCACCAAAAACACCTCGTCTAGAATCGTGCCAGATCACCTTGTTAAACACAAGCCTGTCCCAAAGCGGATGGGTATAGTCTCCGGTGGCCTTGAGTCTCTCCATCTTGGCAGCGACCCCTCGCCTGAAAAGCGCGCCTTTCAGTCCGGGTGCTTCCAAGTTAGCCGCGATAACTTGGTAGATCCTGTTCAGAAGTCTCGGTACTGCGGGGAAGAAGTTTGGCTTGAGGGTCTGCATGTCCTCTAGGATTCTCAACGGGGAGCCAGTGGAGTAGCCTATCTTTCCACCAGCAACAATGACGCACAACTCCATCGTCCGCTGTTACACGTCGGTTAGGTGGGGCGTGAGGGGTGATTAAGGAAGAGCCGCACCCCGTAGATGTGAGCGAGAGGGAGGAAAGAAAGAAGGACGGGGGTGACGAATGGGGTGACATCCAAGCCGCAAGTGTTGGAGTATGTTGCTGCAGCAAGAGCGCCTTGGGTCAAGAGCGCGCCCTTCGGGTTACCTGTGGTCCCCTGGAACGTGTAAATCCCCATCCCCGGTTTGCAAACATGGATGGGGGGACATACAGATGTGTAGCAGATTGTTGCAATCGTTTCTGACGTGACTGTTGGAGGTTCAGTAGGGGACTTGACGCCAATCTCTTCCACTAGATTTGCAGGATGAGCGCCAACCGCGAAACTGTTAAAGGGGACGCTTACACTCTGCGAGAGTAATGACTCGGATTTCCCGCTGCTTCGACCAAGCGTCAAGAAGATCCTTCGGGGCTGCCGAGATTTCGCCCATCGCCACGATGATCTTGAGGGTTGGGAGCTTTGGGGATAGACTAAGCAAAGCTGAAACATTGTGAGCTTGCACAAAGATGATGGTCAAGTCCGCGTGATTCACGCTAGGACCGATGGGTTTAGTACTATCGACGCATTTTGAGGGTATATGAGCGCATACATGT
>Ga0307511_10007408_pt1 | contig 11037 bp, 12 predicted proteins | sample 13_EM_MG_FD_200266 | JGI IMG/M metagenome (GOLD analysis project Ga0307511, IMG submission 200266) | Populus trichocarpa ectomycorrhiza microbial communities from riparian zone in the Pacific Northwest, United States - 13_EM | ecosystem: Host-associated > Plants > Roots > Unclassified | place...
AACGAAATTTACAGATTCTGTGGAAACGGGCGGTGACGTGGAAGAAGCTATCCCACCCAAATATCATCTCGTTTCGCGGTGTGAACACGACACTTTTTCGGCTCGCGCTCATTCACGACTGGGGGCCAAATGGGAACATTAACCAGTACATCGCTTCACATCCCGGCGCATCTCGGCCGTCACTGGTACGAATGACTCAGCTACGACGAATCGGCGCTAGCTTATCCCACTTTCCTTATCCACGGTAGCTGTGTGATGTCGCGAAGGGACTGCAATACCTTCATTCGCTTGATATCCCGCACGGTGGTTTAAAGGGGGTAGGTTGTCTATTTGACCCCTCGAGTCGTATTTCACCCGCCGCACGTGGGGCGTTGTCATTGACCAGGGAGGTCGGGCGCTTCTGACGGAGTACGGACTGGCGCCTACCAACTTCGGCCCAATTTTCACCGAAGCGGCCACCCCAGCCGTCCTTGGGACCTCCAGGTGGCTGGCCCCGGAAATTATGAGCGCTTCTCGCGAGGATAGCAGTCCGTCGGTGATGGAGTCAAAGCCCGCTGACGTATTTTCCTTCGCGATGCTGACTGTGGAGGTCTTCTCTGGTAATGTGCCATTCGAGGGACGGAGGAACGAAGCGGTAATGCCCCTTGTCTTGCAAGGGGGTAGGCCGGAGATGCCGGGAAACGCTCGGACGGTAGGGCTAACCGGCGAGATGTGGAAGCTCGTCGAGAGCTGCTGGCAGCGGAACCCGGGGAAACGACCCGTGATGGAAGAGGTTGTGAGGGAGTGGCAGAAGTTTGTTGAACGCAAGAACGATGATATTATCACTGTCACCGAGTATGTCCATATCTGTTCTAGGGATCTGGATCCTGCTCTGTTCCATTCTCAAATTTCTCTTCTCGACTCAGGGAACCTCAACCTATGGCAGAGCCCGCACCGAACACCAGCATACTCTTGAGGAGGGCTGAAGCTGTTGGACGTCAAATAATATCTCGACTCCGAACGGAGTCTGGGCCCGTTCGACTTCGAACAGAACCTACTCCCCCTCGACCCCGGGCTGTATCTGGTCCTGTTCATCCCCGGGCAGCATCCTGTCCGGTCCGACTCCGGGCAGATTCTGGGTCTGTTCGACTCCGAACGGATTCTGGGCCCGTTCAGCTCCGACTGAGCGTTGATACAGTTCGAATCCGAACGATATCTGTGGCCGTCCCACCGGGAACGAAGCCCGACATCGTTCAACCTCCACCACCACCCCCGGCCCCACGACCCAGTGAGTATTCCTTTCTAGGAGGGTACAAATACCAGGTACTAATGTGCGGATACAGAAACACCGAAGCGTTGGAAAAAGTGGTTTTGCGGATTGTTCTGATCTCGTAGTCTCAGGGACATGACCGTTTTCAACCCGTGTCGCATTTTTTCATCATATGAGCGTGCCGTTGTGTAGCCTGGGGTCACACGGCGGTATACCACGGGACAATGCGTGGAAGGTATAATATTGGTATCACCCAACTGTCATATGGAAAAAATTCAATGTTTTCCAACTTGACGATTAGTATATTCAGATATCGAGAACTCGTTGATCCCGCGAGGGCTGCATCTAGACCGTGGGGAGCGTGTTCACGTCGAGATCATGCGACCCTGTGCACCTTGAACCCTTTCTACAACAGCCGAAAAATCTGGATCGCGTGGGGAGGTTTTGACTGATGTACTACTATACGCACGCTAATTGCGTAGCTCACAGGGCGGGTGCTTTTCCCTCCGAACGGGAACCACGATGTCGATCCCGCGCCTCCCACCAGAACTATTGGATCACATCATCGACCTTCTATACGACAGTCAAACAGCGCTTGGGAACTGCTGCCTCGTCTCCAAATCGTGGATTCCGAGTACCCGAAGCCATATTTTCGCCAACGTCAAGATCGTCGATGAAGAGCGGTTGCGATCATGGAAGGAGATTTTTCCAGATCCTTCCACCTCTCCCGCCAGATATGCGAAAACTCTAACCATCGACATCCAAGTCGCCGCAACCGCAGATGCAGAAGCGGGTGGTTGGATCATAGGTTTTTCTTACGTCGAACGTCTGGCATTGATGGCGCACCTCAACAGGTCGGCGGTCTCTCCTCCCGTTCCACGGATTCTCACCGGTCCTCAAAACCCTCTACATGGATATCTACTTTGTTCCGTCCTCGCAAATTTTCGACTTCATCTTTTCATTTCCACTTCTCGAGGACCTGGGTGTGGCCATGGGTGACAACTCGACCGATGACGACTCCCCCCAACCGCCGACGGTCGTCCAACCTCGAAACCAACCAATGACTGGGTCCCTCGACCTCTCTCACTGTGGATGGATGGGGTTCGTCATAAGCCGGTTGTTGTCCCTACCGGGCGGTATCCACTTCTGGAAACTTGCTTTAGAATGTTCAAGACCGGAGGATATTTCGTTGACAACGACATTGGTGGAGGAATGTTCACACACCCTTGAATACATCAAGATTGGCTGCAGTTCTGTTGGTACGCCAATTCGGTATCCGCTCCCGCACCGGCAGCTTATTTCTGATTCCAGCCGGCTGGGGCCCAGATTCGATTGACCTCTCGAAGGCGACCAGGCTCACAGATTCGGTCTTTCGGGTCGGATCGAACCAGGTCGACTGGATCACGACAGTACTGATCAAACCCGAACATCGAGACTTTCAGCAAATCACAATATACCTGCCTCGTAACCCAACTCTCTTCAGCTACAGTGACGGTGCCAACGTCAGGCAAATTGTCGGAGAAGAGATTTTCGGGCAGTGGTTGGAGCTCGACCACATGCTTGCCCAACTCTGGGAGTCGCGCTCAATCCGTCCAAAGGTCCTGTACTATGCACCGATGGGAACGGGGGAACGGATAACCGAACACTTGGGATGTTTGTTGCCGGAGATGATGGGGAGAGGGATAATCGACCTGGCCGAACGGAGAACCATACGACCTCAAGGAATGTAGGGTTGGAATCTCGGGCCGAGGACGGTACGAGAGTGGTGTTACTTACGGAGGCTGGGTGATCATTCCATCATTGATAACACCCCGATGTGTGATTAAGTCTGGGGCTGAGTATGGTGATTAACGTGCAAGCCCACAAATCCAGGAGTTACGTGGAGGGTGGCTTGTTGCAGGCTAGGTAGGAAAAAAGTAGAACGAAGACCGGCGCCAAAGTGTATGCTTCAGGGACCCCGGAAAATGAGCGGGAGAGGTTCGCCGTGGCGATTTTGGCAGGGGGAGGCTGTGAATGTCCCAAAATGTTCTTATCCGGGGTCCTATGCTTCACCCCCAACGGAAACCACGCTGTTCGTTTTGATCTACTGTGAGGGGTTGGTATAGAACTCGAAAAATGTGGTACAATACCGTTACCGTACGGAAGTGTCATAAATGCCTAATACCGAACCTTTGAACCTTCGAACGAAGATAAATAACACTTGGGAATACCGCTCAAGAAACACCAGCCCGTGTGCGAGGTGGGAACGATGGGATCAGACATATCCTCGGGCTGTCTGCCTGTGGTGTTGGCACTATCACGCGACCCTTTGACGCTCCCCGGACACTGCGCGCTGACCTATCATCAACCCATCCCTCCATTTTCATAACCCGTTTGCTGGGTTCGGGGTCCGTCGTTGCCGTGCACAATTAGCAATCCTAAGTACCGCAAGGGCATTTAGGAGCAAGGCTGGGGAGGGACGGTGAAGACATACCAGGATCGTCAATGGTGGCATCCGACCAACCGTCCACGTTAGATGGTTCTATCGGTCTCGTAACGTCGTGCAAACACTGGAGCACGGTGCTGAGACTCGGTCGGTCACCCGGTTGAGTTTCCCAACACAGCTCCAACATCTCCCATAGACCATCCGTGAACCACGCTCCTTGTGGTCCTCGAGGTCTGCTGGGGCGTTCGCCAGCCAGTATTTTCTGGAACGCGACGAGTTGATTGAATAGGGCATACGGCGCCTGCCCACTGAGAACCTCGTATACCACCATTCCCAGCGCATAGCAGTCCGATTCTTTCGTTGGACGGCTCTCTTTCAAATTAAACCTGCCTGGATCCAAGAGCTCTGGGCTCATCCATCGAATCACCCCGCCCGTAGCGGCTGAGGACGTAATGGTTGACTGGTCGGAAACCATCGTGAGTTGGCTGAAGCCGGTCAAATAGCCACGGCCATCGTTATCGATTAGGATATTTGCCTTGAAGGCCTCGTGAGTTGCGTGTAGGACAGTGACCACGAGATTCAGAAACGTACCCCACTGAGATTTCCGTGAACCATTCCTTCGTTGTGCAGATAGATCAACCCTTCGGTGACATCCTTAAGCTACAATCATCATGTGATCGTCAGCGAGGAGCGAAAATAGGGACCTTGGGCAAAACACACAGGTCTTAACCAGTCCGCGTCGGAGTCCGCCTTCACAAACTCATTAATGCTACCTTTTGCCATCCACTCCGATACCATCACGAGCCGATCCTCGGTCGCCATTGCACCCAACAGTGGGAGCACACTCTGATGATGGAGAGCCCTCCATGCCAGAACCTCCCTACAAAACCTCTACAAGGAGCAGTCAGCTGTCAATGCATAGGATAAGCTAAGGGCGCTACCAGGAACCCACCCTTGTAATCTGTCCGAGGTCTCCCGCCGAGTATACCCTTAAAACCTTGACTGCGACTTCCCGACCAAGACATTGGCCCTTCCATACATCTGCTGATCCACCATAGTGTAGTGGGTGTTTCGTTGGATCGTAACGGGGAGAGATTGCCAGTGATTTCGGAAGCAGGGCTTGGCGGCCACAAATCCTGTATAAACAGCGCATACACTTCTCGCGAATCCCCGGCACGAGAAAGCCTAACGCCTAATGGACAAAATTTGGAGATCCGCGTCAGAATCAATCGACCCGTAGTTGAATGAAGCTACCTCATCTATCCTGTCGACGAAGGTCTGAGCTTCGTCCCCAGAGAGTTGTTCGACTATCTCAAGTTGACGGCCGTCCGAGAAGATCATCGCGATCAGAGATACGCGCTCGTCCATGGCGGATGCATGGTCAATCAACTGTTTCCAGGGTGGTTGCTCACTGTGCACAAGAAAATCGTCAGCTTAACGAACATATGGCTATGGGAATAAGCGAAACACCGACAGGGTGAGAAGAACTTGCAGGGCTTTTGCAGCTCCAGGGCGCGAGCGAGGCTCGTGATTCCAGCAGCGTTGTGTTAAGATCCACAAATCTTCTGCGAAGGTTGGGTGCAACGGCCGTGGTGGGCGCTTGCCTTGCATTATAGCGAGCATAGCCGTGTGCGATGAAATACCATCAAACGGAACCGTGCCAGTGAATACCTGTGTTAATATAAAACAGCGGTTGGCCGAGGTTCTGCACACGATGGACCCATTGTGACGTACCTCAATCACAACCATCGCGAAAGCGAAGATGTCCGCTTCCTTACTGTACGTCCCTCCGAACAAGACCTCTGGGGCAGTCCATCGCGGGGTGTGGCCTTGCTGATACGAGGCGCTCTGCACGGAATCCAGGTTTTGAGTCACCGTGGTGACGCCGAAATCCACGATGCGCGCACTGCCAGGCTCGTCCACGAGAATATTCGCCTGATCGGGTGTGAATATGACTGTAGAACAGGGTTCAGGACAACAACGTACTCCCTTGAGGTCCCCATGGATCACATTGCGGGAGTGGAGGTAGCGGAGGCCATTAGCGATGTCAGATAGCTGGGAATGGGACTAAGCGCGGGGTAAGCACAATCGGAGAGCACCCACGAGTCCAAGTTGATTCGTGTTTGAATTCTTGAGGTGATCCGGCAAGTTCCCACCGGACATCCGATTCGAAATGAGTTGAAAGGGAGTGATAGTGACACCCAGCAGTGGTACAATATTTGGGTGGGTTAAGTGTTTCCACATTATTGCCTCTTGGCAAAAGGCCTACGAGGTTCGTCAGTGATGATGAAAAGGAAAGGCCGCCGGGTCAATAACGCACTTTAGCGGCCTTTTGTGGACCATCTTAACTATAGACCCGCAAACGCTTGATGCAAACCCTTCTGCCATTGAGGGTCCCCCAGTACACATCGCCATAGCCTCCTGAGGTAAATGGGACGGGATCGGTGTTAAGAAGGGAAGGTGAGAGCGTGTACGATTTCGGGAGCACCGCCCGAGTGCCGCATATGCTTCTGAGTTCACGTAGACACTTCCGGAAACCAGCACTGGCGGGATCAAGACCATCGAGGGTCTACTCTGGCTTGAGCAGAGAGCGAGCGGGGAAGCGTGAGGTAACGAGATACCTTGTCCAAATAATCGACCAACCACACCAAATCATCGCCTTGCAGGTTTGGGACGCACTGTCGATACTCCTCCCCATAAAGTACATTGATTAGTTGATCGTGGAACACGGATGGAGACCCGCTGAGGAGGTGGAGTTGCTGTAGAACCTGGGAGCTCGGTGGGGACATGAGGCATTGGCTTAACTGGGAAGGTGAGTGACGGGGAAGTGTGGCAGGTTGGGAGGTATATGTACCGAAAGCCTCACCCGGTCCGCGAGGGGGATGAATGAGACCGTTATCGATACGCCGGTCAATCCGTGCCATGGCCATGCTTGTGGTCGCCGGTATCGAAGCAGTTGGAAGGCACCTTCACCTCTCGGTCGGGTATAGGCTCGTCGGTGTTTTTCCTAAGAATCGGAGGAGATCACTTGCAGACCCTTTAATCGCGAGTATGACCCTTGGACTTCCAGGGCTAGTCCATTGGGGGAGTCGGTTAAGGATGCGTTGGAGACGATCCTGAGGGCGATAGAGAAAGGTGCGACGCTGAGCGCTTAGACCACGCGGATGCTGCCGGCGCTTGTGGACAGCCCGGTCCCGACTCCGTTGGTCGTGTTCTTGACAAAAGTTAGATGGGATACAATGAGAGAGTCACGCACCCCAACTGAGTTCTTACAGCTCCGATGTGGTGGACCATGCGGAACGTCCAGACAATACATAGGCTACAAATCACTGCGACGGCGGATGTCGAGTTACTGTGTCATACTCCCGCTTCTTCACTGCCCAGGGGCGTGGCGTTTCCTACGAATTTGGCTTTGGAAGTGCAGTTCACATAAAACTGTTCGGATACACTGGGGATTCTGGCGTAACTAGGTACAGGTTACGGAGCACGGACCAGTACGAAGTACCCAACAACACATCCTACAGTAACTTTCTTCATCATATTCTTCCAACAAAGAAACTGCCGTCAGTCTACTCTTCCCGCTGGTCGACAATTCTAGCTTCCGGTGCGAACTTGTCAACAACTAGTTCGCTCCCTCCAACCATCTCCCCCGACGTTACCGGAACGGGCCTCGGTAAATGTAAGAAGCTGCGCACGTATCTCTCAATCTTTGTGCCAAAGCGACGTCTGGAACCACCGTGTCCGTCTGCGCCGCCCGCGCTGTGATGTGGTGGCACGAGACCAGAAAATGAGGGAAACGATGCGAGTGTGCTGCTGGATAGGTCGGAGTTGTGTTCTTTCCGTTCCTTGTGTGTTGGACACGCTGCCAACCAAACCAAGTGTCAAACTCCAAACCACCGCCAAAAAGCCCAAAACGCACCATCAGGAACATTTTCGACCCGTTCCCACCCCCTCCTCATCACGTCAACCTCAGACACCTCAGCCCCCTGGCGTCGGGCTTCTGCGAGAGCCATCAAAGTCAGCAGGGCCTTAGACGCGGTGGGTCGCTCATTTGGTTCTTGGCTCCAACAAGCCTCAATCTGCTCCCACAGTCCATCGACCAGCTCCTGTGAGGGATTGTTAGACGGCCACTCGGGTCGTACACCCGTAGTGACCTTATCCGCGATCTCGTCGTCACCCTCGTTATGAAACGGGGTGGTACCCGACAAGACCTGCGGGTGAGGAGTGAGATGTGGTCTTGCGAGCGAAGGTAAGGTGACTCACTTCAAACATGATCATCGCCAAGGAGTAAACATCAACAGCCTTTCCGCCGTCGCCGGATGGAACGCGCCTGCTCTGTGTGCCGAGAACCTCCGGTGCCGTCCATCGAGCGTTGGTTAGGATCGACTTGGAGGATACTTCATCACGTAGGATAATTTCAAGACCGCATTCCGAGATGCGAGCGACCCCATCCCCGTCCACCAGTATATTATGCTATGAGGTTGTCAGTTCTCCCATATCGGGACGGCAGAGTGAGAAAATTAGGACTTACTCCTGTTAAGTTCCCATGAACCAGATCACACTGGTGCAGATAGGTCAGTCCGCGAGCGACATCCAACAACTGGTGTCAGTGGAGAGTCAGGATCGTTCAAAAGGCTGACGACCGTGCCAGGGGTGATCACACACCAAACAGAGTTTATCGACATCGGGGTGCTTGTGCACGTAGTCAGACAGGTTCCCGTTGGACATCCAAGGGTATACAAGGGAGAAAGGAGGAGAATCCGAGCCGAAGCCGAGGAAATTGACCACATTCGGATGTCGTAGTAGCTTCCACGTGGCGCCATTGGTGCACAGTCTCTGTAAGAACACGAACGAAAAGCAACGTCGATAAGAGGTGTTTTGAAGAGGGGGAGGGACGGACACGCTTAAACGCATTGAAATTTGTAATACAGTCAGGATTGATTGTCTTGACGGCCACCAACTCCCCGTCGGTCGATCCCTGACGAGTGCTGGATACCCTCCCCGTGGTGAAGAAAACGTCACTAGGTTCGGTGAGGCTACAGTTGGAGGTCCAGTAGCTCTTCGGCAGAAGACCACACCGGGCGGAGACCTTCTGAAGCCCACGCAGGCACCGGCTGAGGAGCGTGGGGTCGTTCAATGAGGAGTTGAGGACCTGGATCATTCGGAGTCAGCACTGGTGAGAGCCGGCTCATGATGAGGTCCACCTGGTCAAAAACCTCGATGACCACGAGGGACTCCTCTTCTCGCATCCCCAAAAGCGTATTGTCTCCATACCCAAGCATACACCGAAGCTTCTGGATATCGTCTTCAGAGTTCGCGTCGAATTTCGTGAGCTCTTTGAGCACGGCAGTGCTTGGGTTAGCCGCCTCGAAACACTCAACAAATGCGCTTGCTGGAGGTCGTTTCTCCACCTCGCGAACCAACGAAGATTGAATCACCACCCAGATCTCGTCTGAAGGCCCAAGTCCTGTCGACTCCGGAGGTCTCGGTGGCCCCTGACCCTCCTTGATCTTCTCCATAACCGTGAGTTCCTCATTCTCGGGGAACGGTACTTGTCCCGTGAACACCTGGTTGTGTCAAGTTAGGATTATTCGAGACAAGTGACAACGAGAACTTCACCTCGAGGGTGACCATGCCCAACGCGAAAACGTCCGACCGGGGTGTAGGGACCCTGGGCTTGCCTGTATTCTGTCCGAAGCCGAAGAGCTCGGGTGCCATCCACCGATGGGACCCCTCGAGCCGAGTCTCCGTACAGTTGAGACTAACAATGCTGGTGAACCCAAAGTCGTTGAGCCGCGCATAACCAGACTCGTCAACGAGAATATTATCCTGTAATGCAAGGGTGAGATTGCAGCCGACAAAGGGATGGTGGAAGAAGAAATCGACGCCCACCCCTTTCAAATCTCCATGTACGATCTCAAGGGAGTGCAAGAACGATAGACCGCGACTGATGTCGAGCAACTGAATTCGCATCAGCTCGGGCTCAATACACTTTTAACCCAACTCACCAGTTGCAATCGACTAGCTTCTGGATTTTTCTCAACGTATTCTCGCACGTTTCCGTTCGACATCCACTGAGATACAATGCATAGGGGCGCCGGTGCTTCCGAAACTCCGAGGAATGGGACGACGTTGGGATGGGAGATCCGCCTCCACCTCGCCGCCTCATTATAAAAGACCTGGTGGCGACAGTAAACTGGAGATCTCAGGTGGAGTTAGGAGTGTCGAATCGGTTACCTTCTTAAATTTTCGTACATCATCTTCCTTGTATACACGGAGGGCCTTTATCACCACTCGTTTGCCGTGATAAATACCTTCCCAAACATCGCCGGGCCCGTTAGGGGCGGTGGGTCGCCCAGTTGTTTGAATGGACTTTTGAGGAATGATGTGGGAGGTTGGCGGAAGCCCCGTACGATCGCACAGTCGTTGGAACCGCTTGAAGATCGCGCCGCTGCGTGTGGTAACCTGAAGCGCCTGTGTTGTGGGGTAGTGTTCCTGCGTAGACGACGTCCCGCGATTCAAAAGCCAAGATACCAATCGCACCAGATTGCGCGAGCCGTATGGAGCAGATTTTACACCTACGGATAGACACAGCTCTCCAAACCGTCGAATACTGCGGAGACTGTGCCCGGACTCTTTGGACTCGACGCTGAAGGCCCCATCGGAGGTGGTCTCGGGTCCAGGTAGGAACTCGATTGGCTTCAAACATCGCCTGAATCGGTAAGGGAGCATCGAGCAACATAGGGCCCCTAATCCCGTGGGTGTAACATCGAGAGAAGGGATGAACGAGGGAGCACGAGATGAGGAATTCCACTGTTGGATACTCTCCGAAGCCGTGTTGTCAGTTTTTGGGACATCGGAGACATTCGCACGATCCTTCCGGACGACCAGAGCTTCCCGTAATTCGCAAACCACCTCCGTAATTTCCGGGCGCCGTCGGGGATCATGCTCCAAACAGCGCTGGGTCAAGCCCCATAACTCATCAGTCAAAACTGGATCGTTCGGCCTCTCCGGTCGTCCCCCGACCAAAACCGTGACTGTCACTGAGCTTGGCGTACTGTCGGCAAATGGAGCGGCCCCACTGAAGACCTTGGGTGGGTGAATAATGTGGCCGAGGGGATGACGTCGCGGGCTCATACCTCGATTACGACCATCCCTAAGGAATAAATGTCTGCTTCCTTGCTGATACCAACTTCTCCACCCAAGACCTCCGGCGCGGTCCATCGTATCGAATAACCTTCGTCAATAGGTACGGTGGGTTCTAGGTCTGGAGTGACGGTGGCAAGGCCGAAGTCCGTGAGACGCGGACAGCCTGCGTCGTCGACAAGAATACTTGGCTGGCACATCGGTTAGTAGGTTATGG
>Ga0307511_10007409_pt1 | contig 11037 bp, 13 predicted proteins | sample 13_EM_MG_FD_200266 | JGI IMG/M metagenome (GOLD analysis project Ga0307511, IMG submission 200266) | Populus trichocarpa ectomycorrhiza microbial communities from riparian zone in the Pacific Northwest, United States - 13_EM | ecosystem: Host-associated > Plants > Roots > Unclassified | place...
GAAATATAGGTTCTATGGAGCGGCATACGAAGGGCCTTTATTGCATATTCTGGGCATCGGCATGCATGTCTCATGCATGTCTGAGATGCGTAGTAACTTTCCCCCACGCACTGTAACTAGGCTACACGGGTACAAGTGGACTGACACAGCAGATCTTTATTACCAGTTGATCGCCATTCACTGAGTAAAACAACCCTTGTCCATTACTGGTCGAACCTCTGTTCCTTGTCCCCATACACAACTAGACTTGTACATAGCTCCATCACATATCTAAATCACACTCACCTTTGGCCTCCTACCTCGAAGCGAGACTACTCCTGTCCAGCTACTCCTATCCACTTGTCCAAAACGTTTTGGTGGGGTGATTATAATAGCACCTATGTTTGTTAATTTAGTGTTCTTGTGCGCCCATCCCTCTCCACCACCCCTTCCCTGAACCACCCGCTTCACGGGCGATGACTACGGCCATCTACTATAGCTTTGTTAATAATATCAATATTTTGTTAGATTTTTCTTAAGTGTGGAATCCTGAGTGCTGCCAATGAAACCAAAATACAAAAAAAGAGGTACTCCAGATCCTAGAATTGCCAATTAAAGGCCCTAGCCAGATAAGATCCTTGTATCAGCTGTATTGCCTGTGAGTATGCGGATAACCCACTAACATGTAGCCACAAGCCTATTCTTCAGGGTAATATAGGTAACCAGCAAGAATATTATGCAAAGAGCGCACTAAGGGCTGAACTAAAAGTTACCAGCTGCTAAATTAAGTAATTGTTGTACTATCTGGTATCCTTACGAGAAAGGGAAGTAGCTCCACAGCTCCTCTAGTCCTTAATTAACACACGCAGTATCTACTTAGAGATATCTGTAATAGAGACCCTTGTTTGGTAACTTGTTCCCCTACCAAGAGATGTAAGGGGCTCAGGGGCTCCTATCCTCCGAGTCTCTTTATATAGCATCTTGGGACTCTATGCATTTGCCTGTATTATTCCATCACGAGAGCCCCGGATTTCGTCATTCACTCCAAATAATGCCTTTCTGCTTATGCATCATATCACATTGGCCCTTACTTCACTTCTCGTACTCAGCCCACTTTTGCGACATGCAGTTTACCGTTCATACTGTCCTGTGTGGAAGCGTAGTAGTTAACTTACAAGTTTGTATAATCTTGAAGAACCTTAAAGCTGCCAACGCAAGGCATACCTGACCTCAATTCACACCTCTGGACCCGATACAATGGTCCTTCCTCACTCGGGGCCCACCCCGCTTGCCATGATTGGCATGCCAAACTCAGAACTTGAAATATCACTGCGGCAAGAGTGAGGTATAAGAAGGGTGACTTCTGCTGCTCGGGGAGCTTCAGTTCAAACAAGGACAAAATCCTCGAATAAACAGGAAACGACACCACTTCCTTAGTGATCGTAATTTAGCATCAGCAACTTTTTAAAATGAAGGCTTCGTTCACTCTCGTGTCTTTGTTTACTGTAGCTGCGCTTGCAGCACCCAGCTCTACCACACCAAAGCTCATTGACACGATTTTCCCGAACTATATCGTTCCTATTAAGAGCCTTCAGCCTGATACACCGTTTGGAACTCAGTGAGTAGCCTTGCATACTACCTGAGGCAAATACTGAATATATTCGGTAGATATACCGGTACTATCATATGGGGAAGGGGAAATGAAGAAGTGCGGCACCCTACGTTTTCTCTGTGGTATGAACTAAAGGCTCCTAGGTGACTCTCTTCGTCGGTTTCGATGTGCCAAACAACAGCGCAACCTCCTGCTACTTGAAGTTCACACTTCCTTTGGCATCCTCAAATAGCTGGCTCCTTTCCGGCTCTGGAACTCTGGAGATTTATGGCCTTACTCGCCCCGTCGACCATACACGTGATACCTGGAATCAACGACCTGCAAGATACCCACAGTATCCATTAGGTCAGATCCAGGTCATCGGAGGAGGAGATGGCACCGTCACAGGAAGCATCCCTTGCCATTTGGGTACTCGGATGGATTTCGAACTGGTTGCGTCTAAGCCACATGGATATACTAAGGTTTCCTGGTTTGGTGGGTATTGATTACTCCTAAAGAACCGCCCTATAGAAATATGCTAATAAAGGGCTATAGAGATGAAGGAACCCAAAACTGGTGTGACGGTCGAGATGAAGGCTTGAACCAAAGCAGTTTATGCAATTAGGTAGCTGGGGATTGAGTTCAGGGTAATTTAGCTTGTTCTGCGATAGGTTAATGGAAGCTCGAAATTCGGGTCAATAAAAGCTTCTTCTTAGAAGCTCTACATCTGCAGACAGATCCAAGATTAGCATGATGATTGCATCAGAGTCTGTGTACCCCAATATTCTCATACGCGCGATCCCTGGTGGAATACCGGCCAAATATGATTTGCGATGCCAATATCTTGTTATTAGGCAAGCCTAGTCTCTTACCCCAGGGGGCACGTTTGTAATACGCCAGAATGGTACTGATGTAATTCACAACGAAGAAAGTACTTTTGACTGCTGAGACAAGCCGATGCAACACCATGTCTGCTAGATAGTGAGGGATTCTTTTTCTTGTTGCGGTAATTTTGAACCCCGCTCAAAGTAATCGATATGGGCACAGGATTATATGCCATGGCCCTGTACCCACATCTCAGCACCAACTGAATCACGCGCACCAGTAGTCTCAGATCACGTCGATGAGGTGGAAAAAAGTGAAGAAAAAGCATAACCGCCACGTGAGGAGCCGATCAACAACAGGCCCGAGTTTTCAGAAAAGAAGCCCAACCGGGCAGAATGTCTTGAGCTCCGCGTCTGGGGTGCATATGCCTGCGTCTCGAACCGAAATTGTCACAAGGGAAGCTTGTTGCACCAAAACCGCTGAAAACCCTTTTTGCTGGGTTGGTAGCCGGTACCTAATTGGTGGACAGGGCTAAGGCTGCCAAGGGGCACCGAATCTCCAATTAATGCCTGTGAGAAGGCAAGATCAACATGTAGCAAGCAAGGGATCGAACGATGGACAATATCCCGGAGTATTTCTCCGCAGGGATTGGAAAGTTGAGGCGGATGGCAGTTTGCGACGTCATGGGTAATCAGTGTCGGTGTGAGAAAAGGAGCATTCTCGCTGAAGCTCTCGGAGAGATTCGTACCTTTACTCTGTACTCAAGAAGCAAATAATGGTGGGAATCAGGGGCGAAAACAAGCAATTTAAGCTTTTAGTCTGGCGTTGAAGCTTGTCCGATCCGGGGGAGATGGAACAAAGTGAGTTTCGAGATGGTGATTCATAGGCAATTGACGAGGGTTGCGGTTATGTATGAATACTTGGCCGTTAGAGCAAGCACTTGCGGTTTGGAGTAGTTGGCAAGTGCTCTGGCAGTGGTGTTTATAGGTGTTTATATATACTTAAGTACTCTATATTAACGACCCCACTTGGGCGTGCTTATGGAGCGAGACTGCGTACGTATACTCAAGTGCTCTATATATGCCCGTAGACGCAATCGTTACCTGTCATAGGGGGTCCAAGGATGATTACTTATTTCAGTACTCCATACCTACACCTAAGGTAGAGCCATACACACAAGTGAACAAGAGGTGCCAATCACACTACAACGTACCTAAGCTTGCAGTTGATACAACAGGTACACTTGGAAGTACCCAAGTAAGTACTTGAAAGTGCGTGTAGGGACTTCGCAAGTACACGAATTAACAAGACATTACCCTGGGTCTAAGCCCGAGCAGCATGAATTTATATACTGGAATCCCAGTTGGATCCAAGTACCCTATATACAGTCTGGCTGCACGATACAGCCTCCCCTGGCGTATCACCAATGACAACACGCACTGGGAACCAGTACCAATCAGACAGCCAGACATATAACTCGCCACCCTCCCAACCTTGGTCAACTGACTTCTCCACGGAGAGTACAGCAGTATGCTTTCTTTAAAGTACCTATGTATGTTTCGTGGGTGGCTAGTGGCTGATGGTCGAATAAATAGTCAAGGCCTTTCATCAATCAGCCCTCGCCACTACGTACCTCACCCCCACAAAACCCCGGTAGCTTCCAGAATAGTGGCCCCAGACGTCCATCTTTTGAACATTTCTTCTCTGGTGGCGATGAAGACCTACAAGTGGAGGAGCTTATCCCCAAACAGTTCAGCAGGCATCGGAATCATAGCATTAGTGATGTGGTGGAGATCAGTGAATACAATGATGCTCAAGAGCGGCCCATGGCCAGGCATCGGTCAAGCCAAATCCGTCGAGATCAATTGTTCGAAGAGGAGGAAGCCCTGGGTCAAAAGTCAACAATCAGACCCAAGCAGACTCGGCCGACGCGGGGAGATACTATTGCTACCCGCCAGGGTGAAATCAATGCGAGATATAGCTGATGCTTTTGGGGCAGAGGGTTCTGCACGCCCGATATCCAAGACATTCGTTCATCCCAGCCCACCGCAAGAGTTTCTAGATTACCCAGTGGTAATGAATCAGAGGGTATCCATGAATATATTTATCATGGCACCACTGTAGGTAATTACCTGGGCCACAAATCTCTGCGATGCACCGTCTGATGGTTCCAGTTACATTGGGGGTGGGGCTATGGACGGAAAACTGAACATTCATATTCGGGGAACAAAAAGAGACGATATTAGACTTGGCCGTCCATTGATATATAGTTAGTGTTGAGGGCATGTTTGGTGTTGAGGGCATGTTTGGTGTTGAGGGCATGTACCATTCAGAAATTCTCGGCTCTCACGATCACTGATAGTTGCTCCAGAGCTATCATTCACATACAAAGCAATCTTCTTCAATGTAGCAACAGAGCTGATTGATATGATCACCCACCCCCAGCAACTATGCTGCTGCCAATAGAGACCGAGAACAACGTATTTTGGAAGGTGCAACCTTGTCGTGCCTCGATCCCCTTCCACATCAGTCTCCCACTGAAGGTCAGGCCTGGACCATTTGTCTCAACCAGAGCGAGGATTCGATATGTCATTCATGGGTTTCTTCCCATTTCCAATTTAGGGTGGCATGATAACTGACTATTTTATTCACCTAGGACCGTACTGATGAGTATAAATGGGCGAAAAGTTGTCATACGATGCTGTCGAGACCTGCGGATGATTTCCACTTTTGATCCAGAAAGAGCTCTCCTATCCTTGGATAAACCACTGCAGGCTTCAGAAGAGCAATCGCTCATATGGGGTGGTCAAAAAACCCTTAAACTGACTGCTGCACTACAGCGTGCGGTGTGGGTCTCCGGCACAGCGGCGTACGTCGACGTTAGCATCATAAACAATACATCGAGGCGGGTGCGGAAGCTAAAGGTTCTGCGGAATATTGTGGCATACAAAACTGTAATACCCTGATGTTTCAGAGCACGACTCTGGTTGGTAGCTGATGGAGCAAAGACTGTAGCCCTTGCAGATAAGACATCTGCAGCTCATATGCGAACTCCAAGCTGGATAGAAAGAAAAACCATCGCCATTCGGAACTGAACATAGGAACAAGATGGAGGGGAGTGAAAGGCAACCAAGTTGATGTTGTCACTTGTGAGATAGATATTCCCCGGCATCAACTTTCGGTTGAGATGGGTAGGGCGTCCTATGTATCGCGAGCCCCTGACATGAGGGGGAGGACTAACATAGAGCAGGCAGATATTTTGAGGTCAAGTATATTTTGAATGTTGGGGTTTGTGTGCGATACGCGTAGGTGGGGGGCTGTCTTTTACCCCAAACTGTGATGCTGATCCCCAACCCCGGTAGTCGTACCGTCAAAGTGCAATTACCGGTTACAATCATCCATATGGTGGGAGCTTGGATCCAAAATTAATGCAGGTGGAGATCACGGCTAATTTCCCCGCAGAATTCTCTCGACATAATCCCCAATAACGTCCACCAGGTGGCACGGCTATCCAAGCAAACTACGGTGATACAGAACCACCCTTGCCAGGAATGGCTTCGACAACATTCTCTTTCGAAAATGCACGGGAGCGATTTCACCAAAGCCTCCCCAGGTCTTCGAGTGAAGCCAGGAGGGAGAGACCCAGAGAGTTTGAAAAGGTCTGTTTCGATGGATCACTACGGGCCTAAATTTGACATGGGAATATCTCAGCTGGGATTCCACGACTCACCATAGGCAACTGCCAAAAGAGAAGTCCGTTAAGTACAGCTCAGACAGGCAAATGATGTACTGTACATTGAGATTTATATCATGTGGGTGCTCTACGGGGTTGCATGGCATGAATGCAGTGGGGATCATAATAAATGCTTTGTTTTTCTCCTCCATTCTTGACCGCTCATCTCGATCTTCCGAGGCCAACTTTTCTCTCCACCGGTTTTTCGAGCACTTTGGCCAGAGGCACATCAATCAACCTAGACATGCAGGTGAGATGAGAGGTGCTGCCAGTGAGAGTAAGCGAAGTGTTCCCAATGCGCTCGAGACATCAAGTAATTTCGAGCGCAGCAGGCGGCGAGGGTTTTTTTCTTGGGTGGGGCAACGACTTTTCTTGGAGTTCCGCGGAGCGGGGGATTGTCAGAATCGCAACCGAGCAGCCGGGACAGAAGCTAGCCTCAACAGACTACTCCTACGAGACATCGGTAGTCTCGTTGCACCAGTTTCAGTGTACCTAAATCATCTTCCCGTGAGCCCGTGCACTGATGTCCCATTCACCTTAAACTCCCCCAAGTTTCCTTAGTATCCATAAGCGCATTCCCTGATCGCTGGAGGGATGTGTTGGCTGGGGCGTCTTTGTGGGAGGGGGAAGAGGGGTGTGGGATTCTAGCCAAGCACCTTGCCAATCGGGGTAGGCCGATGCTGCAGCGACCAAATTTCCAGAGCTTTTGAGCCAAGCATTGCTTGATGGCTTTCTTGTCCAAGTTCTCGTTCGATACAATCTAAAGCTTATATGCACTAGACGCAGCGCATGGTAGATGCCCAACCGAAGTCCACAAGCTGTCGAGGCCGGCGGTGGATCGCAGGCTAGGGCTAGATCAGGGCAAGCCGGACGAAGGGCCAGCCAGGTGCTCCCCAGCGCATGGTTGTTTCGGCGGCCTTGGTCTTCGTGGGTGCCCTTGCCCTCGCACAGAGTGCGGTACCGCACATCCGTGCAAAGCTCGCCGACCAGTGAGAGCAGCACGCTGGGCTGGACGCCCAGTGACTTGCTCGCCCCAGTCTGCACCCATTGGATGAAATGAAATGCACGATGGTCGGCGCAGAAAAAGAAAGAGAGCTCCTCGCCACGGTCTGCATATTCGTAGCCTTGGCCTGTCTGTACAAATGCCAGTCACTCGCCATTCATAACGTGAAGAAGTCCCTTGTTATTCTATAGTTGCGAAGTTGTAAATCGAAGAGTGAGGCACCTTGTATTCTGGTAACCCTTAAACAGCCTCCCAAGAACGCAGAAAGGCACCGCCGTCGGTTCACTTTAGCAACACACAATTGCAAACAAGCAGACAAGCAGGCAGGCAGGCAGGCAAGCAGGAAGGCACTCTCGTCCAGGAATTCTTGTTGCTGCGTCTTTCTTAGACCTCCAAAAACCATTGCAGCACTACTGGACGCTTCAATCCAAACGTCACCAACTCGATCTGTACCACGCACAGTACGCACCCGTTGCTTTAGTGTACCCCAGTTCGTCCCGTGGCAGCTTAGCATCTCAGCGAATTATATACCGGTACAACAGCTTGAGGAGCGCCGGGAAACAGTGAAGTCCGCCTGACCCATATCCCCTCGCAACAAGCACAGCGACAAGACAGCAGAGCAGGTAGGTTACTCTTCTCGAGCGATCGATGTTTCTACAAGGGTAAAACACCTTCATTCATGCATTCTCTCGTCCCTTGGTACACGGCACTATCTCATCCATCATCGTGGGCCCGGCCTGGTGTGTGCATTGACGTACATGTGGGGAAGTGTGTGTAATCGGCTGATATTTTGTCGAGCGCCTGTTTGTGCTGCACATGCTTGCCTACGGGTGTCAAGCTATACCTACGGTGCGAAAAATTAATTGCCATTCTCCCCCCCTTTCTTAGGGAGCTACCTACTTTAACCTTCTGGCCTTTTAACCATTGCATCAATTATCCCTTATTTTTAAATCTTTCCAGGTTCTCTGACACATTGCATTGGTTACTATAGACAGAAAAGAAAGGCAGATCAGATATCAAGCGCATCACGACCACCAGCGGTTCCGGCAAGGACAGTTGCAACAATGGCTGCCGTCAAGACCTCCCCGCAACCATCCGAGCCATCATCGGCATCCTCGCCAGAGTCATCTGTGCAGTTCCCGGCCCAGAAGAGGAAGGGCGGACGCAAGCCTGTCTATGCAACCCAAGAGGAGCGGAAGATGAGAAATAGAGCAGCACAAGCTGGTGAGCGACAGCTCCTTATTAGCTTCTATGGCTCTGATGCTATAAGAGGGTAATTGTGATTTCTGGGCTAATGTAAAGGTTGTAGCATTTCGTGAACGCCGAACCGAGTACATCAAGCACCTGGAAGCAACCATCAAGCATCACGAGGAGCAACTCTCTAGTCTACAGCAATCATCTCGGAATGCAGCAGAGGAGGTGCTGATGCTACGATACAAGACGTCCCTCCTTGAGAGGATCCTGCTTGAGAAGGGAATCGATGTGCAGTCAGAGCTGAGAGCTTTCTCCCAGGGTGAACCCACGCCGGCACCAACTGCACCAATGGGTTCAGTTCCTCAGCAGCATAGGCAACAACCTCACCACCCTATGCACCAGCAGCAAATGCACCGACAAAGTATTAGTCGTGCAGTACCTAAGCGGGGCTCTGTGAGCCAGCAGACACCTGATGCAATTTACATCAAGACTAGTCCTATTATGCAACCGACACCTGTATCTAGGGCACCATCTCCCCACGCAAACTCGTCGGCCATGCCTACCCCACCGGATGCCACGACAACCGGTTTCGTTTCCCACAGCGTAGTTTCGACACCAGCATCTGATTTCGTGAGTCCAGGAGGAGGAGGAGGAAGCAGCTCGGGTTGCATGTCAATTCCGCATAATTATTATCCTTCACCATATCAACAGCATATGGAAGAGCTCGGCAAGCTACCCCTTGTACTTCTCTGCCTTCTTTTTATATGAAAGTGCTTTGTTCATCCTAGATTGATTCCATTTCTATAGAACAGGAATACGAAGCCGAACTCCTCGATACCGGCGACACGTCGCCCATTTCTCTCGACAATACATCGCACCATCGACATCCTCACGCGCACGGTCCGAGTGGTATGAATGGGAATGGGACGCATATGGGAGGGATGGATCATCATATGGCAGTAAACCTGCAAAATGGCACCCCCCCTGCTACGGGCGCCGGTGTCCAGTATAATGTTGGAACGCCTTTTGAAAGTCTTCATCAGATTCTTAATACCAGTCTGGAGGATCTAACGGAGAATGCTTCCCTCTCACAGTTCAATCTACCGTTCACGTTTGCAACGAGTAATTTGAGATAATTGCGGCGTGCTGGATGGCCAGGGAAAGAGTAGGAAAGGAGGGAGAAGCCTCTTTTCGGCCTTCCCTCAGGCCATCCAAGGTTTGGAGGTTAATTTATTATGGTGAGTCGCCCGGAATCCATTCCGTTCTCCAATATGATAGCACTTCTGGATACTAGCAGACGTTTTGAGAACAGTGTTTACCGGATGGGCATTTATTTGCATTGCGCTTGGGTATTTTCTGTTTTTTCGGCACGGCAAATTTTATCACCCTAAACACGCATTTCCTCTCACTCATGCGGCGATTAATTCAACACATACAACAGGACACAAAAAGCATAACAATGTATCGATATTTTCTTGACTACTACATTCATATGGGGCTCTTGTTTCACTGAAAAAAATTCGGCAACAATCATCCCCAGTTCTGGAGCATTGAGGCGGGGATGGCCAAAAGGAGTGTGTAGGGGTAGTGGTGGCGGTATGCAAGAATGAAGGGCGAAGGGCATGGTGACTTTTTCTTCATACATGTGCTTTGGGTCATATTTACTTTTTCCAAAGCTTGTCGGGAGTGGGAATGGCGCATCTGGGATTATTTGTGTTTTTTTCTTTTTTTTTTCGACGCAGATGTTCGACGCACGCAACGGTAACCAGCCACCCCACTGCGGCTGCGGCTGCGGCTAAGCCGACAACGACAACGAAAGAACAAAGATTGCGAAAGCGAGCGAGCTCCTCCACTTCATCATTACCTACATTATTCTATATTGGGGAGTATATAATATATTCTACTGTCAAATGTACCTTTTGGTATTTCCTTCGTCTTACCTTTCCAATCGGACCGGGCAGAATGCAGTTTTGGTATGTAAAGGGAATTTTGAGAGGATATGGGGGGATGAAATGCGCATATGGATTGGATTAGATTGGGGCGAGCCGCTGGAAGGTTTATTGTGTGAGATGTTGGACGACAGGGTTTTTTGGGATGACAGGTTTTGTACGATGGCAAGAAAAAAACAAAAAGTTGCATTATTCACATGTTTATTTGTTTACTGCTCTCTTCTGGCGTATTTGTGAATAGCTTTTACGGGCAAAATGTACAAAATACTGAATGAAAAATTATTTAACCTGATATCACATGGGAAATTCCAAACAAGACTACCTAGAGATTTACTGTCGTCTCAATATGTTTAATATGTTAGATACACTGGTTAGATATGTTACTGAAGAGGAGTGAGACGGGGCGGGGGTTGAATAGGTGAGTCACTCATATATATGATATTTCGTTTTCTTCTTATTAGAAAGGCTGTATGCTCTAAGTAACAAAATACGATATTTCAGTACTTTTGACGTCGTTGATTTGTTCCTCTGAAACCGATAGATTTTCTAATGCAAGGTTTAGACGAAAGCTCTCTTATTACCATTGCGTTCTATAGGGTGATACTATTGTACTGACTTTAACTGGTAGGCGAGTAAAGAAGCGTGCGCGTGTGTCGGACATGATCTGATACTTGGATGTACGGATCGTAAATAAACATCTAGATCGTTTGACTATATATGGTATGGTGTGACATACGAGGCTCTGGGTTTTTTATGCGGGGGG
>Ga0307511_10007410_pt1 | contig 11036 bp, 6 predicted proteins | sample 13_EM_MG_FD_200266 | JGI IMG/M metagenome (GOLD analysis project Ga0307511, IMG submission 200266) | Populus trichocarpa ectomycorrhiza microbial communities from riparian zone in the Pacific Northwest, United States - 13_EM | ecosystem: Host-associated > Plants > Roots > Unclassified | place...
TAAAATAAAAAAAATAAAACAATTTTAAATATTTTTTAAAATATTTTTAAAACAAACAGACCAATATCACCGTTGTCATCCGCCAAGAAACTATAATAGACGCGGAGTCAGGCGGGAGGTTGGTGAGATGGTGACCTGCTGCAAGTTTTTGGAGGAGCCCTCCTCCCCGTCCTTAGCCGAACATCATCTATGGTGTGGTGAGCCGTCTTGACTGATGAGTTCTTGGTCGCCGTGCAGCTCCTTTTTTTATATATTTCTAAAAATACCCCCCGAGTCCTTCAGCTTCGGACATCGTACGTGCACAAGGTTGGTGAGGCATGAAGTCATCGTGGTTTGTTGGGACACGTGTAAGCATCTCTAGGGAAGCAAGGTTGGTCGAGACTAACCATCTAAGTGGTGACCCAATGGTAAAAGCTTGGAATCAAGATATTTGCTCCCTCTGTGGTCTCAGGTTCGAGCCCTGTGGTTGCTCATATGATGGCTACTGGAGGCTTACATGGTCGTTAACTTCAGGGCCCGTAGGATTAGTCGAGGTGCGCGCAAGCTGACCCGGACACCCACGTTAAACTAAAAAAAAAAGTTGGTCGAGAATGAGTTGGCTATGTCTCCACGTGCCGCAAAATTTAAATATTTATTATTATTTTCATGTATAAATATTAAAATTAATTTTTTTAAAAAAATCATTCTGATATATGATAAAAAAAATAAAAAAATATTTTATTTGAGAGATAAAAATGAAAAAGTAAAATGAATTTATTTTTAAAACAGTTTTAAAATAATTTCTTATCATTTTAAAAGAGGGAAAAAACATATAAGAGGGAATGTATTTGGATTTTGAGCACAAGAAAAGAGCAAAATTTGTGGAATTGAGTTTTGAACAGCGTCGTTTATTTCACGGTAAAGGCGGGCCGCACAAGTGACGTAGGTCTTCATCAGTGAAATGCTTATAGAATTTCCTATAAATGGAGGACTGGCGTCGGTGTTGAGTTAACTCTTGCAGAAAGGAATTCAGCTTCCTCTCTATGTGCTTGCGCTGAACAGCATCCCCGGGATTATCTACGGCGGCGACCTCCATTTTGGATACATTCGAAAATGTTATGGGACTTGTAAAAATAAACATGGCCTAAATCCAATAGAGGACGGCCCTAAAGTTGCCAGCTTAGCCCATGGATTTGTTATTGGGCCGAAGGTCCAGCTAGTACCATGGGAGTACGAAAATACAAAGGGAAGGGGGGCTTTGTTAGAAGGGATTGGACTAGGAATTTAAGAATTTGAAGTTATTTTGGGGTGTTTGAAACAATTTTTATTTTTATTTTTTAATGTTTTTTTAAATTATTTTTATCTTGAAAAAAAATTAAATTAATATTTTTTTGTGTTTTATGATGGTTTTGATATGCTGATGTAAAAAAAAACTAAAAAACAATTATTTTAAAGTATTTTCAAACAAAAAAATATTTTTTAAAATATTTTACATGTAATCTCAAACACCCTTAAAAATACCTTTTCAATGATGACTTGGTATTTTCAAGTTATAGAAAAATTTATACACTTATGATATGTGTTGTGATCACGTGAATATTTTTTTTACAAGTTATTGGTTGATGTGTGGAGATTTGTTATTTTTTTTCCTTTAAATTAACATTATTAATATTATATCAAATTAAATTAAAAAAATAAAATGGATGGCTAAATCATTATAGCCACACTCATGAAAATACCATTTACTACAATAGTGTTTTTTAAAAAGATTTGTTTTTCAATCTTACCTTCCAACAACTCAATCTTCTTTTTATATTTAGTTATTTATTTATTTATTTCAATCATATTTTTCAATATTATGTTGTTTTTAGGATTGTGCTTCCAGGTTGTTGTTTTTTTTTTTATTGGTTTATATAACAAGTTAACCCGAGTTTATTTAAGTTTATTTAATTGATTTTTTTTATTTCGTCACTCAACACTGAATTAGTTGAAAATCGAGTTTTATATTTTTTTTAACTTTTTCTATGAGGTTATCCCGATCTCACAACGCGAGTCACAAGTTTAACAGGTTAACCTAGATTGACTCAATATTTTTTTATTTTTATTTTTATTATAAATTATGTTAGCAATAATTAAATATTTTATTTTACATTAAAAAATAGTCATCAAGCCCGTGGCATAGCCAGAGACAATGATCTAGTTAAAGAATAAGTATGTTCAAATTAAATTTTTAAAAATGAAGAAGAATAATCTATTAGCAAGTTGATTAAAAATTAATCATGGTTTAACAATTGTACAGAAGAGAAATAAAATAATTATCGGTTATTGTACGAAAAAATACCCTTGGAGAAGATAAGAGTAAGACTATTCTATTTTAATATATTTTTTAATCATCCTACTAAATAAAAATTAGAAGTAAATGCCAATTTTCAAGGAATGAGATCAAAGCATTACAGCATCAAAATTTGTCCTCAGGTTTGACGGCGGGCACCGGAGGTTGAAGATTCTCGAGTGACCGAATCATTTGATTAACTTTTATTTAGTCACTGTATCTTTAATCTAAACTAGAGGAACGCACCGTTGAATCTTTCGTTATTGTCAACTATGCAAAACGCCCTCCAGTAAATTATAAAATTCAATTTATAATAAATTAAATATTAATAAAAAATAACTAAAATCAACTATAATTAACTTACCAAACTTATAACTCAGATCATAAGATTAGGATAATATATCATAAAAAAATTTATAAAACTGAATTCTCAATCAACTTAGTATTGAAAGATGGAATTAAAAAAAAATAGTTAAAAAAACATAAAAAAAACTTGAGTCAACTGGGGTTAACTTGTCAAACTCGTGATTTGAATCATAAGACGAGGATAATCTCATAAAAAGTAAACTGAAAAAAATTATAAAGTTTAATTCTCAATCAACCTAGTATTGAATGATGAAATTGAAAAAAAAATTAGCTAGAAAAATAAATCGAGTCAATTAAGTTAACTCGTCAAATTAACAGTTCAGGTCATGAGATTAAGATAAGTTCATAGCAAATAACAAGTAAATTGAAAAAAAATCTCGAAGCCCCAATAACTAATAAATCTAATATTGAATAATGAAATAGAAATTAAAAAGTCGATTAAAAATGGATACAAAAAACCAACTCAAGTTAATCCTGGTTAAGCTGTTATATCGCGACTCGAGTAATGAGATGAAGATAATCTCTTAGAAAGCAAATCAAAATAAATAATAAAATCTAATTCTTAATCAACCTAAATGTTAAAAAATAAAATTTTAAAAAAATTAATTAAAAAAATGAAAAAAAAACCCGAAGTCAATTGAATTAACCTGTGAAATTTATAGTTTCGATCGTAAAATTGTGACAATCTCATTAAAAATAAAAAATAAAATGAAAAAAATTATAAAGTTAAGAATAAAATTAAAATTAAAAAAATATAAATGAAAAACAAATATAAATAATATTTTAGGAGGGAAAGTAAAGTATTTTTTTTTAAAATTGTTTTTGCTTACATGCAAATAAAAATAATAATAAAATAATTTCTTCCATACTATGGGACAAAAATAAGTTGATTATTCCACATTATTGGACAAAAAAATATTAATTGCACATCACGTCAGACTCATATCTTATCTACTTGTTCCTCTTAGCCAACACACGTGCATGACGCGTGCCACCGATCCAGTTTAAGCTCAAAAGACAACCTTTAAGTTTTAACCAGGCAATTCTACATCTCTTGATCCGTCTGCAATAACAGCTCAATAGTGAGTATCAATCCTAACACAACAACACTAAACCTCGGAGATTGTTTCTGCCCTCTCTACTCTGTTTCTCTAGCACTCCATCTTTTCCAATTATTTAGGTATTCATTTGATTCTCTGTTTCTTTATTCCTCTATCTGTTTGGTTCCCAAGAAAATGTAGAAAAATCGAAAAAAAGGGGTAAAGTATATTACTTATTGGAAAGTGTATGTGTGTGATTATATCCTGGTTTTGCTTATTCGTTGAAATTCTATCTGGGTAATTGTGTGTGTATTTATACATGTTATTTATTTATTTATGAGCATTGGGGTATCTGTAGGTCCCTTGGATGGAGATATTGGGATGATTTCGGATTTGTTTGGGCGTTATGGATGATTTGAATGCAAGAAAAATGGTTTGTTTTGTTACTGATTGCTTTTGATTTTGTTTCAGCAAGAAATGGGGGTGTATTTGAGCTCCCCTAAAACTGACAAGGCTTCACAAGATGGTGAAAATGATAAACTTCGATATGGCTTGTCCTCCATGCAAGGCTGGCGTACAACCATGGAAGATGCCGTGAGTACTCTTTATGGTTTTTTAAAATTGAATGTTTAGGTTAGATGTTGATTTTAAAAGAGATCGACTTCCCATGGGTATTGTTATTGCTGTTTTTTCATGTGTCATTAACTCGCAGGAAAAGTATTGAATTTAATGTTTCTATGCCCTGTGTCCTGCCCAAAAAATAGCAACAATTTTAAGGGCAAATAGAACGAAAGAACCAGAATTTGCCTGGTTCTTTAAAGATGGTTCGTGATGAACTATGTAGTTTCCTATAGGTGTTTACTGTGTTAAAACTGGAGAAAACTAGTGCAGATTTCAATAGGATGTAGAGTTATGAAGTAGAATGATCATAACTCGTTGAATTTTTGTGATATTACATCTGGCAAGTGTATCGTTGCAAAAGGGAGCGCTTTCTATAATACATGTCAAAGTGGACATTTAATGAAATGTTGAGCCTTTGTTGAATAGATAGAATATGATCTTATTCAGTCAAATAGCATGGGCAGAGTCACAGATGCATATTGAAAGCATTATGATTCCTGAGATGAATTCATGAAACAATTTCAAAGAGTATAGTTGAGAGATTAGGAATTAGTTTGCATCTTAGGTATCATCGCACTGGGAATTAGATACAGAGCCTTTCAAGCATGTATCAACTTTAGAGGATAAAGTTTTGTCCATTTTGGTGGGACTTATATTGTCTTGATGTTACGGGGTGTTCCTTGTTGCATATGAACTTATAAAAGGTGTTTGGCAGCATGCAGCTTATCCAGATTTGGACAGTTCAACATCTTTCTTCGGTGTTTATGATGGCCATGGAGGTTAGCATTGAATGCTGTTATGTATATTAATATCTTTTCTGATATCTGTCATTATTTTGTGAAAACCTTCTAGTTTTGTTCCCTTTCCAGATGCTAATATTTTATAATATTTTTTCACTTTCTTTACGACAATGGTATACCTGACCCTTTAAAAATAGGAGGTTTGAATTAGATATAAGCATTTCTTTTTCTTATTTGTTAAAGGGGCTAGGTTAGGGAGACTATTTATGACCTGAAGTGTATGCTTATGTGGTGAGTCAGGGCTTTAGAAACAAGGATTAATACTTTGAGCATGTTGAAAGGGATTAGAATTGGTGGATTGATTGAAATTGGAATTTGTTTTAAAATTTCAAAGAAGGATTCAAGAGGTATATTGCTGGATTTCTGCCAGCTACAAATACTGTAAGGTGTAAAGATCCATTTATAACATATTCAAAATATTTAGAAGAATCAGATGAGATGGATGCTGGTAGGGTGGAACTAGTGGTAGCATCAGGGTCGATTCATAATCAATTATTCTTGTGCTGGTGGCTCCTCAAGCATGCATCAACTTACCCTTCATATTGAGCAAGGTTCATCATTTTAGTTATTGGTTATGGTGATTATCATAGTTGTCTAATGCAATGCTTGTAATCATTTCCTGGGCTAGTAAAATGCAGTCTGTGTCATTCTTATCAATTTCTATTGTTTTGCAGGCCAAGCAGTGGCTAAGTTCTGTGCTAAATATCTTCACGAACAAGTGCTCAAACATGAAAGTTATCTGTCTGGTGATTTAGGCACTTCTTTACAGAAAGCTTTTCTCAGGTTATTTCACTTGTTTACTATTTACTTTGTTTAACATGCTGATATATGTAATTATTCCCTTGCTATCAGTTTTGGTTGTGCCTTTGAGTTGTACGTTATTGACCTAGACTCATATTTGAACTGTGTTACGGATATGTTAATGCTCTCTTTGGTATGATGTCTTACTTTATTATCACAGTAGCTTATAGAAGGTTTAGCTCATTAAAAATAGAACGGAGGAAAAGGATCCCATTTATAACCAAGCCCAATAGTTCGCGACCAAGGCTTGCATGAGCTGTTCTTTGATAGTGGTCTAATTTGACAGTGGTGATGCCATTTATATGTTATTAGTGTATCGATTTTATCAGAGTGAAAAAATTGTACCCATATTAAATCATTGCTACCATGATGATGGTGAATGCAATAGTATGCAGTAATGGTTTTGGTCAGTTTATAAGATAACTGTATTGGTTTTTGTCATAGTTGACATAAGTTTCTAATCCTTTCAAAACCATGCAATGGTAAGTTTTATGTATCCTAACTGTATTGTTGATGCAGAATGGATGAGATGATGCGTGGGCAGAGGGGATGGAGAGAACTATCTAGATTGGGTGATAACATGGAAAAGGTTTCTGGTATGATAGAAGGATTGATATGGTCACCTAGAAGTGGTCAAGTCAATGGCCATTTTGATGATTGGCTTGATGAGGAGGTTCTCCATCGTGTTTATATAATGTTTTTTCAATTGCTTGTAGCTAATGGCAGAATAATATTTCCTTGCTATGCTAATTGCCATTGTCAATTAATGCAACCCTGGAGCAACCAACACTGAAGTGCACTAGTATACTCATATTGAACAGGAGTGTGTGTAAACAGGGCAGTGGTTTTGGCTGTTTGGTATCTTCTTGATTACTGTTGGAGGGATATTTGTTTTGGAGAATTTCAGCTTACATTTAGCTTCAAAGGTCTAATTTAGGCTTGATATTTTAGTTGTTATGGAGTTGAAATTTTAGAGTTTTAAGACCCCTGAAAGTTCTCGATTGCTTAATGCATATCCCACTAGTTTTCTTTAGCTTATTCCTTTTATTATTTTTTACAAAGGAAAGGCTAAAATCCAAGACCTCTCGGGAAGATGAGGGAAATGGGTGCTAGTTGCAAGACAAACTCAATGGCAGTTAATTCCTATTTAAACTACCTTTTTATTTGTTTTTGATGGTGGTTTTCTTTCTTTGGCCGTTCAGATTTAGAAATTTGCTCTTGCAATTTCAATATAACTAGTGGGAAATTCCCTTTTATAGAAATGGCTATTCCCTTTATAGAAACGACTATTTAATTCAATTATTCACGTGCAGCTAGTTGTATAATTAACCATGTTTAGGACAGGTGTTTGTGTTGTTTCAGTGATCATATAAACTCCCACCCTTAAATATTGATTATCACTTGACTTGTCAATAACTTTTGCATACTGGCTGTTGTTAATATTACTAGTTTTGAAATGGTATGCTAATAACATTTTAATAAGTTTAGGAAAAGTAAATCTTATTATGCAAAAACTCAGGGGCCTCATTCTGGCTTTGATGGACCGAATTGTGGAAGCACTGCATGCGTTGCAATTATTCGAAACAACCAACTTGTTGTTGCAAATGCTGGTGATTCTCGTTGTGTTATATCCAGGAAGGGTCAGGTATTCTTGTTCCCTCTTGTTTAATAAGCTTTCAGCTTTCTTCTTTCCCCTATATTTGGTAAAAGGAATTGATTGTTTGTTCCTTGATGTTTCCCAACCGATGAATAGAAAATGATCTTGGTGTTCGGTGTGTGTGTGTGTGTATGCTTCCTTGCCTGTTATGGGTCTGTGCGTATATATTACTGGAGCAAACATGCACCTTATTTTGTTCTGTTTGGAGTCCCATAAATCGATGGAGTGGCATCATCATTTGTCTCACTGTTACTGGAGTCCCATAAATTGATGGGTGGCATCATCATCACCCTTGACTAAATATCAAACTCTTGATGGGAGAAGAAAGAAGTAAATATTGCAGATTTGTATTGTTAAGCTTCCTTTTCTCAGGGGTGACAGTCTTGCCTCTTAGAGCTATTAAATGAAGAATGGGAAAAGCCAAGAATCCTTTAACCCTCTTCCCTAAACTAGCCGTGAGGAAGGGTGTTAGTTGTCTAAAAAGGGGCGGACCCTGCTAGCATACCCAATCAAGAATGTTACCTTTCCCCTATGGTGCTTTATTTTGCCTAAGTGAATTGATGAATTTAAATCAGGACCCAAATGATAAGCTGATACATCCTTTTATTTTAACCTTATGAGCTTAGATCTTTATCCACCTCCTACTGTCATACCCAAGTCCATGTAACATTTGGTAAGACAATAAGTGAATGGGTCTTTCATGGAATTATGCCTCTTTAATGAATGAATAGCATATCTTTTGCAAGATTTTACATGTGAAGTGTCTTATGCAAGTCCTTTCTTGCAGGCATATGACATGTCTAAAGATCACAAGCCCGGTCTTGAGGTTGAGAGAGAAAGGATTCGTAATGCCGGTGGTTTTATAGTAGTTGGACGTGTTAATGGAACTTTAAACTTGTCTAGGGCAATCGGTACTTGACACCCCCCCCTCCCCCATAATTCCAAGACAAGGAGGCTCGAGGCTTCATAATTTTACCTGTCTGGGCCAATTACATCTTATGCTGTTGATCTCTTTGTTGCAGGAGACACGGAGTTCAAGCAGAACAAAAAACTGCCCGCTGAGCAGCAAATTGTTACTGCCAATCCAGACATAAAGACTGTAAGTGGTGTTGGTGCATTTGCATTATTCCAGAATGCTTGTTGCTGTCAATCTTTCTTTCCTCAGTGTTTTATTTTTTTGAGAGCACTTGTGGTAAATAGTTTTACATGGGCTACTAGATGTTAAATTTGAATACTTTATGACACCCAAAAAAAAAAAAAAGGGTAACTGCTGGTATTGTATAAGTTCAGTTACTTTAACACCCATCCATATTCAAGTGTGTAGATTATCCATTTATGAATTGTCTACCTGTAGGATTTAAGACTGCCTTTGCCAGTATCACATGATTGCTATATGTTACTGTTATGCATTTATTTTTCTTTTATGGGATTCTGGTATAATTTGTCATTGCACTTGAACAGGTTGATCTCTGTGACGATGATGAGTTTCTTGTTCTTGCTTGTGACGGAATTTGGTGAGTTAGTTTCCTTTTCTCTTAAAATAAGTATGTGCTCATTTCCATGAAAGAACTTCTTATGCACAACTGTTTTTCTCCACTTTTCCTTTCCTCTTGAAATGTAATATAGATTTTCTATGGATACCTTCAACAAGTTGAACTTACATGCTACTGGGAATTCTAGGCTCTAAAACAAGGAAATATGATTGGAAAGTATCTTTTAAAGTTGTCTGCATTAGTTGACACAACTTCATAACTGAACCACGTCTTCACCTCAAGCAACTTCAAAAAAACTCTAGTTTCTTGGGAACTCAACTATCTTTTGAGATGGAAGTGGCCTTAGTGTCAACTTGTGTTGGAAATTAGTCAATCGGGTCTAACAACAATGGGATGATAAATAATTTGTATAGTCTTAAGATGATGTGAAGACTGGTGTGATTTAGAAGTCCTGCACCTTTTCTTTTGGCTAAAATAACTCAGTTTGATCCAAGTGCACAACTAGTATTTGCATGCTACTCACTCCAAGATGCAAGGTAACCTGAAAGCAACACTTTTATATGAGCTCTTCATGGAGGATGATATTTTCCATTCACATATGAGTTAGAGCCTTTAGAGGAAGCACATTTATTTTGTAACATATACACTGGAAACTTAAGTGGTGCTCGGTTGTATTTCTATTTCTGGTTTTCCTCTTCACCCCTTTGATCACTCCTGGTGAGCCTGAAAGCATTTGTTTGGGTCTCTCATTTGTTTTGATTTTGGAATTTACTATTTCTGATAAATTCCCACGTATTCCATAGGGATTGCATGTCAAGTCAACAGCTAGTGGACTATGTGCATGAACAGTTAAACACTGTAAGTTCTGTAGACTTTTGGTTAAAGTTCTGAATCTGAATACATGCAAACATGTAGGCAACGATATTTCTGTCCAAATCTATGCAGGAAACCAAGCTTTCAGTGATATGCGAGAGAGTTTTCAACAGGTGTTTGGCACCCAATACCAATGGTGGTGAGGGATGTGACAACATGAGCATGATCTTGGTGCAATTCAAAAGGCCTGGTCAAGCAGGTCCCTCTGCAGAGCAGCAGCCAACATCTTCTCGTCAATCGATGGAGGTTGACAGAAATAATATGGAAAAGTGAAGACCGAGTCCAGAGAGAAGAGTAGCAGAACAGTGTGCCACAATTTTAACAATTATAACAATTAGGATCTAAATTCTTGTGATTGTAAATGATCAAGTTATTTTTTTTCATCATTTCACCTTTTTTGTTGTGAGTTCTGTACATATTCTGTTCTTTTTTTCTTTCATTTCTGCAGGTTTATATAGAATTCTAGCAACTTATAGGGAGAAGATATCCTGCACAGGTCACAAGTTCAATTGGCCGAAACAATGAAACCAATAATCATGGGGAATGTGCTCTTGACTTTTTACTGTGAGTTGATCCCTGTATAGGTAGTTTCTAAATTTTCCTCATCAGGAGGCTTCGCTGGGGCTGCTTCACCTTGAAAAGAACAGGGCAAAAATCTGTTTCAGCATTTGTGGTCTCCATCTCCTGCCTAACCACCGTGTAGGTGTATATTATTTTCTTCTTCACAAGCTTCAGACTCCTAATGCAATCGTAATTGTTCTTTCCACTGTCCCTCTTAAGGCCGCTGATGCTGGAAACGTGACAGACAAACCGAAACATGGTGTTGATGGAAGGAAATGAAGATATAAGCGCAAATGTTCTTATTATTTTTATCAGAGAAATACTTATTTATTTTTTTAAATTTATTGGTGCATTCATACTCTTGGTTGAGGGTTATTTCAAATTTGTTTTTTTTTTTTTTAATTTTAAAAAAAGACACATTGATTACTCTATTCAATTGTCTATTTTCAAGTTCTCTTTATATAAATGAAATTTGAAATCTCTACAATTAAATTAAAAGAAAAAGACGAGTGA
>Ga0307511_10007411_pt1 | contig 11036 bp, 9 predicted proteins | sample 13_EM_MG_FD_200266 | JGI IMG/M metagenome (GOLD analysis project Ga0307511, IMG submission 200266) | Populus trichocarpa ectomycorrhiza microbial communities from riparian zone in the Pacific Northwest, United States - 13_EM | ecosystem: Host-associated > Plants > Roots > Unclassified | place...
AATGTCCGATTGAGGGCATTCCCAACAAGAAAGTCGCCCATCGCTGAGCGGTGCCTGAACGATTGGCGCCGGCGTGAGTTCATCGGCGCACGACGATCGCGACCACGATCTCCGCGGCCCGGTTGCGAGCATCGCCTACTACACCACCGCGAAGTCGCGCGGTGCAAGAGGTGCCGTGCCGGCGCCATCATGATCGCCGGCCAATCGAATGGGGATTGAGATGAGTCTCGATTACGAAATCTATGATCTCGGCGACGTCAAACTTCAGCGCGGGGCGACGTTGCGCGGCTGCAAACTCGCCTACAAGACGTTCGGTACACTCAGTCCAAACAAGGACAACGTCATAGTCTATCCGACCTGGTATTCAGGACAGCACTACGACAATGAGTGGCTGGTTGGAGAGGGCCGCGCGCTCGATCCGAAGAAATACTTCATCATCATCCCGAACATGCTCGGCAACGGCCTGTCGGCGTCGCCGAACAACACGCCGGAGCCTTATGACGGGCCGCGCTTTCCCAACGTAACGGCCTGCGACAATGTGCGCGTGCAGCACCGTCTCGTGACCGAAAAATTCGGGATCGAGCATATCCGGCTGGTGACGGGATGGTCGATGGGGGCGCTGCAGACCTTCCATTGGGGCGCGCTTTATCCTGATATGATGGATCTGATCGCGCCGTTCTGCGGCTCGGCGAAGTGCTCGCGCCACAACTTCGTTTTCCTCGAGGGCGTCAAGGCGGCGTTGACCGCCGATGCAGCCTGGAAGGAGGGCTGGTACACCGAGAAGCCGGCGCGCGGTCTTCGGGCCGCCGCCCGCGTCTATGCGGGCTGGGGATTTTCCCAGGCCTTCTACCGCGAGAAACTCGATATCGAGGCCCTGGGCTACTCTTCGCTGGAGGATTTCCTGGTGGCGTTCTGGGAAGGCTTCTTCCTGCCGAAGGATCCCAACAACCTCCTGACCATGCTGTGGACCTGGCAGAACGGCGATATCAGCGACAACGAACTCTACAGGGGCGACTTCAAGGCGGCGCTCGGTGCGATCAAGGCCAAGGCCTATGTGATGCCGGGTCAGACTGACCTGTACTTTCCGCCGGAGGACAGCCAGTTCGAGGTTGCGCATATGCCGAACGCTGAATTCGTTCCGGTGCCTTCGATCTGGGGCCATTTCGCGGGTGGCCCGGGCACCAATCCCAAGGATGTCGACTTCATCGACGCGAAGCTGAGGGAGCTGCTCGCGACCTGAGCCGGCGCTTGTGAACGACAGAGTTGAGGGAGGGAGATCGCGATGCTGCGCATCGACCGGGTGCTGGGGAGCCGGCTGGAGCCGGAGCTTTCCGAGGAGCTTCACCGGCTGGAACATCGCGGCGCAATCGACATCGTCAACGTGCCGGTCGCCGATCTTGCGCGGCGCCGGCTCCTGATCACCACGCGCGGCGGCGAGGAACTGGCAATCGCGCTGCCGCGCCATCAGAAGCTTTTCGACGGCGCGGTCTTGCTGCTCGACCAGGTCCGCGCCATCGTGGTGCGGGCGGCCTCTGAGCGCTGGCTCCGGCTGGAACCGCGCTCGATCAGCGATGCCGTCGAGCTCGGCTACCACGTCGGCAACCTGCATTGGCGGGTCCGGTTCGGCGGCGAAGTGCTGTTGGTTGCGATGGAAGGGCGGCCTGAGGACTACATCGCGCGATTGGACAATCTGATCACCTCGCGTCGGGTAGGGGTCACCGTGCTCGACGAGGAATTTCATGATCTCGCCGGCTCCGCGGAGCCTTCGCCGGTCGACGGGACCGACGACGTGCCGCATTCTCATCGTCACGATCATTAGCCATGCTGTCCATGTTGCGCGCGATCTGGCAGGCCGACGGTGCGTTTCCGAGCGGTGCCTTTGCATTTTCATATGGAATTGAGGGCGCCGTCGCCTTGCGGCCCGGCATGATCGCGACGGATTTTGAGCGACTGGTGGCGAGCGTTCTGCGGCAGCGCTGGGCAAGTTACGACCGTATCGCCCTGTTACGCGCGTACCGCGCCGGAGACGATCTTTCCGCGATCGCCGCGATCGACCGCGAGGTCGAGGCCTCGACCCTGGTCGAGGCGTTGCGCGCCGGATCGCGCCGCAACGGGGCGTCGTTTCTGGCCGCGCACGCGCGGCTCGGCCACGATCTGGCCAATGCCCTTCGCGCCGACGTGCGGTCCGGCGGTTGTCTGGGCCATATCGCGGTGATGCAGGGTGCGATCTGGTCGATGCTGGGGCTGGGTGAGGAGCTGGCGCAACTGACCTCGGCCTACACGGTCGCCTCTGGTCTGATCACCGCGGCCGTCCGCCTCGGGGTAGTCGGCGCACTGCAGGGCCAGGCCGTGCTCAGGAATTGCCTGCCGTTGATCGAGCAACTCGCCGCGCACGAGACGCCCGAGGCGGCGGACATGGAGAGTTTCATCCCGTTTCTTGACATTGCCGCAGCCCGGCACGCGCAGGCCGATCTGCGGCTGTTCGCCAATTGAAAGGATCAGCCATGCTCCTGACGCCCACCGAGCTTGAGCGATTGACGATCTTCAACGCGGCTGAACTGGCGCGGCGCCGCCGTGCGCGGGGATTGAAGCTCAACTACCCGGAGGCGGTCGCGATCATCGCCGACGAGATCCTGGAAGGCGCGCGCGACGGACGCTCGGTCGCGGATCTCATCGGCTTCGGCTCGACCATTCTGTCGACCGAGGACGTTTTGCCCGGCATCGCGGCGATGATGCACATCATCCAGGTCGAATGCGTGTTTCCGGACGGCACCAAGCTGGTCACCGTGCACGAGCCCGTCCGGCCGGCTTCCGGCGCCGCGGCCGATCCCGAACATCCCGGGCTTGTGACGGCGGTCGATGGCCGCATCGAGCTCAACGCCGGCCGCCGCAAGCTCAAGCTGATGGCCGTCAATACCGGCGACCGTCCGATCCAGATCGGATCACATTTCCATTTCTTCGAGGTCAACAAGGCCCTGGAGTTCGATCGAGCCGCCGCTTTCAACATGCGCCTCGACATCCCGGCCGGCACGGCGGTGCGTTTCGAGCCCGGTGCTTCGAGGGAGATCGCGCTGGTCGAATTCGGCGGGCGCGGCGAACTGACCGGGCTCAACAATCTCACCGACGGCGTCAGCACCGATCCCCGCGTCCGCGAGGCGGCGCTGGCGCGCGCGCGGGCGCGCGGTTTCCGGGGGGCCTGATGTGAGGGAGAATGTCAGTTGGCAATGATTGACCGGCGCGATTACGCAGCTCTCTATGGCCCGACCACCGGCGACGCAGTTCGTCTCGGCGACACCTCGCTGGTTGCGGTAGTCGAGAAGGATCATGCGGTTTACGGCGATGAGTGCCTGCATGGCGGCGGCAAGACGTTGCGCGACGGCATCGGCATGGCCGGCATCACCAGCACCGACGGCGCGCTCGATTTCCTGCTTTGCAACGTTCTGGTGATTGATCCCGTCATCGGCATCATCAAGGGCGACCTCGGTATACGGCACGGCCGCATCGTCGCCATCGGGAAGGCCGGCAATCCGGCGATCATGGACGGCGTCGATCCCAGGCTGATCGTCTCGACCGGAACGACGGTGAGGGATTGCGAGGGCCTGATCGCGACGCCTGGCGCGATCGACGTCCACGTCCATTTCGACAGTGCCGGTCTGGTCGAACATGCGCTCGCCAGCGGCATCACGACCATGATCGGCGGCTCGCTCGGCCCGATCACCGTCGGCATCGATTCCGGCGGCCCGTTCAACACCGGCAAGATGCTGCAGGCCGCCGAGGCCTGGCCGATGAATTTCGGCTTCCTCGGACGCGGCAATTCGCATCGGGCCGCGCCGATGATCGAGCAGCTCGAGACCGGCGTCATGGGGCTGAAGCTGCACGAAGACTGGGGATCGATGCCGGCCGCGATCGATACCTGCCTGCGGGTCGCCGACGAGCACGACTTCCAGGTCCAGATCCATACCGACACGCTGAATGAATCAGGCTTTGTCGAGAATACCCTGGAGGCGATCGGCGGCCGCACCATCCATATGTATCACACCGAGGGCGCCGGCGGCGGCCATGCCCCGGACATCATTCGCGTCGCGGGCGAGATGCACTGCCTGCCATCGTCGACCAATCCGACCAATCCCTTCACGGTGAACACGTTCGACGAACATCTCGACATGACCATGGTCTGTCATCACCTCAATCCGGCGATCCCCGAGGACGTCGCGTTCGCCGAAAGCCGCATCCGCGCCCAGACCATCGCCGCCGAGGATGTGCTTCACGATATCGGGGCAATCTCGATGCTGGGCTCCGACAGCCAGGGCATGGGGCGCATCCACGAGGTGATCTGCCGGACTTGGCAGCTGGCGTCGAAGATGAAGGATCAGCGCGGCGCCCTGCCCGAAGAGCGCGCTCGCTTCGGCGACAACGCGCGGATCCGGCGTTACATCGCTAAATACACGATCAACGCGGCAAGAACCTTCGGCATCGCCGACCACGTCGGCTCGCTCGAAGACGGCAAGATCGCCGACATCGTGGTGTGGCGTCCGGCCTTCTTTGGCATCAAGCCCGAATTGGTGATCAAGGGCGGCTTCATCGCCTGGGGCGCGATGGGCGACAGCGCCGCCTCGCTGATGACCTGCGAACCGATCCTGATGCGGCCGCAATGGGGCGCTTTCGGGCGTGCCCCCGCCGCTTTGTCGGCGTGCTTCGCGCATCCGCTCGCCATCGCACGCGATCTTGCTCATACGCTCGGGCTGTCGAAGCAACTGCTCGCGGTGCGGGGGACGCGCGAACTGACCAAGCGCGATATGCTCTGGAACGACCTTTGTCCTGATATCACGGTTGACCCCGAGACCTTCGACGTCTTTGTCGACGGCACGCTTGCGACGTGCGACCCTGCGCGCGAACTGCCTTTGGCGCGCCGCTACATGTTGAGGTGATCCGATGCTCGAGATCATGCGCGATCAGACTGAGTTGCGCGGCGGATCGGGCGCGGCGCGCGTCGGGATCGGTGGCCCGGTCGGCTCCGGCAAGACCGCGTTGATCGAGGCGCTGATCCCGGTCCTGCAACGCCGCAATATCGACTTCGCCGTCGTCACCAACGATCTCGTGACCAGGGAGGACGCCGAGCGGTTGCGGCGCTCCGGCCTGATTGATCCGGCGCGGGTCTCAGCGGTCGAAGCCGGCGCCTGCCCGCACACGGTGATCCGCGAGGACCCGACCTTGAACATCGCGGCCGGCGACGATCTCGAGGCGCGGTTTGCCGGACTTGAACTGATCCTGTTCGAGTCCGGAGGGGACAATCTCGCCTCGACCTTCTCGCTCGATCTGGTCGACTGGTGGATCTTCGTGATCGACGTCGCCGGAGGTGACGACATTCCGCGCAAGAAAGGCCCTGGTCTGTTGAAATGCGACCTTCTGGTCGTCAACAAGATCGATTTGGCGCCTCACGTCGGTGTCGACCTTGTTCGCATGCTGGAGGAGGCGAGGCAGGTCAGGTCCGGCCGGCCGGTGATTGCGACCAATTTGCGGGCAGGAACTGGAGTAGAGGCGGTTGCCGATGCGCTCTCGACCGCTGTCCTGTTTCGGGTCTGAGTCCGGCCGGGATATCGACGCTCATCTTGCGGTCGATCTGGCCGGCGGCCGAACCACGCTTCGCCGCCAACGGGTCGGCTATCCCCTGCATGTAACGCGGGGCTTCTATCTCGACCGGATGCGGCCAGACCTCCTGACCTTGTATCTGCAGTCGGCCTCCGGCGGTCTTTACGCCGGTGATCGGCTTCAGCTCGACATTTCCGTCGCCGACGGCGCCGCGTTCCATCTGACGACCCAGGCCTCGACCGTGGTGCACGAGGGACGCGACGTCGGGTCAAGACAGAGGCAAGCCATCAGCGTCGGTGCTGGCGCGTTCTGCGCCATCGCAAGCGATCCCTATGTGCTGTTTCCCGGCGCCGATCTTCGCCTCGAAACTGTCGCGACGGTCGCCGAAGATGCGGTGCTGTTCGTGGCGGACGGCTTTGCCATCCACGATCCCAGACAGTCCGGGCGCCCCTTCGTGCAGTTTGCGAGCCGGCAAAGTATCCGGCGTCCGGACGGCCGCCTTCTCGTGCAGGATTTCGGGCGTATCAGCGGCTATGCGTGGACCGGCGGATCGCTCGGGGCCATGACCGCTGCTGCGACCGCTTTGATTATCGCGCCGCTCTCTCAGCTGCCAGCGGCGGGATTGATCGAAGAGGCTGCGGATCGTTCTGGCTGTCTCGCCGGCGCCTCTGCGGCGCCAAACGAAGCCGGCCAGGCGATACGGGTGCTCGCGCCGGATGGCGGTACGCTGGCGCGCGGACTTGAGGCGGTGTTTCACGTCGCGGGGTCTGCCGTGCTCGGGGTCGAGTTGGCACGCCGGCGCAAATAACTCAGTGCCGCGCTAGTCTGAAGTAGAGTTCGGAGAGCCGGCCGGGAAGGTCCTCAACTCGGTGGACGGCCATCGTGTTGCCTCGTCCGAAGATCCGCGAAGCTGCCTGGATGCCGGCCTGGCCCAGCACAACGCCATAGGCATCGATGCCGGAATTATGCAGCCCGACCGCTGCCCGCCTCGCGTCCTCGACGAGGTCGAGCGTGTCAGGCACATCGATGTCGGACGGCTCGCCGTCGGTCAGCACGATGAGAAGCTTGCGGGCCGAAGGCGTCTGACCGATCACGCGGCCGGCGTGGCGGAGCGCGGTGCCGAGCCGGGTCGACAGTCCGGATGAAAGACCGGCGAGACGCGCCATGGAGCTGCGGTCATAGGGCTCGTCGAACGATTTCACGTCGGTCATCCGCACATCGTCACGTCCGTCGGATGCGAAGGCCAGCAGGCCGAACGCATCGCCCAGCCGGCTCATCGCTTCGGCCAGAACGGCAACGGCCAGGCGCTCGACCTCGAGAACCGTCGTGCCGGAGGCAAGGCGGTCCCGGGTCGATTCGGAGACGTCGATCAAGAGCAGGGCCGACAGATCGCGATGCACGGATGTCGATGACCGGAACACGCGGGGATCCGGCTCCCGGCCAGTGCGCAAGGCGATGCCGGCGTCGAGCACCCCATCGATATCGAGGTCGTGACCATCATGCTGCCGATTGAGACGACTGGTCCGCCCGATCCGGACAGCTCGGACCAGTCGCCCGATCTGGCTCCGCAGCACACTGGCCCGATCGAGCGCCTCCTCAATCGTCCGTGGATCGCCGGCCTTCGCCGCCACCTCGCGCACAACGCACCAATCCGCGCGCTCGATGCCATGTTCGCGATCCCATTCGGGGTATCGCGCGATGACGATCCCCCGCTCGTCTGGCGCGACCGGCCGGGCGCGTCCGAGCGGCGCATCCTTCGGCCCCGGCTCGTCGCTCGTCGTCTCCGCGTCAGGCGTTTCCTGCCGTTCCTTCCTGACAGCGTCGACCGGAAGTTCCAGCACATCGCCCGACGGCGGGGTCGTCTCGCCGAAATCCCACAGGCCCAGGCCGTCATCGCGATAGACCGGCTCCACGACATAGGTCTTGGCGTTGAACTGCACGCGCATCTGGCCCAGGTCGTTGCCGAGCAGCATCCCGATCTCCCGGCTGACCGCGGGATCTGGGAGGCGAGGCATCGCCGCATCGAACATGGCGCGCCCCTTGGCGACGAAGGCATCGTCGTCGACATACGACCGATCGAACAAAGCGCGTGCCAGGCGCGCGAACAAAATCGGAGCCGTGACGACTCCAGTGGGGCTTGCAACGTGGTAGGGCGCCCAGAGCCGCCGCAGGCCGGGTAGTTCACGCATCGCCAGCGTCTCGACGCGGGCGTCCTCGATCAGGTTGACGAGCGCGATCTGCATCGGTTTCAGCGTGCCGACCGTAAGCCGCCCCGCGCCCAGGACCAGATGAGCCTCGGCATGCGCTCCCGCGGCCCGAAACAACGCCCGTGCAGCTCCGCCCCGCACGCCGCGGTAGATCTCCGGCAGCCGGATCAAGGGACCCGCGATCGAGCTGCGTCGCTGCAGCTGCTGGCCGTTGTCGACAGGAAAGCTGCGCAGCAGCGGGACTGTTCCCCATAGCGCGGTGACGAAGGCCTTCAGTTCGACTTCCGTTTCCGCAAAGCCGACACTGCCGAGATCGCGGGCGATCATTCGTCTAGCGAGGTCGTCCTGCAGCGAGAAGAACGCCAGCCGCTGCACCTTGTTCTCGGACCCGGCCCGCAATCCCGCGGCAACGAAGTTTTCGAACGCCGCGATCGTTCCCGGTGCGAGAATCTCGCTCATGCGCTCGCATGCAGTGCCGATCGACTCCGGCGCCTGGCGCGACAGCAGATCCATCACCCGCCACCACCGGGCCAAGGCGGATCCTCGACCGAAGGCGCGAAACGCGGGCCGCAAGGCGCGCAAGGTCGCGGTCGCGGCCTGCGCCCCGGCCTGGCGGCAGATGTCGGCAGTCGCTTGCGCAGCCACGAGCAGCGGCGCGATCTCCTTGCGACCCGCCTCGCTCCTGCTGACCTCCCAATAGGCCATCAGGCAGGTCGGTCCGGCGTTGACATGCGCGAGCTTGAGGACGGCGTCAGCCCAGGCTTCCAGTTCGGCCGCATCGAAATCATGCGATAGCTCCTCCCAAGCGTTGCGAAACGCCGGACGCAGTGCCTCGCGCTGGCGCATCAGGAGGTGAAGGCGCCGCGTCGCATTGTCCTCGCCCGAGGCCACCAGATGCAGCGACACGGGAGGCTTGGCGGCACTCACGGCAGGCAGGCCTGGATGGCGTCGGCAAGCGCCGCGCGGATATCCGGATTGTCCGTGATCGGCAGCACGATGCCGGACTGCACCGCGGCGTCGAGAGACAGTCCGGCGCGAACCATCCGTCCGGCATGGATCAGCATGCGCGTCGAGGCGCCTTCGTCGAGGCCATGTCCCTGCAGATTGCGCGAGCGCTGGCCGATGGCGACGAGAAGACCGGCGAGGTCGTCGTCGGCGCCACTTTCCCGGACGATGATCGCGGCTTCGGCAGACGGCGAGGGATAGCTGAAATCGATCGCGACGAAGCGTTGCTTGGTCGATTCCTTGAGATCCTTGACCGCGCTCTGGTAGCCTGGATTGTAGGAAATCGTCAGCTGGAAGTCCGGGTGCGCCGGTACGATCTCGTTGTGCTTTTCCAGCGGCAGGATGCGCCTGGCATCGGTCAAGGGGTGAATAACGACGGTTGTGTCCTGGCGGGCTTCGACGATCTCATCGAGATAGCAGATCGCGCCATGCCGCACGGCCAGGGTCAGCGGGCCGTCGTGCCAGACCGTGCCCGCAGGTTCGAGCAGATGGCGTCCGGCAAGATCGGCCGCCGTCATGTCCTCATGCGCCGCCACGGTGATCAGGGGCTTAGCCAGCAGGAAAGCCATATGTTCGACGAAACGGGTCTTGCCGCAGCCGGTCGGCCCCTTCAGCATCACGGGCAATCGCTCACAGTAGGCCGCTGTGAATGTTTCGATCTCTTTGCCGTGCGGCTGATAGTAGGGCTCGATGGCGATCCGATAGGACTCGAGTTTCATGACATTGCTCCGCGCAAGGCGAAGGATCAATGTACTCGAGGCCGAGCGCCACCGTCCCTCCGCGAATGGGTGTGGCAGTCGTTGCCGAAAGACACGCTGCGGCATCGAAGCGTGCGAGCAGGCGTGCCAGTCGCGCGCCTCAGGGTGAATTAGAGCCTGAAAGCGGCTTCAAGACAAGTTCAAACGATCTGCTGAGAGATTGCTGGTCGGCCCGGCAGTCTCGAACCTGCAACCAGACCGTTCCGAACAACCTGATCGGGGTTTCAGTCTGAAATTTTGCTGCTTCACGTGAGGAAATGATGGAGGCAACAAAGTGTGGCTCTCCCGAAGGATGCCATGAACAGGCCGAGAAAAAGGATCTGAATGACGACAAAATAGCTACAAATTTCAAAGGCCCGCAGGGCAGGCTATCAGAAAGTATTTTCGCTGTAAGTCTCCTGCCATCGAAGGAGAGAGGATGGGGCGCACATGAGACTAAACGCTGCTCCCAAGCAAATTACCCGGGCGTCCGCGGGTGGGTCGACGCCGGGGCTACAGCTCTTTCCATTGGAACGAGGGGCGGGGAATGAGCCAAGATTCGAGCAAGAAGGGGGATGCACTCGCACTGCAAACTCGTCGGTCGTCGACGCAGTAAGCTCCCTGCTCGGTTCTTGCGCTGCTCTCAGGCAAATGACCAAAGCTATGCCTCGTTCAAAGCCTGCGCGATGTCCGCGATCAGATCGGACGGGTGTTCGATGCCGATCGACAGCCGGATCGTGGAGTCGAGAACGCCTATTTTTTGGCGGATGTCAGCGGGAACGCCGGAGTGGGTCATGCTTGCGGGCAGGCTGGCAAGCGACTCGGTGCCGCCCAGGCTCACCGCCAGCTTGAAGATTTGCAGCGCGTTCAGGAATTTGAATGCGGCGGCTTGGCCGCCGACGATGTCGAACGAGAAGGTGGAGCCCGCACCGGTGCATTGCCTCGCGAACAAGCGGCCGGCGGGGGATAACTCATCGTGGTGAGCAAGGTAATGAACCTTGGCCACTTTGGCGTGGTCACGCAGGTAATCCGCCACGAGCCGCGCGTTTCTGTCAGCTTTTTCCATGCGGATGCTCAGTGTTTCGAGCGACCGGCTGAGCATCCAACAGGAATGGGGGTCCAGTTGGGTGCCGATGGCGCCTCGCAACGCCTTGACGTCCTTCATGAGGGCTTTTGAGCCGAGTGCAGCGCCAGCGATCAGGTCAGAATGACCGCCGATATATTTGGTCAGCGAGTACAACGAAAGATCCGCGCCGTGTTCGATCGGTCGTTGAAACACCGGCCCGAGCAGCGTATTGTCGCACGCGACGATTGGCCTGCTCCCCTGAGTCAGGCCGATAATTTCGCCGACGCGTCGGACCATCGCGATGTCGACCAGGCCGTTGGTGGGATTTGCCGGGGTTTCGATGAAAATCATCGCAACCCGGCCTTTGCGCATGGCCTCCTCAGCAGCCACTCTGACCGCGTTATCGTCGATTCCGTCGGAAAAGCCCACCGC
>Ga0307511_10007412_pt1 | contig 11036 bp, 9 predicted proteins | sample 13_EM_MG_FD_200266 | JGI IMG/M metagenome (GOLD analysis project Ga0307511, IMG submission 200266) | Populus trichocarpa ectomycorrhiza microbial communities from riparian zone in the Pacific Northwest, United States - 13_EM | ecosystem: Host-associated > Plants > Roots > Unclassified | place...
AACGTGCAAAACGCCCTGGCCGTGATCGCGGTGGCCGACGAACTCGGGGTCGATCGCGCGTGCACGCACAAGGCGCTGGCGACGTTCGGGGGTGTGCAGCGGCGCTTCAGCGTCCTCGGTGAGGAGCGCGGCATCACGGTGGTCGACGACTACGGCCATCACCCGACGGAGGTGCGCGCCACACTCGAGGCCGCGCAGCGCGCCTACGGACGGCGTGTGGTGGTGGCGTTTCAACCGCATCGCTACACCCGCACGCATTTGTTGTTCGACGAGCTGACGCGCGCCTTCAACGCGGCCGACTTGCTGTTTTTGACCGACGTCTACGCCGCGGGTGAGGCGCCCATAGCGGGCGCCGATTCCGCACATCTGACGCGCGCGCTGGCCGCGCACGGGCATCGCGACGTGAACTACGTGGCGAACCGCAGCGATCTGGTGGCGGCCATGCTGCCGCGCTTGCTGGCGGGTGATGTCGTGATCACGCTCGGAGCGGGCAATATCACGCAAACCGGCCCCGAGTTGCTGGCCGCGCTGCGCGCCCAGGAGCCTGTGCATGGCGTCTAGCACGAGCAGGCGCGGCACGGGGCAGGTCGGTTTGCCGCAGAACCGTCGTGCGCCCAAACCGATCCACAGGCCCTCGTTGCACGAACGCGTCTCCGGGGCTTACCGCCGAGTACGCGCGGGCTGCGTGTTGATCTGGCGCTTGCTCGTGCGGCTGTGGCCGGTTGCGGTTGCGGTTTGCGTCTTAGCCGCCGTTCCGAGCGCGGTGCGCGTCGCCGAACGACACCTGCGCGCCTCGCCGCATTTCGCCATCCAGCACATCGAGATCCGCGGTAATCAACACATGTCGAGCGAAGCGGTGCTCGAAACAGCCGGCATCGCGTTGGGCCAGAACGTGTTTGCCGTCGCGCCAGAAGAAGTGAAGCGCCGCCTCATGCAGCAGCCTTGGATCGAGTCGGTGGTGGTGCACCGGCGCTTGGCAGGGAGCTTCAGCATCGAGCTGCGCGAGCGCCGCGCCGTGGCGTTGTTGGCGTTGTCCGAGCTCTATTTGGTGAGCGATGACGGCGTCGCGTTCAAGCCACTCGCCGCGGGTGACCCGTACGACATGCCGATCATTACGGGCATCGAGCTCACCCAAGTGACGGAAGACCGGCGCGCTTCGGCCAGCGCTCTGATGAGCGTCGTGGCGCTGCTGCACGACTACCAAGACGCCGGGCTGTGGCGGCGTGAGGTGATTTCCGAGATTCACGTCGAGCAGGACGGTGCGCTCTCGTTGTACGTGGGCAGCGACGCAACGCAGGTGCGCTTGGGCAAGCCGCCCTTCCGTCAGAAACTGGAACGCTTGCAGGAAGTTATATCCCTGCTTAGCAGTCAAAAGACTCGCGCAGCTTACGTATTGCTCGACAACCAGCGACGTCTGGACCGAGTCACCGTGCGCTTGCGTTGAGCACGATGTGTTGGCCAGGAATCGGTTTTCGTGCGGCTGCGGTCGATGCCGCGCGCAGCCGTGGGCGTCACCTGCGCGGCACTATGTGGTCGAATGTGCGTAGATCGCGGTGAGGTAGGCAGATGCTTGCCTTCCAGGCGCCGGGCATGCCGATCATCCAAAGCAATTCGCTCGACGCAGTGTCGCGCGTGTGCGCGATTGGAGCCCATCGAACCAGACGTAGCGTGCGTGCGCGGTTCATGCGGTCTGCGCGATCGCGCTTGTTTGCCGCCATTTTTCGCAATTTCGCGGCGCGCAACCAGCCACATGCACGCGCCTCGTGACCGGCTCTCGGCATGGCTGCGGCCCTCGAACCTCGTCCGAAGCGCGATTAATTTCGCAACTTTTTTGGTGAGGTGCCGGTTCCTCGGTATCCCTCGTTAGCGGGCTCGCCCACTTAGGAAAGACCAATGGCCGACAGTCAGTTGATCGCAGGATTGGACCTAGGGACCACCAAGGTATGCGCCATCGTCGGCGAGCTGACGGACGACGGCGTCGACATCATCGGCATCGGCTCGGTCGCGAGCAAAGGCCTCAAGAAGGGTGTGGTCGTCAACATCGACTCGACCGTGCAGGCGATTCGCGCGGCCATCGATCAAGCCGAGACCATGGCGGGCTGTCAGATCAAGACCGTCTATGCCGGCATCGCCGGCAGCCATGTGCGCGGCATGAACAAAGAGGGCGTGGCGGCGATCACCAGCCGCGAAGTCGGCGAGGAAGACGTCGAGCGAGTGCTCGAGCAGAGTAAAGCGATTCCTCTGCCCAGCGACCGCCAGGTCCTGCATGTGCTGCCGCAGGAGTACATCGTCGACGACCAAGACGGCATCACCAAGCCCGTCGGTATGAGCGGCGTGCGGCTCGAAGCGCGCGTGCACGTCGTCACGGCAGCCACGGCCAGCGTGCAAAATATCATCAAGTGCGCCCAGCGCTGCGATCTCGAAGTGGCCGAGGTCGTGCTCGAGCCGTTGGCCAGCGCGTACGCGGTGCTCAACGACGACGAAAAAGAGATCGGCGTGGCGTTGATCGACATCGGTGGGGGCACCACCGACCTGATCGTCTACGTTGGCGGCGCTGCCGTGCACACGAGTGTGATTCCGATCGGCGGCCTGAACATCACCGGCGACATCGCGCAGGGCATGCGCACGCCGCTGGCAGAGGCAGAACGCATCAAGCTCAAGTACGGCTGTGCCGCTGCCAACATGATCGATCCCAACGACGAGATCGAAGTGCCTTCCGTGGGTGGTCGCGCCGCGCGCGTCGAGAAGCGCAAAGACCTGGTCGACATCATCGAAGCGCGTGTCGAGGAGATCTTCCAGGCCGCGCACCATACGCTCAAAGAGACCGGCTACATCGACATGCTGGGCTCCGGCATCGTGCTGTGCGGCGGGACCACGCAGCTCGACGGCATGCCCGAGTTGGCCGAACACGTGCTGCGCATGCAGGCGCGCCGCGCGTTTCCGATCGGAGTGGGTGGCCTATCAGACGTCGTGAAGAGTCCAGCGTACGCCACCGCCGTAGGGTTGGTGAAGTATGGAGCCGAGCGCTTGATCTTGGAGCGCGGCCGCCGGCCCGTGCGACAGACACAGCGCGGCCAAGGCGCGTGGTTTGGTTCGTTCCAGCACTGGTTCCGGGAAGTGTTCTGATGCTGGTTCGAGTTCACAGCGAGTTTTTTCTACTGCGATGCGAGGGGGCGTCCTCGGATCGCGGCGACACGCAGACGAGTAATTCATCCGTTATATCCGTGGGAGGCAGGCGATGACCATTTCGATCGATTTCGCGGAAGACGCGGAACTGTCAGCAAAAATCAAAGTCGTGGGCGTAGGCGGCGCGGGCGGGAACGCCATCAACACCATGATCCACAGTGGGTTGGATGGCGTGGAGTTCATCGCTGCCAATACCGACACCCAAGCGCTGACCACCAACTCTGCGCCTGCCAAGATTCAACTCGGTGTCAATCTCACGCGTGGTTTGGGCGCTGGTGCCACACCCGAAGTGGGTCGCAAGGCTGCACTCGAAGACGTGCAACGCATCGCGGAGGCGCTGCATGGCGCGGACATGGTGTTCGTGACCGCCGGTATGGGTGGTGGAACGGGCACCGGCGCCGCACCGATCATCGCGCAGATCGCGCGCGACCAAGGTGCGCTCACCGTGGGCGTAGTCACCAAGCCCTTCCAGTTCGAGGGCCGGCGGCGCATGCGCAACGCCGTTTCGGGTCTCGAGGAATTGCGGCAGTCGGTCGACACGATCATCACGATCCCGAACGAAAAGCTGCTGACAGTCGCGGACGACGACATGTCGATGCTCGAGGCGTTCCGGCGCGCGGACGACGTATTGTTGCAAGCCGTGCGCGGCATCAGCGACTTGATCGTGCGCTCGGGCGTCATCAACGTAGATTTTGCAGACGTGCGCACCATCATGAGCTGCACCGGTAAGGCGCTGATGGGCACCGGCTACGGTCGCGGCAGCAATCGCGCCATGGAGGCCGCCGACGTGGCGATCAACTCGCCGCTGCTCGACGACATCTCGATCGCTGGCGCCACCGGCATTCTGATCAATTTCACTGCGGGCCCCGACGTGAAGCTCAAGGAAGTGCGCGAAGCCGCCAGCATGGTGCAAGAAGCCGCCCATGAGGATGCCAACATCATCTTCGGCTTGGTCACCGATCCGAATATGGAAGACGTGGTCAAGGTGACGGTGATCGCCACCGGCTTCGAAAGCCAGAGCACCGAAACGTACTACTCGATCCCCGCCGCTGCAGCCTATCCGACGCCCGCGCAGCACGCTGCGATGTCGGGGCACATGCAGCTGCGCAGCCCCGCGCAGCAAGCCATCGCGCGCACCTCGACGCCCGGTATGTCGGCGCCGCCGCCTCCGCCGCGCAGCAACATCCAGCCCCGCACCGTGTTGGCTCGCCCGGCCCGCGGCGTCGAGTCGGCACCGCGCCACGCCGTCATGCCCGAGCCGCAACCAGCGCGGGCCTTCGGTGCGGCGGCGATTCACGACGAAGCCGTGCTCGATATCCCGGCGTATCTGCGTCGTTCGCGCAGTTGATCGCGTGGGTCGCCGTTGGTCACAGCTGCGGTCATGAGCGGACGTTTGCCCCGTCGCTCGTACAGCGTTGCACGCTAGCCGGTATTTGAGGCAACACGCGACGGCGCTAGCATGAATGCGTGTGGAGTCGTCGAGAAGTTCGAATCGCGGCGCTGCTCGCGTTGTCTCTGTCGGGCTGCGGAGGCGCGGGCGACCACGCAGGAAGCGTAGACATCTTCGACGGCACACCGGCAGGCACCGGCAGCTCGGCCGCCAAAGGCGGCGGAGGCCGCTCGGGCTCGGGCCTGAACCCCGGCGACTTCGAGAGCCCGACCGGCCCGGTGTCAGCTGGCAGCGGCGATACCACCGGCGCCCCGATCGGAGCGGCCTGCGTCGGCGAAACTCAGTTGGGCCACGAAGTCGAGGTCGACATGTATGTGATGCTCGACCGCTCCGCATCGATGCGCGAGTTGACGGGCACGGGCGCCAGCAAGTGGGACGCGATCGGTGCGGCGTTGACCAGCTTCGTGCAGGATCCGCAGTCGAGCGGGCTTGGCGTCGGCTTACAGTACTTTCCGATCGCAACGCCCGGTGTGCCGGATCACTGCGGGTTGGACAGTGATTGCGGGGCTCAGGGCGGTCAATGTCGTTCCAGGGCATGCGCGCCGCCCACGTCGGGGAGCGCTTCGTTTACGATCACGTCGTGCCTGAGCAATGCCGACTGTCCGACCGCGTCATCGGGTTGCGTTCGCCTCGGCGTCTGTTCGAGTGATAGCAGGCTCGCCTGTTTCGATCTCGGCAGCGGTGGCTGTGGGCCGCAAGGGGATTGCGTGCCGTACGTGGGTGACTGCACGCGCTACGCTTCCTGCACACTGAACGACTACGCGACGCCAGCGGTGCCGATCGCGCTGCTGCCGGACAACAGCGCGCGGCTGATCGCTTCGCTTGCTACGTTGCTACCGCGTGGTCTGACGCCGACGTCGCCCGCACTCTCCGGCGCCTTGAAATTGGCCGGACAGCAAGCCAGCGCGCATCCCGACCACCGCGTGATCGCCGTGCTTGCGACCGATGGCTTGCCGACCGATTGCTTGCCGTCGGGCGTGCAGAGCTCGGCGCAAGCGGTTGCCGCCGCAGCGAAGGTCGCGCAGCAAGGCTTCACCGCCCAGCCCAGCATTCCGACTTACGTGATCGGTGTGTTTGCCGCGAGCGATACCAACGCGCACAACAACTTGAACCAGCTGGCGGTCGCGGGTGGAACCAAGCAAGCGTTCGTCGTCGATCAGGGCCAGGACGTAGCTCAGCAACTGATAGACGCGCTCTCGAAGATCCGCACCGGTTGGCTTGCGTGCGAATACCAGCTGCCGAGTGCTCCGCTGGAGCAAAGCCTCGACTTTACGCTAGTCAACGTCGAACTCAACAGTACGACGCGCAACCAACAGACCATCCCATACGTGCGTAGCCTGAGTCTGTGTAGCCACCCAAAGCTCGGTTGGTACTACGACGCGGATCCGAGTGCAGGCGAGAGCCCGACCAAGATCAGCCTGTGTCCCAAGACGTGCGACACCGTGCACGCCGAGGTCGACGCCTCGATCGACATCCGCTTGGGCTGCGCCACGCTCGGTCCAGATTGAGGCTCGGCCGCCTGCAGCGCGGGAAAGCGCGCTAGCCTTTGGACTCGAGCGCGATTCGCAAGGCCCAGTCGAGCGCTCGGTCTGGCAGCGTGTAGCGTTTTGCCGCCAGCGCCCGGGCCGCTTCCCAGCGACGCGGCCGTGATTATCTTGTCGAATATGGCAAGTCCAGCGAAGTCTGAGGTGTTGCATATCCCGTGTCCGGCCTGTCTAGGCGTCAACCGTATCGCACCGAGCCGCTCGAACGACCGGCCGATCTGCGGCCGCTGCAAAGCAGCGCTGTTCGGGGATCATCCGGTGGCGCTGAACGACGCCAATTTTGCGAGCTATGTGGAGCGCGCCGATCTGCCGGTCGTCGTCGATTTTTGGGCCGCGTGGTGTGGTCCGTGCCGTGCGATGGCACCGCAGTTCGAGGCAGCGAGTCGCGCCAGCGTAGGTAAAGCGCTGTTCGCCAAAGTCGACACCGAACTCGCCCAGGCGGTCGCCGCCCGCTTCGATATTCGCTCGATTCCAACGTTGATCGTGTTTCGCAACGGTCGCGAGCTAGCCCGCCAATCGGGTGCGCTGTCCGAGCAGCAAATTCACGCTTGGCTCACGCCGCACCTGCGCCGGCAAGCTCGCTAGTCCGCGGTCCTGGCCATTCCCGCCGCAACAGCCCATACATCGCGTGATCGACGAAATGATCGTACAGCCATTCTGCTTGGCGCTGTACGCCTTCGAGCTTGAAGCCCAAGCGCTCGGCGACGGCCCGGCTGCGCTTGTTTTCGACCGCCGCAGCGATCGACACACGGTTCAGCGCCAGATCGGAAAACGCGTAGTCGATCAACAACGTGCAGCTCTTCGCACACAGTCCGCGACCTTCGTAGGCGGGGTCGAGCCAGTAACCGAGGCTGGCCTTCTTGTTCAACGGATCGATACGGTTGAAGCCGACCACGCCACAGAGTGTGTTGTCGCGTTCGATCACGCGCGTGAGGCCGAGCGACTCGCTCTCCTGATTGGCGACCCGTTTACGGAACATCAGGATGTCCGCGCGCGATCGCGCGCTGTCGAGCCATGGCAACCAGCGGCGCAAATGCGCGCGGTGCGCGTCGATCACGGCGTAGAGCGTGCCTGCGTCGATATCCAAGATCGGTCGCAGCACCGTTCGCTCGTCGATGAAAAACCTTTGCATGCTCGCACCGTGCGCAGCGTGGGTCGGCGTGAGGAGCGCCAGACGCGCACGCGCATGGCTCGGGCTAGGCGCCTCGATGCTCAGCGGCTCAGATGCCGAGTTCTTCGCGCTTCGTCTCGAGCCAAGCCAGGTAATACTCGTCCTCGCGCCGCGGTTCGAGTTGTTCGGCGGCGATTTCGCTCTCCAACAGGCGCTTGAGCTCGCCCAGCTGGCGCGACGGTTCCAAGCCGAAGTGGGCCATGATGGCGTTGCCGATGCCCTTCGACAGCGGCGGCAACTTGGCGTCATCGGCTTGTAGTTTTTGAATGCGGGCCGATAGCTCGGAGATCTGGCGCAGGCCTTTCTTTTTGCGTTCGGGCCGCTTGGTGGTGATGTCAGCCCGGCTCAGATCGAGCAAATCGGTGAGCCCTTCGTCCATCTCGCGGCCGAAGCGCCGCACGGCCGAGTCGGTCCACGAGCCGTCGTACTGACTCGCACGCAGGTGGTAAAGGATGAGGTAGTGCACGCGCTCATAGAGCTCGCCAGTGAAGCCGAGCCGCTTTGCGACGCGTTTGCGAAACATGGCAGCGCCCACTTCGCTGTGGCCGAAGAAGTGCACTTCACCGCTTGGTTCGATCTTGCGAGTCTTGACCTTGCCGATGTCGTGCAGGAGCGAGCCCCAGCGCACGGTCAGGCGCGGCACGGATTGCCAAACCACTTGCTTGGTGTGTTTCCAGACGTCTTTGTGGCGCCACTCGCCATCGCCGAAGCCGACAAGCGCCGAGACTTCGGGCAACCAAGTGTCGAGTGCACCGCACACATGCAGGGCGTCGAGGCCCTCTTGCGTGAAGCGGCCTAGCAGCAGTTCGTCGAGGTAGCGCCGCAGCGTCTCTAGGGGCAGGCTGTGCCAGTCTTCCACGCTTGGCCGTTCGGGCGGCGCCTGCAGCGCCTCCGGATCTTGCGTGCCGACCTGCGCGGCCCAAGCCAGCGCGCGGATGGCGCGGACGGAATCTGGCGCGTTTGGCGCAGGTGCGTCGTAAATCAGTGGCGTGACTTTGTCCAACATGGGGCTGGGCCGGCTAGGGTCGCCAAAACTAGCCTCCCTGACGGCATAGCGCAAACCGTCGTGCGCGCTTTTGGAACTGACCAGAAAAGCCCGGCGGACGCCCTGTGCGCGGTATGATCGCGACTGATCGCGCGCCCAATTCGGCCAAGCTCGGAGCAGCTGGAGGCGGCTGGTAGGCCTATGACCCACAGCAATCCCTCGACGCTTCGCATCTGGCTGATCCCACTGTCGGTGCTGTTGGTGGCGGCGGGTTGCCTGCTCGCGGCCACGCTCAGTGTGGATCTCGTCCAGCAGCACGCGTCGCGGCAGGTGTGGTGGTTGTTGTTTCATCCCAACGCGGCGGCCGCCGCCAATACGCTGGGCAACGCAGGCGAGATCGTTGCGGCGGTACTGGCGATTGCACTGACCGTGGTGGCGATCATCGTGGAGCTCGCGAGCAATCGCTATACGCATCGCGTGACCGAGTTGTTCGTCTCAGAGCCCATCAACTTCGTGGTGATGAGTTTTTTCGTGGTGACGGCCGTGCAGGCACTCTGGGTCACCATGACCATCGACGCGGTGAGCGGGCCTGCCGGCTTCATTCCGTATTTCAGCGTCGGCGTGACCATGGCGCTGCTGACAGTGTGTCTGCTGATCTTGCTGCCCTATTTCGCATTCGTGTTCGCGTATCTGAACCCGATCCAAATCGTTACGCGCATCTCGACGCACACGCTCGACGTGATCGCGAGTCAAGGGCGCAGACCCAGTCTCGTGCACCGCAAGCGCGAGGCCATCCGCGGTGTCGAGCAGTTGGCCGATGTGGCCGTCAATGCCATGGAACATCGTGACAAGGGCGTGTCGATGGCCAGCGTCAACGCCCTCAAGCAGCTCCTACTCGACTACCAAGCCGTGCGGCTGAGCTTGCCCGACGCCTGGTTTCTGCTGGAGGACGAACTGGTACGCAATCCAGACTTCGTTTCGATGGACGAGCAGGTCCTGGCAGAGGTTGCGGCCCGGCGCTCCTGGTTCGAAATGAAGATCCTGCGCCAGTACCAAACCATCTACGCCGAGGCGCTGCATCGCATGCGCGACATCAGCTACGTGGTGGCGATCAATACGCGCTTGCTGGCCGAGGATGCCGCGCGCCGCGACGACGTGCAGCTGTTGCACTTGTGCATGAAATTCTTCAACACTTACGTGCGCGCGGCCATCAACGCCAAAGACGTGCGTACTGCGTACAGCGTGTTCAATCAGTATCGTCTGTTGGCGCAGTCGCTGCTCGACTGGAAGCGTGGCGCGTACGCGATCGAGATCGCGCGCTACTTCAAGTACTACGGACTGATCGCGTATTCCGCGAACCTGCCCTTCATTCTGGAGACCGTCGCCTACGACCTGTGTGCACTGAACGAACTCGCTTTCGACCGCCAGGCTCCCGTCGTCGACGACTTGTTGCGCATCGTGTTGCGAGTCGACAAGGAGAGCGAAGGAGCAGTCCAGGAACAGAGCCTGCGCGGTGTGCGCAAGGCGCAAGTCAAACTCGCGACATTTTATTTGATGCGCGGCGACGAGCCGCGCGCGCGCCAAGTCCAGGCCGATATGGCGGGCGAAGACGTCGCGCGCTTGGCCTCGATTCGCGACGAACTGTTCGGAGTCCAGGCGCAGGAGTACTGGGAAATCACGGATCGCGGCACGAACTTCGACTACCTGTCGAAAGAGCGTAAGGCACAACTCGAGGTGTTTTTTCGCTGGTTCCCGGAGCTCCCCAAACGCCGCACGATCTTCTCCAGCCACCATCCGGCCGCGCCCGGCGGCCTACTCATGGGCCCAACCCCAGACGACAGCGACTGAAGCGTAGGGCGAGCAGGAGTTCGCTAGTTCTCTTTCCAGCAACGCTCGATGGCGCAAGTCGAGTGAAACCGCCAAGGCGCCACAGGCGCCAAACAACGAGAAATTCCGTGTTTCGATCTCTTGGCGTCTGCGGCGCCTTGGCGATTGAGTCTCCGGTGCGGCGATTTCCGGACGTGAACCAGCCAATCTCGACCTCCGTCGCGTGGGCGAGCCGACGGCTACCGATTGGCCTCCTGCCGCGCGTCCCCCTTCAACTCATTTGCTGCGCCTTCTGCCTCCATCTCGTCATCGCCGAGCAGCGCACCGACGCGGTTCTTGATCACCCCGGCCACTTCTTCGACTTTTCCTTTGCCCCGCTCGGCTGCCTTCGCGGCCGACTGTTTGGCCGCGCCCTTGAGCTCGTGGCCTTTGCCTTCGGCTTGCATCCGTTCGTTGCCGATCAGCTTGCCCACGGCACCCTTGACTTTGCCGCCAATTTCTTCCGCAGCTCCCTCGGCACGTTTACTGGCATTACTCATCTCGTTCTCCTCTGATTGCGCCCGCAGGAAAGGCCTGTCGGCGTACGACGCGAGTAACAGCAACATGCATGCCGACGCTGGGACTGCCCTCGACGGCCGAGCACCGCCCGCGCTTTCGACCGATCCGCCTCACGGGCACGCATAACCCAAGATTCGGCGGGCGTTTGGGCGCAGGGCCGAAAGCCCCTGTGGGGCGCTCTTGCTTCCCCGGTATAAGGCGTGGCTCTCATCCAATCCGGCTGGCCGGGACTGGCGAGCTGAGCCGCGCGAACGGGCACGACCGCCCGAGCCCGCGACTGCCGCCCGTGCCGCCTGCCGACTCGCGGGCACTCCA
>Ga0307511_10007413_pt1 | contig 11035 bp, 19 predicted proteins | sample 13_EM_MG_FD_200266 | JGI IMG/M metagenome (GOLD analysis project Ga0307511, IMG submission 200266) | Populus trichocarpa ectomycorrhiza microbial communities from riparian zone in the Pacific Northwest, United States - 13_EM | ecosystem: Host-associated > Plants > Roots > Unclassified | place...
TCTCTTCCTCGGCACTATAATTCTTGACAACACCAATAATTCCAGGTTATAAGCATTGAGAGCTGCCCTGCAGCTACTGGACACTATTCATAGTACTCCAGCACCAAGTGCAGTTCGGGGAACCCAAACTGCCACAGCTACAAGTCTGGGTAGTCTGGGCCTCATGAGTAATTGTAAATTCTAATAAAACTTGAACTCCGAGCTTGTAAGCCGAATTATTTTTTAATACTAACTTTTATTTGGTTTTCCAGCGAAGAATGGTCCAGCTCTTCTTTACATTTGTTCTAGCCTTTTAAAACGGGTAGGACAAATGATAGGGGGCTGGGCCATTCTTCACCCCTCAGTGAAGCAGCACCCCCCCCCTCTTCCAACTTCTACTTTTTATAAAAAGTAAACGAGAGGGAGGGGTGTCGGGGGTACGGAGGCTCCGTAGTACTACGAAAAGTCCACCGATCTCGGAGTTGAGAAAGCTCGCAAGATTTTCATACGCCCAGCAAAGGAGACCAGTTTGAGGCTGCATCTTAATGGCTCAGGCTTGGTCCCTCTACCCCAGAAAGTAGATTAACATTTTTGCTTATCAGAATGTCTCGTCATCTCAAGTGTTGGACTCAAATTCATTACATATCAGTACTTTAGTCACTGTGAACTGCCCGGAGAAATTAATATGAATACCCACAATCTTCAGAGCGAAAGGGATATAAATTTGTGTGTATCTCGTAAGTCAGAATGGGAACAAAAAGACTCCCCCTACCATGCCTTGAAACTTTTTTTATTCCACCCTCCTTTCAAAATCACTCTCATCAATCCCCCAAAAATACCAGATTCAATCCTTATCTCATCAATCCCAAGCCAATCTATTCCACGCCTGTAGGTCAATTGGTCCCTTCTCAGCCCCAGGCTTTACAGCTACGCCTTCGACGGACCTCTGCTCAGGCTCAAGCTGACTATACGCACCAGCCAAGGCAAAGGCTACAGTGGGTGAGGCTCAACATCCCATTCTGAAGCAACTCCAGTGAGAGTACCGGATATGAAATGAAATATATTCCTTTCTTTTAAGTTACCAAGCTCACGACATAAGAGAAACATGGCGTGAGGGAGCATGAATGCCACCCAGTGCAGTCCCACCCCCTCAGCCACCACATGCCGTGCACCCATCCACTCACGAAAACGAATTGTAGACAACTATAAACTATTTTATGTATACTCACAGATGTGCAATATACTAAATCTCTACATCGGACCTTAGCGGGAGCTGATAAACCACCACACATGTCCTTGCCTACCCCCACTACACAACATTAGCCCCGATCCCACCACCACCACCCACCAAGCACCCTGGCCCTTCCCCCCAGCGTGGGCAAATCTACTCACCGGCACTACTGTCCCCCTATAAGCCTTCTCATATGCCTTATTAACCGCCGCATACTCGTCCATATTCGTAATATAAATCATCGTCTTGACAATCTTGTCCAACCCACTCCAGCACGTTCTTGAGGTTCTCTAATGCTTGCGTGGTACGTTCAGAGATGCTGGGGCCGACGAGTTGGTTGCTTTTGGGGTCGGCCCCGAGGGAGCCGGAGTAGTAGACGGTGCTACCGGAGATTATCGCTTGGGAGAGGATGCCTGGCATAGGAGGGGGGAGCAAGGGGGGTTTGCACAACAATTTTGAGGGAGTGGGATTTGGGGTCGGACATGGTAGTTGGAATGGGATTGAGCGATGATGATGGTGGTGGTGGTGGTTGTTGTGGTTGTGGTTGATGAGTGGGAGTGGGTGGGAGTGGGGATAAGGAATTGTTTAATAATGGATTTGATTGTGACTTAGTTGATTGCGGTTTAGCTGCATTCGGGGTGGGGGGGGGATTGCCACCGTGCTCCCGATTTTCCTTCAATCGGAGCCATAACTTTACATCCCTCTGCAAAACTGTTTGGCGACCTTGCACAACTCCGCACTGGGTTGCAATGATGTTGACTCCTGTTGGTTAGACCTGGTTAGTATGACAAACTCTTCGATCAAATCATATCCATGTGGGTTCTTACCCGTAAAAAATTCATGTAAATATGCCTCTGCGGCCTCTTGTAGGGCGTCTGTAGCCATCATGGTGCCGGTGACCACGTCGGTTCGGGCCTCCGGGAATCTTTCATTGTATTCGGCATCGATATCCTGGATTATCTCCCGACATAACCTTCGAAATGCAATCCTTGGCATTATTAGATTGGTGCTGCTTTGTTGTTCCTGGATCTGGCTGACAATAGAGACTGATAATGGACTTAGTATTTATGGTCTATAGGGCTCGGATTGAGCTAGGGGGTTCTTACGTCCGATATCTATCCTCCTCTTTTTTTCGGCTGGCTGAGCTAGCTGAGTCCCCTTTGCTGGGGGGACAATAGTCTTAATACATCTAGGTCTCTGCGTGGTGCTCGGTTCTTCGGGTCTAGGAGGGGCTGGCTTATCTAGCTTAGTCCCCCTTGCTGGGGGGACCATAGTCTTGATACATCTAGGTCTCTGTATGGTGCTCATGGCTCTCGGTTCTTCGGGTCTGAGGGGCTGGCTATCTGGCTTAGTTCCCCTTGCTGGGGGGACCATAGTCTTAATACATCTGGGACTCTGCGTGGTGCTCATGGCTCTCAGTTTTTCGGGTCTAGGAGGATTAGGTCACGACTTGTGCTAGAGACTGGGAATGCTGGAGAGGTGTAGGGGGGTTTGGGGGATTAAGAGTGTAAGTTTGTCTGTATCTCTATATCCGCAAGTTTGCTCCCTTCTCACGTATGGCTGAGGAGGGGATTGAACGCAAACCAACAAACGGACGGCAACTTGACATCAAAAAGAATGATTTGGACACTTCGTTCCAAGACAAGAATATTCGCCTATGTTCATATATATTCATCTAGGTTGCCTGTTAGTTGCATAGCTATCCAATATCAGGGTAACTAGCAATATACAAGACTCGCATTTTTCTTAAAAGATTAATGAGCACATACAATGTTAGACCAATTGCACAAATCCAGTTGAAAAGCTTCACCCAGACAACAAGCGTCTTTGTATTGGAAAAATGCATTGGAAAGAAAACATGGCCGCAGATTTGGACATACCGTAAAAACCCTCAGACAAGACTGCAGTCTTACGTTGGTTTTGCCAAAAGCTGCCTCGGCATCTTATTACCAATTACTTTCTGATACACTTTCTTATGCAATTGTATGCTACTGTACTAGGGTATTGTAGACACATACTCATGAATGCAAACAAGATGATAGCTCCCCCATATACTAATATTCCGGCTCCCAACTAGAAAGTTCTCGCCGCTAGAACCCATAGAATGAATATTCTACTGTCAGCATCCTAGAATCTACCACAAATAACACCTTTCTTATTCACGATACATCGACATGTCGAACCCGTCCCGAGCCTGCTCAGCGCCCTAGTGGCGATTACTTGCTTATACATTATTACTTCCTTGTCCGAGGGTTTTTACGGTATATTGACTAGACGAATCCTAACTATAGCCCCTAGGCTTAGTCTCCTACATACTATAACTCCCCCCAACCAGTGTTGCTTGCCAATTGCAACATCTATCTGAAGTATCCGCAATTGAGTATGGGGTTGTATAAGAGTATAGAGAAAAACAGAAGTAGTTATCGTGGTACGACTGTGGTTTATTGTGTGATGCGCACTGCGCTTATATGCATTGAAGCCACCAGCGGCTGGTAGGGAACGCAGCCGATGGCTAGCGGTTAATACAGGCAAGGGAAGATTCCCATGACTTGCTAAACACAAACGGACACTACCGACGCAACCACACTCTCCCCCCCAAAACACATTCACGTTACCCTCAGCCAATACCTTCAACCAACACAGCAGCTTAGACAATGCCAAATAAGAATAACGCCTTTCTGCCGACTGAGCTCAGCCCGAATTCTAAATACCCCACTTGCGTCAGCTCAGCCATGCGTGCTCTGCCTACGCTAGAGGCGACCGCGTTAGAGAAGCAGATCTTGTGCGCTCGTTTTTACTTGGAGAGGGGAAAGAGCCTGCTGGAGTGCCTTTTTTAGCTACCAAGCTCCCAGCAGATGTCCCTGCTTCTATCGACTCCTTCCGATTCCGGGCTGTCGTCGATTCCGGAATCCGATCCGGAATCCGATTCTCGTGCTATCATATCATCCGATCCGAACATCCAGCCCGCTACGTTAGCCGTGCGATCCATCGAGTCGTCCGATCGGTCCGTTCCGAATTTTGAATCCAAGCAAAAACGAGCGGACAAGGTCGGCTTCTCTAACTCGGTCACCTCTAGCATGAGCACACATGGCTGAAAGGACGTAAGTGGGGTATTTAGAATTCGAGCCGAGTCAGCGCCTGAGATACAAGCATGCGAGCAGCCAAATGGAGGCCACTGGGTTAAAAGGCAGAAACCGGACGTCCTAATGGAGGCAGTTGCAATGACGACTGAATAGAATAAAAGCGCTGGGAAATCACCGGTAAATTGAAGGAAACGGCAGAGCACAAGGACCATAGAATTCAGACTCTAGCGATACCTTAGATAGCTCCGAATACATTCTCTTGTTTATCTATCTACTCAAGATTCCTTCACAGACAAAGGGCTATCTCTGCTGCTTCTCACTTGCCCAATTCGGCAACCCTAGCTATCTAATCTTATCTTATCTAATCTATCAAACATTTATCGCATGTTTGCTTCCCTCTTCTATAATGTGAGCAGAGTAACGTCAGTCAATTTGCCCACGAACTACAGTCAGCCCAGACTAAGTCCGCCCCAGACTAGTCTGGTTGCCCCAGACGACCAAAATCTTGAGCCTTTCCGTCCGTTATAGTGAGGATCCGGTACGCTACCTATGCATCCGATTGGGGTCAACAAGAGGTCACGTGGGATTATAAAAGATAGCAGAGTAGGCTAGTGACATCTGGTATAGTGAGGTATATGGGAAACCCTAGTCTGCTAGCAACCAGACTAGGGAAAACATCACTCTTCCGGTCCGAAATGCATGCCCACTGTCTAGTATGCAGGAGCGATTTGCTGGTACCAGGTTACCAGAAAGCAGGGGGGTCCGGTAGAGTGGGGTCCGGTAGAGTGGGGTCCGGGGAGCTGGCTGGTATTAGGTTGCTCCTACAGCCGCCAAGCGACAGCCGCGACACACGCATCTTAGGCTCTTCCACTACAAGCAATGGCGCCGCATAGCCTTAGGCTGATTAGGCGTATAGACTCCCAAAAAAAAAAAAAAAACTACAAGCAATTGATGTGGGTAAGTCAACTTCAATCCACTGGTTTTTCTGAATACTAACTCTGTCGAGTAATAGATTTAAGCCTAAGTTAGTATGCGCTAGGCCTCTGTACCTCAATAAATCTACACGTCTTGAGCCTCACGACCGACGCATGACACTTGATGTGAACTGCAAAACATTTCCAATGCCTACCCGATCAAGGTTGAAGGCTATTCTTGGAATTGACAGCTAAACTGGCATCCTACCAAACGTCTATGGGTGTGGCTGATACATATATCATAAGACTCTGGTGGTTGATTGTGGACATCAATTCACTGACCTTAGGTTAAAGATTCATACTTCACGATATGTATGTATACTATTTTCCTCTTTGGCACGTCTGCTTGATACCTATGCCTTGAAGGCAAATAAGGGCAGTTTCAAAGAGAGCTATTGCCTGCAACAAACTAACCAGCATAGACGGTATCAGCTCCCGCTCTCTATACAATAGAGCTCAAGGTTTGAAAGGATGACTCCCGATCCCGAACAGTGGGAACAATTACAAGCCGCTTCTGCAGCTAATTTCAATTCAACGCCTGGGGCGCGAGCTATTGTGGGGTCTATGCTGAGGAGGGCATCTAAACAGGGTACCAATGGACTCACAGGAGGGTTCATGTACCAACTATCCGGCTTTATATCCGACTATGCAGTATCGGCAGTATGTTCCACCCAACAATGAAAGTCGGGGATTGGGGCTTCCACATACAAGGGGAGCACACAATTAAATGTTTCGTTGGCGTCTAAGTTGGCAGTAGATGATCGGGGACGAGGGTATACCACAGGAGAGGTTGAGGGTGGTGCAATTTGGGGCCAAAATAATGCCACAGTGGGGCGGCATGATGGCGGATCTGAGTCTCGACAACCGGTGCAGGAATGGGGAGTGCAGCATGCGAAAAGAACCTTTGGGAACCTGGAGGTGAGGGAACTTAATACACCAATACTCCGTACTCGGCATACTCGTCAACGTCACTGCTCCTGGGACTCAGCCACGAATATCAGAGAAGAACACAGACGCTGCCGCTCAACGAAAGAATGATTCCGAGGGTTCACTTTCTTGCATCCATATCTACCCCTCATTGTTGCTATTATTTATTCACAAACTTAGGTACGCCTCGCCTATTCATGCATACAAGAGGAGAAGCTAACCTAGTTATGTGTATACAGTGGGCAATTAACGTTGACGCCAAACGCACTGAACCTTATGCACGCCTTTCCGCCCCGCTGGCGCAAAGGGATCAAATTTGCTTTTCCTAGAATTCGTCCCCCTTACCGCGCCGACCAAGGCCCTTATTCGTCGAGAATGGACTGCCTCTGCTCCGTGGTAGCCTACTCGCGATTCCACCACTTTAAGGTACCTTGTTCTCGATTAGCTTCATTACCTACACCGAGGGTCTTACTTTTTCCGCCCCGCAATACTTTGACAAACAGAACCCCTTAGCACTGGACTGGATTATGAGGGAATTTAAGGGTGCAGGCGATGTTGAGTTTCGGCAGGAATGTGAGCACTAGTGCATGGATTACGCAGGACGGGTTTGCTGCGTTACAAGGTAGTGTCCCGCAACAAATGATGGAGGGGGGAAGAAACGAGACTTGGTAGTTTGAGACCCAAGTTTTCAAAATGGATTTGGAATGTGTGGGGTAGCAGCCAAACAGGGTTTATGGCTCCCATTGCGAGGTCACGGTCAAGAACAACGACTGCCGATGGCCCGAAACAGTGTTCGTGGCGGAATACATTGCTGTAGTGGATGGGGAGGATTATAAATTTTACGTTTCATACACGAACCTTCGCAATAAGCCTACTCTGGATGCCGGTGAGGATACTGTCGACTGGTATTGGGGTGATTATAAAGTGATTTACCAGAATGACACCTCCAGATTTTGAAGCTCTACGGTTCCACGGTTCTCAGCCAGCATCGAAACCTGACTGTCTCGTTTCAGGATATCCCGGGGAGAATGATATTGACATGGAATAAAGTAACCCTCGGCAAGGATACCAGCTCCATGTCTGCGAGCCAAAGTATAGCGCCGCAATTATACCCGTTACATTTACGACCAATACAACAGATACTTCCACTATTGCCACGGAGCTCGATGACAGATTGCGCATTAACGAAACGCTGTTTTATGAACGTGCCGTAGACTTTTCTGCGAATAAGGCGAAGTTTGATAAGCCCGAATTTGAGTGAAATGTGTTTGGGGAGGAGTGCCGTACACTACATGGCCAAACATTACTGCAAACGGAGGCATTAGTAGTGTAAAAACAAGTGTTATGAAGTCGATGGACTTATAGCATGGGGGACCGAATTTTATGGTGAATAGCAGAAATCACCAGATGTTATCGAAGCCGGGGGATTTATCAAAGAGGCAAAGGTGTTTGCAGGTTACCTGTTTGCGGATTTCGTTGATGTGGTGGAACATAGCAAGGAGAATTTTGGTGAGCGCAATGATTCAGCTGGTGCACGGGTGAAGGTTCAGGGTAAGAGGGCATGGATTCGGCGGGGCTTTTTTGTGTTGAAAGATAAGTTTTGAGGGTTGTTTCTACACACTCGCACTTCATGGGTTATGCTAATAATTAGAAACCTATAGGTTTGCAAGAGCTCTCCATGGGTGTTTTATCGCTTGTAATGTTCTCGCTTGCGAGATATTATAGCTATCCGTACGTCGGGAAATATAATTCCACCAGGACCCAGACTCCATCGCCGCGAAGCTCGCAATCATCAAGGAGAATACCCTGCTGGCGTTTCTCCACCATGGGCGTTCCTCATCCAAGGTTCTCAAAGAAAAAGGTGTTGCGTTTTCGCTACGCATTCATCTTCATCCTCTATGTCCTTGGGATTTGTGGGGGCATAATTACGCTATGGACGATATCCCAATGCACAGGTGCCATTGGGCCTGCCGGGGGTAGGTTTATTGGGGAGCTCTTTGGATAAGTGTCGACTTCTTGTGGACTACCTTTCCGATCTTTATTATACGAGTGGTGAAACTACAGTGGGACTTTTGGGACGAGGCCCTGAGGGTCTTTGAGCCTGCCAGGTTGTTGGCCCGGATGGCGCCTGCAAAGGGAAGTGTAGAGGTGGACTACTCGAGTAAGGTGGTAAGCTGAGTGACAGTGATGGCTGTGAGGTGAGGGGCAATTTTACTTGCCGTAAGTAATCATCCCCACGTTTTAGGTGTATCTGGGACTAACGTGCTTGGCGGTAGTTTCTGTGCTCATCACCCTCCCTCACTCACCCATGGAAAATCAACACTACCCATTCCCGGCTCTGAGCTTTATTTTGACACGCTGTCCCGACAGACAGGCAATAACTTCATGCTGAACTCTATTTTTTCCGCCGCTTACAACGTCTCGGGACAAACCCCCTGAACGACCAGTGAATGGGCGTTTGCCCGTCAACGTTACTACCCAAAGCGGAGGGAACCTTACGGTGACCACGACCGGTGTGCGAACACAACTCAATTGTGAGAACTTGCCTACCCCCTCAGGTCTCGTTAAGGAGCTCAATTTCACTGTCAACACCGATATCGGATGGTTTCAGGGCGAAAACAGCACCCCTAAATATAACTGGACCCGCTCTTCCTTGGGAAGGCATTTGGTCAGGACACCGCATGGTTTATTACTAGCGGTGACAGTGCCGGTATAAAGGATTATAACAACATGATCCTTTACCATGAATGGAATACCACATTGTATGTGCGTCCGCACCCGAATCCTTGGATGGCTCAGAACCACAGTTAGCCATTTAACCTGTGTATGAACAGCAGTGGGAGGCAAACTATAAGGTCGATAATTACCAATGGGGGTATTGGGAGTTCTTTACCTGGAATAGGACAACACCTGGGCTGAGCCATCCGGATACGATGACAGTCATGGATGCTCATGTGGAGTTTCCTGGCACCTTTTTAGTGTTTAAGGCTCAGGGAGGGGTAATAGGGTATCGTCTTGATGGCGTAGTGCAAATGAGCTGAAGCCTCTCGGGGCTACACTCATCTTTATCGGCACAAACCATTGCTCACATGTCATCCAACATATGAGTCTGCTATCGCAGAAGTTGCTCTCGACATTTCCGCCTAGCGAGTCTTGGATCATAAGCTGCTCACCATACCTTTACCTGTCGAAAACCAACCATCTACCCACCGGATGCGAGGGTGTCTGTAAACTCCGCAACTACAAATCCTGCTTTGGAACGTATTCCCTCCTACCGTTATTCAACCGCAATGATATCACAGATGTTGAACAGGACAGCATGCCAATACCCTTGAGCAAAGACAGAGCTTCAACGTCAGCGCCCCGCCGGCCTCGTACCTTGCTGCATTACCCAAAGTCTGGAAGGGGGAAGGGCAGAAGCTATCCGACCCCGCTAAACTAGCGAATGCAACGTCGAAGGCTTTCTCGATGGCCTTTTTGGAGTTTGCGACGGAGAAGCCACATGTGGATACGACTACACCGGGGAAATTGGCTGTGGGCACGAGCTGGAATCCATGGAATTTCATGTTTGTGCAGGATAATAGTACGGCTTTGTCTTTTACTCGGGATGGTGGGGTGTTGAAGGAAAGAGGCACGCATGCTGTTGTCTCTGAGCGGGTGGTACTTGTCCCCACGGCGGCGGTGTTGTTGTTGCTGATTATAGTGGCGATGATTGCGGGGGTCATGGCGGCGGTGTGAGCGAGGAGGGAGGTTGCGTAGAGCGCCGTTTACGGCGGAGAGTGTTCTTGGGTGGGTGTATGCTAGTAGGGCTGCGAGTGGGGGGGAGAATATTGGGTGGGAGGGGAGATCGTTTGGGATGGGTGTGTATACGGGGGTTGATGAGATGGTGCATTGGGAAGTAGACAATCTCACAAGCCAAAAAACTACTACTCACATTTCCCTCCGGAAATACTAATTACCTACGAGAAAACTAAATACTTGAATTCGTAGACTTGAAGGCATACCCTGGCCCAGATCTTGGTCAGTGCACCTACCCGTGCCTAGGCCACCAATAGTTTATATACCATCTTGTTTGTCTTTTCTCTCAGCCAAGTAGCTGTTTAAAGTAGTTCAGACTAAAGTCACCAAAACTTGGTTATTCTTTTACCTGTTTAGCCTAGGGTTCGAGCCCCCACTGAAGTGTCTTCCTTTTTTCTCTGCCCACACATGGAAAAGTTATTATGCATCTCACGTACTACTAAAACACCTACGAGAAAACCAAGTACCCAACTTGGTAGACACTGATCACGATTGATACATAATCACGACAACATACCGGTACTCCAGCCCAACACCAACACACACAATCCAAAACGCACTTTGATACCAGTACCATACCTCCTCCAGCAGCCCAGTAGGGCTAGGTACCTACCAACCAGCTTTCAACAACACCCACCCATTTACCCACCACCATGCCATCACCAACAAAACAGTTTTATATAACCATTCCCCATTCATTCCCCATTCCCTTTTCTTCTTTTTTTCTTTTCCTTCTACCCAGCCAAGTTACCAAGTAGCCGTTTAAAAAAAATAAAAATAAAAAAGTAGAAGAAACTTGGCGATTCTTTTTTTATTTTACTTTTTAAGCTTTAGATCCGGGGTTCGAACCCATCCTTCTGAGTTGGTTGGGGGGGGGTTTTCCTTTTTCTCTCCCTTATATGGGGTAGGTAGGTAGGTAAACTCTACGATGGATGGATGGATGTGATATATGGAGGTGCAGGGTGATGATGGTGGTGGTGGTAGTCACCGGTAGACGGTCGGTGCTAGACATTGATTTGATTTGTATAATTATAACTATTTTG
>Ga0307511_10007414_pt1 | contig 11035 bp, 2 predicted proteins | sample 13_EM_MG_FD_200266 | JGI IMG/M metagenome (GOLD analysis project Ga0307511, IMG submission 200266) | Populus trichocarpa ectomycorrhiza microbial communities from riparian zone in the Pacific Northwest, United States - 13_EM | ecosystem: Host-associated > Plants > Roots > Unclassified | place...
AAAAATATATTAATAAGTTTTATTTAAGAAATATTTCACAAGGTTATATATTTATAATATTATATTTAAAATATTTATATTACATATATAGTTATATTTTATAAAATAAGCTATATATATATATATGATATAATAAAAAAAAATCATCATTATACTTTTTAGATCTCATTCTTTTATTGTAAGTGATTAAATATTTATATTAAATATTCTATATATGTTACATAATTTTTTTTAAATAAAATATTAAAACATTAATAAGTTATTTTCCAACTTATTTTTCATGATATAACCAAATACTGGAAAATATTTTTCAATTTATTTTTCATGACACTATCAAATATCGAAAAATAATTCACTTTTCAGGAATTCACTTTCCCGGAATTTATTTTTTTAAAAAAAATTACTTTCCAGCAAACAAACAAGTCTAAATTTAACTAATAAAATGAGATGTTTTATGTAGACTAAACAAAATAGGAATTTTGAAAATCATTACTGTAAATACAAACTAGTGTTAATAAAACATAAATTGATCACATCAGTGAAAGAAAAAAAAAATTGAAGACCATTTTCTTTTTTCCCAACTACATAGAATTTGTTTTAGATTTATAACAATTCATTGTCTTTTATAAAAATTCTAATATAAATAACTTCTTATTGTAAAAACTCTAATACTAATTATCAATAAAGATTGTGTGCATCACTTATTATATTTTATCAATATGACTTTACAAAGTGATTTTAATTAATATTTATAAAAATAAAAAATAATGTGAAATGTGAAAAAACTAACCTTATATACCTTGTGTGTGTGTACTTGTTTTTTCTCTAGCAACTTAACAAGCCAAGTTGCTGAAAAGAAAAACATAACCGACTTGTCAAACGGATGAAGTTGGGAGGGCAGCCTGGTAATTTGAGCAGATGATGAAGAGGAAGTAACAAGAAAACCCTAACCCTAGTACTCTTTCAGCTATAAAAACAAAGCGAAGGCCACCAATAGTGATGGAGCCAGCTTATCCTCCTCGTATCTTCGTTTTCCCATCAATCATATTTCCTTCGTTTTTCTCTCCTTCTCTTTTTAACGATTGTAATCATCATTTGTTTTTTTTTAAATTATTGTTTACACTTTTCTTTTCAATGATTTCTCGGTGATGAAGAAACATAGATGACGAGTCTGATCATTTTTCCATTCTTTCAAATTGTGAGGACAATTCGAGGCATTTGTCTGAGAGGAATCATTTTTATTCTTTTTCTTATTGAAAACAATTTACTAATATAGTTACCTAAATGTCCAATCTTATTTCTTTGGTTGAGATATTTCTGTTTGAAAGGATGAAGGGCAGGCAATAATGATGAAAGATTTAAATTATCTTATATGTATGATGATTCAACACCTCCTACTCATTCTGAATGCCAGCTTTTCCTTTGATTTTGTGTTAGTTCTTGCATCCCTTGAGGGAAGGATGATGCAGCTATGATGAAAAAGCAATCTTAATCTCTCATAAGCATTGAGGGTTTTTACCTATGATTGCATTTCAAGCACTTTTGAGCTGGCTTTCCTTCTCCTTGTGACTGCTTCCCCCTTCAGCTGATGAAACTGGTTTTTTTCCAGTCTGGAAAAAAATATTGAGTTTGGATATTGAAATTGATGAGACCGAAACAAGACCATGGGAGAAAAATAAATTGTTGCGATCATTTTGTGATTTACCTGAGAAAATGTTTTGAAGCAGATTCGGTTTTCCTAGTTTTCTGCTGCAAGAGACGAGAAAGCAATGGTTTCTTCGAAATGAAGTCAATTACAATCAGATGGTAAAGCATTATAGATTGTCTATCAGATGAGAAAGCATTACATATTACAGCATGTCTGAGAGTGAGAGTGAGAGTGAGAGTGTGGTTACGGTGGTTATTTGGTTATTTTTAAAAGTGTATTATAAATAATATTTTTTTTAATTTTTAAAAATTATTTTAATATTATTATATAAAATGATTTGAAAATATTAAAAAAATATTAATTTTAAATAAATAAAAAATAAATAAAATTTTAATTTTTTTCAAAAATATTTTTAAAATACAAAAATAAATAGATTAAAGAACAATAAAATTAGGGTTTTTACTTTACTGGTAACAGTAAATATATTAAATTAATAATATATTAAAAAAGTTTTGCAATGGTTATTTTTAAAAATATTTATTTTTAATAGCAATATATTAAAATTAAAATAATTTAAAAATATAATTTTAAACAAAAATAATTTTAAATTTTTTAAAAATATAATTTCAATAATGTTTTCAAATATTACTTAAACTCCGAACAAAATATTGTTGTTGCACCAAGATAGTAAAACCCTTCTTGAGTTGTTATAGATTTTTTTTTCCGTTGGAATTATGTTTGTTTTTAATTGAAAAAATGTGTTTTTATTTTGAAATATTTTAGCACGTTCTCATTTGAAAGGTTTATAAATATGTCCCTTTTCATGCATTTCTTTATACAAAGACTCTGTTTTTTTTTTTTTTTTTCAAAACATAAATATTTCTCAGAAGATGGAGTGTGTGCCATATATATATAATCAAAATATTAATTCAAAAAAAGATAATTTCAATTGAAATTCAAAGATAAATTAACTTAAATAGAATTGTCTTAATTAACTTGATGGGTTAAAAAATAATTTACATCGATAAAATTATAGTTTCACAAAAAAAAAAACATTGTTTTATTAAAAAAATATTGAGACGACAACAAATTAGATTCACTTGGATCAAGAGATTATAAAATGATCTAAGTCTACTCGGGTCAACTCACAAAACTCGTTGTTCGAGTCATGAGATTAAAATAATTTTATAAAAAACAAATCAAAACAAATGATAAAATATAATTCATAATCAACTAACTAAATGTAAAAAAAAGTTGAATGCAAAAATTGAAAAAAAAAAGTCGATTAAAAAATAAATTAAAAAAACTCGAGTTAATTGAGTTAAACCGCCAAACCCGTGACATGAGTCATGAGACTAGGATAACCATAAAAAAGTAAACCACAATAAATTATGAAATCTTATCTCCAATAAACCAAGTGTTGAAAGATGAAATTAAAGTAAAAGTATATATTAAAAAAAAAAACTATTTAAACAGAACTTCTAGCCAGAATTTCTGGAATGGATCAAGATTATGAACGAGATAAAATTTATTTCAGTTTGTTTTATTTTTTAAATTGAAACGAGATATATTGGTAATTCTAAATGGAGCAGATTGAAATTGACAACCTTAGATTTACTTGTGAAGTTTTGTTTATGGATTGACATGATGATAAGTATGTTAAGGTATTGAATTTGAGAACACAAAAAGATAATTATAAAAAAGTATTTAGAATAATGATGATGATTGATTTTTAAAATTTATTTTTGATATTAATATATTAAAAAAATTTAAAAATATTAATTAAAACTAAAATACCTAAAAAAATTTTAAAACTCGGGTCGGATTGAAACACTAGAGTATAGAACTTGCTCATATTTTAAAGCTTTGCCAGGACTCTGCAGTGATATAAGGTAAGTTCAGCTACAGGTAAATATATCAAATAGAGTATATTGAAACAAGCTAATAAATAGGCCTATTAGCTCAGCTGGTTAGAGCGTCGTGCTAATAACGCGAAGGTCGCAGGTTCGAAACCTGCATGGGCCAATCTAAATATTTTTCTTTTAGATTAATCACAAACATCGCCATCCAGTCAAGACTCAAGAGTAATCCCAAACCTGATACTTGCCACGTGGCAAACTAAAAAACCAGAGGCATTACCTTCAATCAACCAATAGGAGAAGGCCTTATCCTATCTCTTGATCTTACCCACACCAAAACCAACCACCTTAACCAGCACAAAGCACTTCTTCTTCTTGTGATCACTCGCTCTGTTTTTTTCTTTTTTCTTTTGAATACACAGTTCCAAGCTAGACAGACAGACAGCAGTCGGAACTAAATGGCTGCCTCACTACAAGCAGCAGCTACACTGATGCAACCCACCAAGGTGGGTGTGCCTTCTAGGACCAGCCTTCAACTCAGGTCTTCTCAGAGTGTTTCCAAGGCTTTTGGCTTCGAACCAGCTAGTGCTAGGATTTCCTGCTCTTTGCAATCTGACCTTAAAGACTTGGCTCGAAAGTGTGTAGATGCTAGCAAGATCGCTGGCTTTGCTCTTGCTACTTCTGCTCTTGTTGTCTCGGTACGTATGAATGTCTTAATCAGATATTTTTAAACTTCTAACGGGTATATAATTTAGAGTTTATCATATTCATATTAGACTACCAGGACTATAATATGATTGCCCTGCTATATCAATATCATGCATGATGATATATTAAGCTGACCCTGTCCTGTTTCTTTGCGTGTTTTTTTGTTCATAAACTGTTAAAGTACGTGGTTCAACAGCATGATTAACTGTTGAGAACTCGATAGGAGAGATTTAAGGCCAGGTTCCCAAAATTGCTCATGTCCATCTTACTTTGGCCCTGACATTTTAATAGCATTACAATGGCATTAGAGATTTTGAGCCGTATAAAGTACTTGCTCAACGGGAAGGGAAGCAATCACATGGTAAGATCACCGTAATTAGTCAGTGTGGATTGATTATTAGAGACCATCCCTTTGCTGCAGATTTATATTTAAGGTTTCAATGTTACATTGAGGATTAAATCCGAACCCAGGTATGATATTTTTATTTCTTTTCTTTTCATATTTTAGGGAGCAAGTGCTGAAGGAGTCCCAAAGAGGCTGACCTATGATGAAATCCAGAGCAAGACATACATGGAAGTAAAAGGATCTGGAACTGCTAACCAGTGCCCAACCCTTGACGGGGGAGCTGAGTCATTTGCCTTCAAGCCTGGCAAATACAATGCTAAGAAGTTCTGCCTGGAGCCAACTTCATTCACTGTCAAGGCTGAAAGTGTAAGCAAGAATGCCCCACCTGAGTTCCAAAACACTAAGCTCATGACACGTTTGACCTACACCCTCGACGAGATTGAGGGACCTTTCGAAGTCTCTCCCGATGGAACCATCAAGTTTGAGGAGAAAGATGGTATTGACTATGCTGCTGTGACCGTTCAGCTGCCTGGTGGCGAGCGTGTGCCTTTCCTTTTCACCATTAAACAATTAGCAGCATCAGGAAAACCAGAGAGCTTCAGTGGAGAGTTCCTTGTACCATCCTACCGAGGTTCATCTTTCTTGGACCCAAAGGGAAGAGGTGGCTCAACCGGTTATGACAATGCAGTTGCATTGCCTGCTGGAGGCAGAGGAGATGAGGAGGAACTACTCAAGGAAAACATCAAGAACACCGCATCATCAACAGGTAAAATCACCCTAAGTGTGACCAAGAGCAAGCCTGAGACTGGAGAGATCATAGGAGTGTTTGAGAGTCTTCAGCCATCTGATACTGATCTGGGAGCAAAGACTCCTAAGGACGTCAAGATCCAGGGGATCTGGTATGCTCAGCTTGATTAATAGAGCTCCTGTATACAATCTGTGTATTTATTCTTCGTTGAGATTTTGCTAAGTGTTTCAAGATGCTGCTAAACTTTTCTGTGACCCCAATGAGTTGCACTAAACTATTTTATTTTGTGCTGTAATTATCAAGCCTCTTTGTAATCATCTTTGGAAATTAAGGTCCATGGTTAGATAATTGGGTTAGATAATTGCAGGTTGTGGGACTGTAGGAGCTGAGGTCTCAACAGCTGCACTCTAGACAGAATCATATGCCTGTAGTATGCAAAATTTTAAGCCCACTGGGACCATAAAAATGGAGGAAAAATCACATTAAAAACCAAACAAAAACTAACAAGAGTTGAATCAAGAGGGGGCTAATTCCAAATCATTAGATTGCTTGCTCCAAGATCACAAAAGAGCAGTTGTGCACAGGAAGAGATTAAAGAGAACTTACATAATTCATTAAGAAAAACTACAATGGTGTTCAAAGATTTTAGCAGGACCACTAAGTAAGTGATTCCCTGTGAATCTAACATTGGCCGAGGAGGAAGCTATAATGGGGAAGGATTGTATTTGCTACTTGTGACTAACAAGAAGCATTTGTGGCCAATGAAACTTTCCTTCCATGACATGCATGCTTGAGTGACCCATTCAATCCTAAAAGTGTATTTGTTTTGAACTCAATAACATCTACTATAAATAAGAATGAATCTTCATATTATATAAAAACACGCAATCAAGAATGATTTTCTCAATACAATTTCATATTTCTGTTAGTGTATGGTATATCATATATCACCACCCTGTATCTCTAATGGTTTGCTTTTCTTCAACATGAGTCATGCGTAGGGGTGAGTAAAAAAACCAAAAAAATGATTAAACCGAGAAAACCGGGAAAACAATAACCGAAAAAACCGAACCGTGAAAAAAAACCAATTAAAATTTTGAAAAAACCGACCGGTTCGGTTTCGGTTTTATAAGACTGAAACCGAAAAAACCGAACCGAACCCAAACAGAAAAAAAACCGAACCGAACCAAGCCAAACTGAAAAATCGAACCAAACCGAAAAAACCGAGCCAGACCGGTTTGAACCAGTTTTTTTCCTAAAAAACCGAACCGAACTGAAACCAGTCGATTTGAACCGGTTTCGGTATTTGTTTTTTAAAAAATTTCGGTTTGGTTACTTTGTTTTGATAAAAACCAAACCGAACCGAAAATTATCACCCCTAGTCATGCGGATTGGGGTTTGATTTCTTTAAAAAAAAAAAACTTTGCAATAAGGTAATTCTAAAAAAATATATAAACTTTGCCGATAAGAAAATCATAAAAGGATGTGACGCAAACAAAAACAACATAAAACGACAACAAATATAAAAATATAAAATCTTTAAAAGAATGGATCACACAAAAATCATAATTCATAATTTTATTGATAAATATTTCTTTTCATATAGCTTGCATTTCTAAGAGGGTTACAATCCTTATATAAACCCAAAAACCAACATAAACAAACTATAAAACCTATAAATAAATGAAAATAATAAAAATCTTAAACAAACTAAGAAAAATAAAATTATTAACCATATTATTTGATTTCCTAGACTAAATAGAAAAAATATTTTTTCTTAAAAATCTCTTGCATCAATCTTTCCATGTTAAAAAAAAATTTATCCTCAAATTTAAATTACTTTTACTTTAATCTTGTGAATGTCCAACCAATTATCTCCGATCTCTTTTCTTTCTTTGCTTTGGGTATACAATAATTTTAGACATTAACTCTAGTCCCTTCACTTTAAAATTTGTATAAAACAAATGGTGAGGTTAAAGAAAACATCCAGATGTTGATTTTATCATTTTTCTCTAATGGAATCATGTTCTAGCAGGCCAAAATAAAGGTTATTGACAACAACAATAGGAGAGAAGGCTATGATTTGATAGGCTTAACAGTGTATTTAGTGAAAGAAACCCAATTAATTTGGGTAGATTTTGGAGGAAGGAATATAAAATGTGTAACTTGGTCAGGAATTTATAATGCAGCATCTTTTACTGCATGAGGAATTTTAGATAGATTAGGGTCTTTATAGACTGCGAGACCTAGTTTTTTCTTAGCACTTTTAGTAGAGTTGCTTAACAAGTGTTCTGATTCATGAACAACTGATACTGTGAATAATTGGCTCCATTATTAAGTTTCTTAGGGAATGCATGTACTGATTACATACTGGGAGAGATGAAGTTTTACTCGCTTATCTATAACTACAAAGTGCATTATCCAGAAAATAAAGTTTTCTCGAATCTCAAAATAAAAATATGTACTGAGGGATAGCGGAACTACCAGGAGGAACTTTCATGGTGATGACTATATTATAGGAAATAATAATAATAATAATAAAAACCTTTCTTAATTCCCAGCACTAGAAAACAACCATATTTTCTTTTTATAAGAAATATAATTTCATTAATATCAATGATGATACATCATCATTATTATTTTTATAAGATTTAAATAAAGATAAAATTAAATATAATCGGACTTGATAACAAAAATATTAACTACTGAAACTTCGAGTAGAATCTCTCTTCTCCAATTTAGAGATTTTCTAGTAAATTTTCAGGAAGTCCATAGTCAAACTTTTTTCTGGGTCTCAATTCCTTGAAAAAAAGGAAAGGGTTTTGTTTTTCTTTAAGAAAAGTTAATGTTTTAGCTGTTAGAATTGGTAACCGCTACAGCTTCCTATATTGGAAAGCTCTGACAAGTCTAGACTTTGTCTCCTAGTAAAATAGGAAGGAAAAAAAAAGAGGATTACTCCTATGGAGAATGATGGAGCAATATATGCCTAGAATACGTTTTAGGGTTTATAGCTAGCCTACTCCTCCAATTTGCTTTCGCAAAAGAAGGAAGAAATTGAGAAAAGAGGCAGTAAGCATAGCGACCATTAATTATGGGGGAGCATGCAACTTATCCTCAATGGCTACTGCACTTGATAGAAACAGAATTTTACGAGCTGTGTGAAAATCATAGCGATCCAAATAGAGCAAAACACTGCAACTTCTTCTGTGTGGATTGCACTAAATCACCACCGTTCTGTGACCACTGCAACAGCAACAATGTGCATAAAGGGCACCAAGTCATCCAAGTAAGTTATATATTTATAGTTCCTGCTTCGTAATTATATATAATAATTAGGAGAACGTATTTAATCATTGTTTGTTGGAATATTTTTCAGGTTTACAGATCTTCATACAGTCCAGGAATCAAAATACCTGTGATAAGAACACTGTTCGATATATCTGAGATTCAGCCATATTCCATAAATAGGAATTCTATTATTTATATTCAACAAAGAACTTCAAAAGAGAATAGTAATGGATCGGTAATAAATCAAAGTCAAAGACCTCTGAGCAATCACAACTACAGTGAAACAAATCATAAGAGAAAACGTAGGTGTGAATCATGTCAATGGGAGCTGACGACATTAGAAGATTCATCTCATAACTACAAGTTTTGCTCGGTGGAATGCAAAGTTGTAAGTTCTGATTAATGCTTCTGATTATTATTATTATAGCTTTTGTTTCTGTATTAATTTTCTTCAATTTTATGTTAATGCTGGGCGTCTTTTTCTTGTTGGATATTTGCAAACATGTATAGAATATAATAAAACAATTCTTTCAAATCATGGATTAATTAACAACTTATTATACAAGTTCAATTTTGGTTGCAGAAAGGATCAAAGCCTTCAAGACAAATAGAAGATGATATTGAGGTCTTTGGTTCCATCAATGGGTGTGACGAGCAGTATTGTTATGCTGGTAGAAAAAGAAGAAAAGGTATTCCCAGAAGGTCTCCTTTATCTTAGATTTTAAGCAAGAAAGTAATTGTGAAGGAGCTTCCCTGGTAATGTCAATGGTTAACTTCACAAGTGTAAGATCAACAGATCTAGTTGAAATTATTTAGATTAGCCTTTCTCAGATGCCTATGTAAACACTACAGCACATGTAAGATGTTTTTGCCGGTTGGTGTGTGTTTGCTATTGGCTTTGCCAACTAAGTTTGCCTCATAATCCTATCAATTCTATTAAGAGCATATTGTAACTGTAAAATGCCAGTTCAATCATTTAAGATGCTTGAAACATGAATTATTTTCTAGGATATGTTGTGGGATTCAGCCCGTTTTGTGTTTTGTTTCTAGTAGTAGTTATTTTTTAAAATATTTTTTATTTAAAATTGCATGAGAGTAATGTTATTTAGAAGAAAAAAAAAAACAAGTTATTTTTGACAACAATGTCATGATTTTGAAGAGATGTATTTTTTGAAATTTTATTAAAATAATATTTTTTTATTTTTAAAATTTTATTTTTAATAACAATACCATAATATTTTTGAATGATTGGAGTGGTGCAGGGAAAAATCCTTGCAGTTTCATAGAAAGTCTTGGAGGTGGGATTATAGTTTTAAAACATGGCCCGGCCTGGTGGGTCAACCCGAGATCTGACCGATTTAGGGCTGGAACCAAGCCAGGTTGAAGAAAAAACAGGAGAAGAAAAAACCAAGTGTGACCCGGCAAGACCCGGTCAAAAACTCGGTTGCAACCCGTTGACTTTAGGTTTTTTTTTTTACTAAAATGACGTCGTTTTGATTTTTTTTTAAATTGACCAGGGTGACCTAGTGACCCGGTCAAAACCCGGAACCCAGGCCTAGGACCGGGCCAGCCTAGTGACCCGGTCAAAACCCGGAACCCAGGCCTAGGACCGGGCCAGCCACCGGCCGGATATAAAAACTATGGGTGGGACGCCTCATTCCCTCAATAATTAATCCAATTATGAAACAGCAAATCTAGCTAATAAATTACTCGAAAAGACAATAATAAATCTTTCTTATGAATCATGGATTAAACGCACCAGAACATGCACACACACGCACGCACAGAATTGGCCTCTCCTGATACGAAATCTTGAGATAATGAAGTATGAAGCTAATTAAAATTTGAAGAAAAAAGCTAAGTCTAATTAATACATGTACCACTCTCTTACTCTGCCTTCAAGAATTTGCCACAATCCGTTGCATTAATAAGCATGTGCAACGAATATATAACTCTGAAATGTTGCAACAGCAAAAGGAAGTCATTTTCATAAAAAGTTGCTTTGTGAAGTTTAAATTCTTTTAAAACTTGAGTGTTTTCATACAGAGAAGAAGGTTAAAATGATGATTGAAGAGGAATTTTTTTATTTTTTAATCATTAGAATTTAATTAAATCAAAACTAAGATCATAAGAAGAAAAATTCTTCTAAATTTCTTAATTTTAATCACAAAAACAAATTGAATAAATTACTCTGACCAACCTATAATTTAGTCATGTTTTCACTTTAAAACTAAATGTTTGAATATTATACTTTGCAATTTTTATCAAAGCATATTTTTAAAATCAATATAGAGACTATAATACCTTATATATATTAAAGCGTAGAAGGTGACCATAACCACACCACTCATTCTCTCCCTTCTCTCTCTAGGTCCAAACCCACCAACCAAAATACAAAACACAAAACAAAATGAAAATCTAAGTAGATCAAGCAAGCT
>Ga0307511_10007415_pt1 | contig 11033 bp, 10 predicted proteins | sample 13_EM_MG_FD_200266 | JGI IMG/M metagenome (GOLD analysis project Ga0307511, IMG submission 200266) | Populus trichocarpa ectomycorrhiza microbial communities from riparian zone in the Pacific Northwest, United States - 13_EM | ecosystem: Host-associated > Plants > Roots > Unclassified | place...
ATGTCAGACACATCCAGACAGTCAGATAAATTGTCATGTTGCTGATGAAGCAAACTCAGCTCACCAACTTCAGTTTTGCCAGTCAATCCCAAGATTACATTTTGCTTTTTCAAGTGTTAGACAATGCTTGGCCCTGATGGCATTGAACATCCCCAGGTAAGTGGACTCTATTTGTATGCTTCAATTTCTACTAATCCATCCAATATCCAAAGTCAAGTTTTCCACCTGCAGGGCAGGTGTCATTACAAGCTTGACTGTCAGTCCTTGAGATGGTAATACAACTACTGGTATTTCTGGAATTTCCAAGACAACACTAAAGTCCCTCATCCACTCCATCATTCTGGATCATGGCCAAGTTCAATTGTGGCCCACAGGCTCTGACATATTTGTCCCATCTGCTCTGCTGAAATCATCCATTTTACCACAAGCCCATCATGTAGAGCGAGCTGTCCATCCAGTGCTACACCTCCCTGGCCTGTCAAATGCCATTCCCCATGCTCCTGCTTTGGGATACAGCCATCAGCATGCCCTTTATGCCTCTGAATGAGATCATTGGATGAAAAACATGTATTGCCCCCCTTCAGCTGAAACAATATTGCTAGAAATCTTGGCATGCCATGAGAGAGGATCTAACAGGGGACGTCAACATGCCACTCTGTTTGGAGTAAGTTACTTGATGGTACTATGGCATCATCTCATCAGTCAATGTAGAGTATTCATGAGGGCAAGAAAGATGTCAATGCACCTGAGGTCACTGCTCCAGAACTGGTGGCCATTGCCCACAGCATGATCAACCCCAGGGTTCATGCATTCTGTCCAGATTTTCCATGGAGATATGACAAGTTCACTGTCTGTGATGCATCATGGGTAGACCTTGATTGATATCCAAACTCAAAACATGCTTATTTCTATAACAATTGCTTTCAACTAAACATGTGTAAAAAGCAAAAAGGGCCTGTATCTAAACCCAAACAGTTCTCTCTTTCTGTTGTTGTGCTGGAGGTACAGTGGAAAGAATACAAGGCATATGTTAACAAGCTGGCAGATGAAGCCCTTTGGAGGGCCTCATGATGCCCTCTGTTTTGTCCACAAAAATCTCCAGTCACGGACATGGTACTCACCCCACAGCAGCCTCTTTGTTCACCACAAGCATAGCTGGTCACCTCTTGTCATATGACCTTGGTTAATCAGATACATACCATGTGCCTTCACCCAGTCCAACTCCTCTTTTTCCCTCAGGTGATTCAGAGCCACCCTGTGATGCCCAGCTGCCATCTTCTGGGAATTATGTGTCACCAAAATGTCACTGCCAGTACTTTGGTAGCATTTCAAGTGTTCACAGCTTGTCTCCACCCCAAAAGAAGGCAGTCACTGCCTTGCCACCACCTTTGTCCTCAGAGCATAATCAAGTTAAAGCAGCCTTGCAGTTTGGAGGCACTGCAGATGTAGATGTCAGCCACACTGATCAGCAAACGCACCCTCATGTGTTCAGACCTGGACAGTTCTGGGCAGAGCCCCAGGACCTCCAGAGTCCCCTAGCAAGGTACCCAACTGGCTAGGAGTGTCCAGAATTGTCCTAGACTTGGACCAGAGCTTTAAGACACTGGAAAATCATAAGATGTTTGTGAGCAAGCCACACCAACAGATCTGTTCATATCTGTGAAGGTCTAGAGTAACTGTGTTTCAAGTTTGTGCCAGGCTAGTAGTTGGTATAGCAGAATAAGACAGCTTGACAGCAGCAAATGACATCAATTACTAAAAGCAACGACAACAGAAAAAACAACAGATGAAGTACAATTAGATAAGCATGATTAGTCAAGGTTCACATCAAAGTTTGTTGTTGCAGCCATGGCAGCATCATTTTCCACCATACCATTGCTATATCAATAGATCAGTAAAACAGAGTCATTTGATTTTATGTAATGACTCGCCTCCCAATCCTTGCCCACTCAATTTGAAGTGATCTTGTTTTCACAGCATGTGTTGGGAAAGTGTCACATTTCTTCACAAGTGTAGTGCTGGAACCACTGCAAGAGCTTCCAGGCAGGCAGAGAGGGATCATGTATGTGAAGCTGCTGAGCTTTCCAGGAAAGAAAGTGAGTACCAAGAACTACTTCCCCACTATGTGTGGACTGTTGGGCACCTCAGCATCTAGACACAAAGCAGTGGCCATGTTGGTCAAACAGCATGGTCAGAAGATGTCTCATGGTCAGCTCCAAAGTGTTATCAGACGTTTGCTATTCTTGACCTTCTCACATCAGGAAGCAAACAGGCCGCACCCCATGATTTCATTGACCAAGTGTTTGGAGATCTTGGGTATGGGTATGAGGAGGAGCCGTTTCGGGAGGATGGCTACAGCCAGGAAGAAGCCCAGGAAGAAAATCAAGACGAAGACGAGGAAGAAAGTCAGGAAGAGGAGTCATACATTCCTCAGGATGATGCAGAGTTCTTTACTCACCTCCTTCAAGGAGGCGATTAGGAAGCTAACCAGGACACACATTCTGGAAACCATGGTGAAGACTCTGAAGGGTTTGACAACACTCCAACCCATGGAAAGTGGAAACAAGCTGGGAAAATAGGGTCAGGTCGAAGGGTTAAAGCCCGCACAGATGACAAAGTAAGTTTCTTTGCCATTCTCACCCATATTGCACATACATATTTGTGAAGATTGTTGTCAGTTCACTTCCAAAAGATGTGCAGTCAACCCATGTTCAATCTAGGAAGGTCAAACTCAGTGACTTTACAGATCCAGTGACCACCAAACTTGCAAAGGCTGGCCACTGTGCCATGTGCCACTATGTTGCCACCACAGAAGCCTTTCCTCTTCCTGTCCACAAGGAAGAACAAGAACTTTCATGGACCTGTCTTGTCAAAGGAGCAGAAGAGAAGGAAGAAATGATCGCAAACCTGGAGGCAGTGGAAAAAGACTTGTTACTGAAAAGCCAGCTCATAGATTATGTGTGTGCTTGATTACTAACAAGTATCTGTTCTGCTCATGGCTAGTTAGGTATGGCCTGGTGGTTCCCAGCTGAGAGGGGAACTCATATTCAAAGCCAGGGCAGTAGTTCCAAGTGCATATTGCCTTCCAGAAAAGCTAAATGAGGAAGAGCTACACAAGGCTCTCACCTGGCTCATGCAGAGTATGAATCTGATACATCCAGATATCAACCTCAAGGTGTGCACTTGTTTAGAAGACAAGCCCTGGTACCATCCTATTATTCTCCAGCTCATCAAGGCACAGCGGTGGGGCAAAAAGGGTGAGGCAAGGCAATTGGGAACGAAAGAGGATAGCAACCCGTTCATTAGTATCCCCTTACCCCTGATGGCGTTAGTAGCCACTGCAGTGAGGCTCTTCCCACTTTTAACTGTGTTTGTCAATAATCCAGATGTTCCACAGATTGAGTGCGTGCTAATGGGCATGTTTACTGGTGCTGCATTGGAATTTGTGGATACCACATCCAGGGACAGGTAAGTCTCTGTGTTAAAGCCACAATGAACTAGTGTTCACAAAAGCATAGATGGGTAAAATATCACAATCTCCTCAGGGAGTTCAGTGACAAGTCACCGAAGTACCTGGGTAAAGTACGAAAGCAAATCCAGGAAGGCATTGGGTATCTTCGCTTTATGCTGTACTGGTTAACACCGTAGCACTCATCTTTATTGACAGGTATGCCCTTTATCCTAGTGTTGCAAATCCACAGGTCTCCTACAACTTCAATCAGTTGGAAGAGGCAGCAGACGCAGATTAGCTACATATTTAGAATGCTTTTTTCCTTGCAAAGTATCTCATAAGTTTACCTCCATTTGACTTTTAAACCTCACTGGCTTTTACTTCTCTAATGCACACCAACTTCAATATTTTACCTGCTTTGATTGTGAGTGTACTTCTGCTGACTACAGTGGCTGTGAAGGTTTAGCCAAGTCTGTAGTGTGGCTGTCCAGCTTGACGGATGGGCACTCAAGAATTGATCCTAGACAGTGAGCTACCAATTTCCCTTAGCAGTTCAAACTTCAAAGCCTTACAAACTTTACAACCAACATTAGCCCTGTAAACTTCATGGTGTATCCAGCAATGTCAGATTTATCAGCTACACAACACGATTCAGGCAAACATGGCAGCATTTTTCAGAAGGCATACACAGTAAGCAATTTTCATCTACTACCACTGTATTCCTGCTATTTGTGGGCTGCTACAGGTTGCCTCCTATCACCAACCTGTTCTACAAGATGCACTACATGATAAAGTGGATGGCCTATTAAAACAGGAGGTACAAGACTTCAGCCAGGACGGTGTGGATTTCCGACAGCTACTTCCCTCAGCTGCTTTGCCTGGATCAAACAATATACTAGGTGTGAGTATCACTTCCTGTTCTCTTTGTTTTCTCAAGCAAACGTTCATTGGTAGCCATGGCATTGAAAACCTTAGTCCAAACAAATAGGTACTCAGAAAAAGATAGACAATGGATGCCCGAATTTGTCCCAGACCTTGACACCAACTCCCCTCTGCCAGAAGCTGAGACCAAAATCACCAAGTTTTTCAATGAAGTAAGCGCTTTTTGTTTCCCCACTATCATTTACAGCTCATATCTTTAAGGTGTCTCATGTGGTTTATTCTCAACTAGTGGTGCATAGTGCAGCACCTTCAATCATTAGAGAATGGCAGGCCCATGACAAACAGTTCATTGGAAAACACAGAAAGCCAGATTTAGCCATGAGCACAGGTCATGGGAGCAACTGTATGGAGTTGAACTGGAAGACCTTGGCCAGTGTCTGTGAGGTGAAGTATCATTCTCACACATCTCTGGAATTTGAAGCTCGCATTCAAGTCGTGGACAAGGCTTTTTTCACTCTATCTTCCCAACTGAATTGGCGATACTTTGTTGGGATTACCATGTGCAGCTCTCAAATGTGTGTTCTGTTGTTCTCAAGGGGGGGAGTGCAATCTCATCTCCAATAGTCATCCACAAAAGTCCAATGGACTTCATGTATGTGCTCACAGCTTTCATGGCAGGGAATCTATCTTGGCTAGGTTATGACAAGAACTTCTCCATTGGCCTAGACGATTCTCTCTGGATCTTGTATGGTGGCTCTGCCTATGAAATTATCCAGCCCCTTTTCCAGTCTTGCAGCATTCAAGGAAGAGGCACACGCATAATGGTCATCAGGGACAAGTTGAACAATGAACTTATCCTCAAAGACTGCTGGCTTCACATGGGCTGGCCTACTGACATCAAAATTCACCAGCTTCTGGAGGACCCAAGTCAGGATGTAAAGGAAGCAGACAAGTCTATCAATGCCATTTTTGGTTGGGAAGATCAGTATGGTCTTTTTCTGGGTTTGTTTTGATCGCATAATTGGGATGACCAGAAGAATCTGCATGGAATTCCAATTCGTCATGGCCATGAGTACGTTATGCGGGGCATGGGCAATGGAGAAAAGGTAGAAGACACTATTGAATACCTCCTGGGGAAAGTCTCTCAGTCATATGAACCCTGAAGGCATATTCAGGTATCATTTTACACCTGTGCTGTCCCAATCACATGGTTTTCCTGCATCAGGGAATTCTTCCATGCAGCTATGGGTGTTTTAGTTGGTAAGAAGGACTCAAGTTCTAAACTAGGTGTTTACCAGAGTTACAGGTCATTATAATGGCTGGAAAAGGAGACAAGTTCTCCATTCTGATTTAAGTGACTCTAATATTTGGATGCGAATTGAAACTGCAAGCACCTCCTGTGCAGTTCCAGAGTGGGCAGAAAAACAGGATCAGAGCTGGTATCCATGTTGCCCTGGAATGCTTGGGGATTGGGGCCTTGGGCAGAATGAGAATGTCAGTCCCCTCACACCTCCATGTAACAGCAAAAAGGGGTTTGTTATGGTGAGTAGAGTTTTAAAGTCCAGTCCAGTCCGGTTTTTTTGGCCTTTTGGAAATGGACCAGACTGGACTGCTTAAGGACTGGTCCAAAGTGGTTGCAACTGGTTTTTCAAAAAACCAGTCCAAAACCACTCAAAAACTGGTCCAAACCACTAAAAAACCGGGTTTTTTTTGCATTTTATTGATGTTTTTCACATCAAATGTGTGTCAGATAGCATCTAAATACTATGTATACACTGTAGGAATTATGTACAAGTCATTACATATTTATTTGTGCCATACTTCATCCAAAAAGATCAATTTTACACCCCTTAAGACCCACTGCAGGCCAAAATTAGCCTGTAATATAGGGGTTTTTATACCATATATGTATTGCTTACATAATGTGGTTGCAACTGGTTGCAACTGGTCTTTTTCATCATTCTCAAAAGTAGGCAACTGACAACTGCAGTCCAGTTGTGACTGGTCCAGTCCAGTCCAGTTTCCAGTCTTTTTGTGGTCCTATGGACTGGACTTTAAAACTCTAATGGTGAGTACATTCACTGTTATAAGTAGGCGATATGTAACAAGTTCTGCTTAAGGGCACATTTCCCTTTCAGGCTGCAGAGTTAATTCAACCAGACATCAAAGTCTGTCACAGGCTCAACCACAACCTCGAGGCCTTTTTCTGGGTCATATGGATGATTTGTGTCAATGTCAATGGCCCATTCAACAATCATCATCGATGGAAGTGTCCTTTACCTCTGAAGTCTCAGCGGGTGGAATTGGGTTCAATCAATTTATTGCAGCCCAAGGTGCTGTGGACCCCAACAGACAATGATCCCTCGTGCCATCAGGCTCATGTGCTGAAATGGGCAAGGTCTGGCTTCCATACCTTAGATCCCACTAGCGTCTCAGCAGGGAAAACTGATATAGGGCCTACAGTGATTGGAGCTGCACTTTCGCCATATTTCACACGACACAAAGCAGTGGTGCAAGGACTTATCAAGCTGCACTCCCTTTTCCAATTGCAAGCTGCTTGCTGCAGTGATGAGGAAATGGATGCTAACCTCAATCCCTGCATAGCAGTCATTCCCCCTTCCGATACTACACACATCCATATAATGGAGGTATTGAAGGATATCAGGGATGACGTAGATCCGGTGCTCGATGGTTGGCCATCAAAAGAGGCTTATGAGGATGCAAGGGTCTGTTATGAGCAGCTTTTGAAATCAGGAAATGTAGACCAACCGCTTTTTGGAGATTGGTGGTCTAGCACCTCAACCTCAACCTCAACCTCAACCTCAACCACATCCTCTCATTCTCATAGCAAGCGGATACCTAAAGGGCAGAGAAGGGTCTCCAAGTGTGCGTTATATGATCCCCAATCCCAGCCATAGCCACAGCAAACTCATAATGGTGTGGCTCTTTTTCATTTTCCTCACTGTCTTATCATGTTTTACCAGTACTTCCATTTCATGTCAATGTAACACATTTTCTTGTTTTGCTCTATTAGTTGGGCAAGGCAAAGACTTTGATGACAAAGTCATAGTGTGCTTAAGAGACATTAGATAAGCAAATCTCAAGTTCATCCATCTCACATCCAACATCTTACCATCCACGCCATTCCATCTCTTCTGCTGATATTCCTTATCATCTTTGTTCATCTTTATTTTGATTGTCTCCGTCTGGTCTCTCTCTATCCTCATCTCTGTGGGCTGATGAGGTATTTACATATGTTTGTACCTGAGCTCTCATAGTGTAGTCAGTCAATCTAATTCCATTCCTGTCTCCTCTACATTGCAACCATCATCACAACCATGCAGCGAATCCTTCATTCCTTGAACACTGACCACCCTATGCAGTGTCCCGTATGCAACAAACACCTAAAATCTACACAAGGTCTTCTGGCGCATCTACAATCTGCAAAAATGTGTGCTTGGTATAAGATGGGCAAGCTTTCAGAGTTGAAGGTGTCAGAAACTCCGATGGGTGTTGATGTGATTGACAACCAAGAGGAAGAGGCCCAGCAGCCCATTTCTGCAGGACAATCCTGACATCACGAGCAAGATGCTTCTGGAGTCTTGAATGACTTTAATGAGAGGGCATTCAACCTCATTCCTTTGGAAACTTACTTTTCAGATGATGCAGAGCCTGGTCCTTCACGTTGCAGTGGAGATGGAGACAACATTTCTGACATGGATGTTGACGAGCGTGTAGAGGAAGATCCTTTCCCCGCTGCTGGGCATGTCATTAGGATGGATAGCACACTCCATGAAAAGTGGAGGGCACATTTCGGCTATGAGGATGCTGATGGAGATATGGCTATGGGTGATGTGCCAACATTTGAGCAGGTGTTTGCTCCCTTTGCCTCAGAATTAGACTGAAGAATGGCCAGCTGGGCAGTCCAGGAAGGAATAGGGCAGAAGACACTGGATTGGCTATTGTCCATTCCTGGAGTAGGTCCCGCCACTTTCTTTTCTGTCCCTTTTTTCAATGGTCATGCTAACTTGGTTCTGCCTCCTATGCAGGTGGTGGAGCACCTGGGTTTATCTTATCATAACGCTCGCAAGCTCCATCAGATCATTGATAACATCCCTCCACATGCTGAATGGCAAACCCGATCTCTATGGTTCAGGTCTGATCCTGATGCAAAACACTATATTCATTACAGAAATCCCTTGGATGCCATACAATTGCTACTTGGAAACCCTGCCCACACAAAGCATATTGTATATAAGCCCAAGAAGGTTTTTGTAAATGCCAGAAAAGAGAAAAGAATTTACCATGAGATGTGGACAGGAAGGTGGTGGAACACAGTCCAAGTATGGAATAATATATTCTCATTGTTTGTAGCTTATCTGGTCATTTCAGCAAAGTTTGCCTGAGGGGGCCAGCGTTTCTCCTGTTATCATATCTACAGACAAGACTCAGCTCACTCAGTTTTCTGGGGGCAAGGTTGCATATCCTGTCTACCTCACTCTAGGCAACATTCCCTGAGCCATCCGTCGAAAACCCAGTCAAAATGCTTGCATCTCGATAGGCTATTTACCTGTGAGCAAGAACGTTGGCAAGAATTTAACTCAAAGGCAAAGGTCTACTCACATACAGTAGCTCTTCCATGATTCAATGTGCCTCATTCTTGAACCCCTCATCACAGCTGGGAAAGAAGGAATGGAAGTGACTGGGGGGGATGGTAAAGTTCACCTTGTATTTCCCATTCTTGCATGCTACATTGCAGATTATCCTGAGCAGTGCTTGGTCACATGTGCCAAGTATGGGACATGTCCTAGGTGCATGTCTGAGAGTCTTGGAGACAGGGGACCAGGTCCACCATGCACTCAGCAAGATACTCTGGCGACTATCTCTAATGCAGTAGCAGTTACTACATCAGAGGCTCAGTTTCAACGGTTTTGCAAGGAGAACCTTGTCTCTGGTGGTGTCCATCACCCTTTCTTGGAAGGGTTTCCCCTCTGTGATATTCATCTTTCCATTACACCTGACATCTTGCATCAGCTATACCAGGGCATCATCAAACACTTGATTACTTGGTGCTCCAGCCTCATGGATGATGAAGAATTGGATCATTGAGTTAGTACTCTCCCACCTTGTTTTGGTCTTAGACATTTCAAAGGGGGCTGGTCTCGCCTGTCTCAGATTTCGGGAAAGGATCACAAGAACATGGCCTGTGTCTTGTTGGGCTGTCTGGTAGGAAAAGTTCCCGATCCTGTGATCACTTCCTATCAGGCACTTCTTGACTTCATCTACCTGGCACAATATCCCACGCATGATGATGACAGCCTAGACTATATGGAGGATGCTCTAAACCTTTTCCACAAACACAAGCATATTCTGATCGACCTTGGGGTTAGAGAGCACTTAGATGTACTGAAGTTTCACTCCATGGTTCATTATGTGGAATCGATCAAGAATTTTGGTACCACAGATAACTACAACACGGAAATGTTTGAGCATTTCCATATCAATATGGCCAAGGAGGGCTGGAAAGCCTCAAACTTCAGGAATGAGGTACCACAAATGACTCGCTGGCTCACTCGACAGGAAAAGGTTTCTATCTTTCAATGCTATGTCCAGGATGTGATAAGGGACGCTACTCACCCCATTTCCACCCCAACCCTCTCTGGGACCCGGCCTATGATCTCTCAGTGACCCACAGTTCTCTGTCAGACTATCTCCAGCATTCAAATCTTGCATGATGCACCTGGTTTCTCTTTACATCTTCGCCAGTATCTCAATAGCTTGCTTCCTCCTGCAGAGACAATATCCCATGCACAGCTTCCCAATGCACAACTTCCATTTGATAGAGTTGACGTTTGGCACTCATGCAACTTTCCCTTGGACATACTCGGAAATGATGTGGATGGACAGGAGGGCTTAGATGCAGTGAAGGCCAAGACAGGCAATAAAGGAGATGCTAGATTTGACACAGTTCTTGTTGCACACAGTGACAATGCAGAGACCACAGGACTGAGAGGTAGGTGATTTTCCTCTCAGAATTGATTGCCTATTTCTGACAGTGCCATGACCATAGGTATGAAAGTGGGACATCTGTGGGTAATATTTAAGCTACCTAAGGTGATACCTCATTTGCAGCTCATCAATGTACCATCCTGGCCCAAGGAGCCCTTGGCTTATGTGGAATGGTATCAACTTTCTCACAGTCCAGGTTGACACCATAACATGTACAGTGTTGTCTCTTTAAAACCAGCACTGAGAAATAGCAGAATATTTCAAGTTACCCCTGGTGCTGTAGTTCCTCTCAAGGCCATAAGACAACCTTGCCAGTTGATTCCACTTGAACACATAGGAGATAACTGGCCAACTGATTGGGTATCTACAGCAGTGCTGGGTCAATGTAGTACCTTCTTACTTAACAACTGGTCCAGTAAGTATGCATATCAGACAATTTGGTAGATAGCAACTGATTAATATAATGAAAAAATTCAAACATGATATGATCATATGAAGAAAATGGTTCACAAATGTAGGAAAGTGGTCAAGAAATACTCATAAATGTTAAGACTTTAGTATAATTTAAAATAATTAAAAGCATAACAAAACCAATCAAAAGGTCAGCTAGCCATTAAAGACTATCTAAAGCTATTTAAAGCCCATAAGAGCTAGTTCGGGAGGAAAGTCCCATGATAAATCTAGGTAAAAA
>Ga0307511_10007416_pt1 | contig 11033 bp, 11 predicted proteins | sample 13_EM_MG_FD_200266 | JGI IMG/M metagenome (GOLD analysis project Ga0307511, IMG submission 200266) | Populus trichocarpa ectomycorrhiza microbial communities from riparian zone in the Pacific Northwest, United States - 13_EM | ecosystem: Host-associated > Plants > Roots > Unclassified | place...
GTAATGGTAGTTGGGGCTCTCATCTTTTATTTGGGTTTGGAGCTCCTACGAGAGGCGCTATATGACACATGTGGCAAAGTACATCGCTTGGAGTACCTGACTGTAAGACTTTCTCCCTCGCTATATAAGGAACCTAAATTTGACTCTAGGCTTAGATCATAGCGATTGTTGTCACCATGGGGGCATGGGACTTTGTTATTGGAATACTTATTGGAATAGTCCTGGCCTGTGTATCATACGTCGTGCAAACATCACAGAAGTCACCAATCCGCGGTGTGTATACCGGTGTGGTTGCCCGCTCAACTGTACGACGGCATCCGATTCAGCAACGCTTCCTACAGCAGGTGGGTGGGCAGATTTATGTGATGAAGTTGACTGGCTACATGTTCTTCGGGACTATTACCTCTGTCGAAAGAGAGATACGTGATGTACTAAATGATTACAACTTTAAACATCGGCCAATCCGATACCTGATCGTGGACCTATCCCACGTCACGGGGATTGACTTCTCTGCAGCAGAGGCCTTCACTCGGGTTCGGAAGCAGGTTGCAGCCCGAAATGTGGAGTTGATTCTTTGTGGGGTGGAAGCGGATAGTGAAGTGGGCAAAGGCTTGCAAGGGGTGGGTGTTTGGTCTAATGAGGGTGGAGGTGTTGAAATATTTGTCAACCTCAATGGTGCGCTAGAAGCCTGTGAAAATGAGCTATTGAGCACCTTCTATCGTCAGAAAGAGTTCGTAAATCAACAAGACGAACATGAATCACTTGGTAAGTTAGGATACTTACTATTTCTAAACCCTTTGCTGATTTTGATTATAGAAGTCCCAAATGTGAATGATAATCGCGGGTCCTTTGATGCGGCTTTCAACTCACCAAGGAGGAATCTCGTTTACCAGGCTGCTGCATCGACACTGAAGGACCAAGCAGTTTCACCAGTGCGATGGCAGCACTTTAAACAACCACTTCCTTTGCTATTGCAAACGTTTCAGGAACTGACTGAAAAGAACGAAGATTTCTGGTTCAAAGCTTGCTCTTATTTTAAGAGACAAGAGTTTTCCCAGGGCGCTGTTGTGTTCAACCGTGGGGTACGTATATTATTGTTCATGCAACATACTATTGTTACTAATAATCTTAACATTATTGGACCCCTTAGGCAAAACCCAATGGGGTGTATCTGTTGGAAGAAGGCATGTTCAGAGCCGATTATGACCTTGAGCAGGGACAATTCAGCGAGAGCATCGTAGCGGGTACTACATGTGGGGAGCTTCCGTTTTTCTCTGATACACCCAGAACAGCAACCGTAGTTGCAGAGAAACGAACGATAGCTTGGCTCTTGGACGAGGAGGATTGGGATAAGCTCCAAAAGGACCACCCAGAAGTGGGCTATGAACTCATGAAGATATGTTTGAAGTTGACAAGCGAAAGACTCTCAGCCATCACTGGGTATGTTATATTCCACACATATTACCCAAAAAATATTGCCACCAGACTGACATGCATCCACAGATATATCCTTACCACTGCTGCCTAATATTTTAGGGTTGGGGAAAAAAGTTTTCTGGAAATTTGATGTACATATAGCATAGTCTGGGTATTTTTATGTTATTTTTTTGATTCGCGCGCCAAGGTCGTCGACCAGTGCCCTTGCTTAATTGAATAGCGCCGATCTCATCGGCAGTTCAGAACTGGATTCGGCAAGCAGTCCCTTCTTAATTCGCCAAACAGGGGGCACGTGTGCAGGAGCCACAATACTCAGTCTAAGTGCCTTGTGCCACAGCTCCACAGATACCGCCTCACTATAGACGTAATAGCCTTCCTGGTCTAGTTACCCTCTTGCCCCACCGTTTGCTACCCTGGCGACCCATCATTCTCTAGTTACTGGCTTCTCGAAGACCTTTCTTTTCTCTGTATGAAGTATGTCTCGTGCCCCTGGGTCCAAGACTGGTCATATCTCTCCATAGGGCCTAAGGCACCCAATCTGGAAATCAGAGCGGAGCAACGAACCATTATTGATGCTCGAGCCTCTGTCTGTGCTCTTGACATAGTGCTTGTTACCGGATGGAGGATCAAAAGAAAATTAGAGTAGAGCGGCCTATCTAGCCTGAACACCGGTAGTTTGGCCATGGGAAGAGAAGGGGTTGGTACATATCAATCAATTAAGGGGGGGTTGGAAAAGCGGACAAGCGCATTACATCTCAAGTCTTTAGTTTTATTTGCCTCGTGAGCATTGTTTGGTCTACTGGAGATTACTTCATACGAGGAGAAAGCGCGCCCACTCTCGCCGCTTCATCGGGCGCACCTCAACTGATGACAAGAAGGGCTGCCCAAGCAGCTTAGCTTGTTTGACGATCTGCCTTCGCAAAGGTGTCAGGTGCCATATTTGTATTGACTAAAATGTTGAAGCGGAAATAATAAGCGGTGATTGGATGGGGCATCTGTAAATCCACTGGCGTGTTTTTGCTAATCCCTGCCCAATTGATGTAATTACCATGGGCTCCAACGCTAATTGGCTAGACGTTTCCTATCATCAACATGGTGCGATTGAGCAAGAAGCGGAGAAGCGTGCATTCTATTCCTGATGGCCTCAAAACAATCGAGACTTAGATTCATGCAGACTTTCACGGAAATTTCTGGTCGTTAACCGGAACAGGGGATCAGATCTGAGCTGCCTGTCAGTATATGCTGCCCTTCGACCAAGGGTAAGTGAGATGAGCTGCAGCACTTTGCTAATTTTTTGGAAAAGACCTCCGGAGTTGAATGAGGATACACACGGGTATCTCTCGAAATATGATAGTGAAAAGCAGCATGTTTCGGCAGGACAAAACAGCAAGAAGGGCACAAACCAAGTATCGTGCAGTCAAGAGGAGCAGAAGCGTGTCCTCGGTAGGGTCTGGACGTTTCTCTATCTGCGGCTCTGTTGATGCCGATGCCGATATCGATATCGATCAATGGAGCAAACTCATGGTCTGGATACCACTTGAGGTACTGACTCAGGTATCCAGGGAACGATGAGAGGCTAGAGCAGAGAGATATTGTCATTCAAGTACCGTACTCTTACAGAGTCTCCCACGACATTGGACGAACTGTGTAAGATCACTGCAGTTGTTGGTTCAAGTTGTTCCTAGTCAGCTCCTATTCCCTGCCCAATAGCTTCTGCTCTTTTGCACAACCCAACAGAGGTACTAAGCAGGTACCACCAATATCAATTATCGTCCCTCTACGTGCACGTCCTTCTCTAGGTATCCCTTCACCGATCAGCGCATTTGCCTACCCTAGTGCTCATTTTGTTCCACACCCGCCGCTGCTTTAGACCAACCCTTATTTCGCCCCCTCAGTCAGTTTTTCTACCCCTTCTCGTCCCTCCCTCCTTTATTCACCCTCTACTTCACCCCAGCCCCGTCCTGCCCATCTGCATTACTCATACCTTCTGCCTCTTTTTCAAAAGCCTCGCTTTAATACAAGCAGAGAAGTTTGACCCGCCCCTCTGTAAACTTTTGAACACATAATCAATACACAACATGTCAGAAGTCAAGCCTGAAGAGACCCTCACTGCTGTGGAGGCCTCCCAGGTTGAGGGCGCTCCAGCTCTTGAAGCACCAGCTCCTGTTGTCGAGCCTGCCCCAGTTGCTACCACCACCGAGGCCGAACCAGAGGTGAAGGAGGAAGTGAAAGAGGAGGCAAAGGCAGAGGCCGTCAACGTCGAGCCCATCACTGAGGGATGGCTCGAGTTCAAGCCACATGGACTTCTTCAGTATGTCCCACACGGGCGATAACTCTCCAGCCAATGCTAATAGTTATTTGTATAGCTTCTCTACCAGGAGATTCTTCTATTTGCAAGACGAGCCCGTCGAAGTCGACAATCTTCAAACTTACCTCAAGAAGGAGAAGCCAGAGGCTGCCTACTTAACTGCAGCCCATGCATCACAGACCGGAAAGGGTCTTCTCTTCTTTGCCAAAACCGATGCTCAAAAGGCACACCCAATTGGCATAATCAAACTAGTAGGTTGTATGAGTGTTGCAATGAGTAGGATGATCGCTAATCGGGAATTTTTTTTCCTGCGTCCAGGCCGATGTTGTTGATGTTACTTCTTCTAGTACCCATAAATTCACCCTTAAGCTCACAAATGACGTTTGGAACTTCGGATCCCACACCACCGCCAACCGCGACAGCTGGGTTCACACAATCAAGGCCAAGGTTGCCGAAGCTAAGGAAGGTGTTGAGGCTATTACCAGCTCCGATGGCTACAAGGCTACCCTTGAGAAGTTTAGTAAGTGCATACAGGTTACAAGATCATTCAAATACGATTGGTAACAATTTTATATAGGCAAGAAGAGTGTAGCTGCCAAGGCCGAGGCCGCTAAGGAGAAGGACGAAGAGAAGAAGGAAGAAAAGCAGGAGGAAGAAGAGGAGAAAGAAGAGAAGAAGGATGATAAGAAAGATGAAGAGAAGGAAGAAAAGAAAGAGAAGGAAGACAAGAAAGAAAAGAAAGACAAGAAAAAGGAGAAGAAGGAAAAAAAGAAGGAGGAGGGCGCCAAATCCGATGATAGCTCCGACTCTTCCAGCTCTGAGGATGAAGGGCCTTCTGACAAGAAGGGAAAGAAGAAGAGGTCTAGCTCCCGCAAGGCTAAGAGGTCATCTTTCTTCGGTATCCTTGGGCACAAAGAAAAGAAGCACGAGAAGGAAGAGAAGGTAGAGGAAAAGAAGGAAGAAGAGACCAAGATTGAGGGGCCGAAGACTGAGGTTGTTACCGAACCACCCACTGAGGGTAAGTGCATATATTTCTGCTCACAGCGTGGACATTCTTTAATTGACATACTATTCTAGCCCCTGTCGTCGCTGTCACCGAAGAAGACAGACCAGGGGAGGAGATCAAGCCAGTTGAAGAGACCGCCAAGGCCGTCGAGAGCCCTGCTACCGCTGAGGAGGTTGTTACAACAAAGGGCAACAAGCGCCACAGCTTCTTCGGCTTCTTCGATAAGAAGAAGGAAGCTGAAAAGAAGGAGGCCGAGGCTGTTAAAGAGCGTGATGCGGTGTCTGATACACCTCCAGTCATTGCTCCAATTGGTGAGGAGCCCAAGGAGGCCGTCGTCGAGCCCGTTGACGCTGCTACCCCAGCCCCAGTTGTCGAAGCTGGCACCAAGACACCCTCCTCGCCTCCAAAGGAATCGTTGTTTGACAAGTTTGCTTTGTTCAAGTCCAAGGACAAGGCCCCGGAAGCCGAGGTCAAGGTTAGTCATCAACTTCCTAGGTTGGTCTTCCATTACGAATACTAAATATCACGTTGTAGAAGGAGGAGGTCTCTGAGACCAAGCCAGAGGAGACTGAAGCCGTGGAGGGTGAGGTTGTTAAGGAGTCTGAGGAAAAGGTTGCTGAGGCTTCCTCACCAAAGGACGCCAAGCGACGATCGAGCTTCTTTTCTCTCGGCAAGAAAGATAAGAAGCCCTCTGATGTCAAGTCTGACACAGAGGAGGAGCCATCCACCTCCAAGAGCAGCCCAACGTCCCCCCTCCCAAAGAAGCTCAGCCTATTCCGGAAGAACAGCAAGTCCGCCAAGGATGCCCCCAAGACCGAGTCAGAGGAAGTCCCCCCCGTGCCTGAAGTAGCTCCTGCTGTCGTGGAGCCCCAAGCGCCTGCCACCACTGAGGCTTCTGCCCCAGTAGAGGAGACTCCTGTCGTAGCGGAGACCACCACTACCGCTGCTCCTGCTACCACTGCTTGATTTTCTTGATGCCGCGTTTTTGCATGTGGAATGAACTTCAGTAATAAAATAATATGTGGTTAGTTTTAGTTTTAGTTTTCCGAGTCCTGTTTCGCTGTATGCTTGTTTTAGTTTAGCTCATAGGTTCCGGTATTCATTTCTACTTCCTCTACTCTTCTGCTTTCTGTCTCTTTGAAGGAACCATTTCGATCTCGGATATTATCATACTAATGCCCCTTTCCAATTCCCCTCTCTGTGTCGTTTTCTTTCATCATGAGTGTTAGTGGCGGGCACTTTTGGTCGGACGTTTCTCCTTTCGTGTTGTTTTGGGCACTGGGGGATTGTGCTCATTTTGTTGCCCCAAGGTCGTATCGGTTCTGTTCTGTCATATTGCGTGGATATCTAGTAGTAGTTAATTCACCGTGGGGTCCGAACGAGCAGATCCTCTCTCACCATGCATACTTACCTGGTCAGAATACTCCACTTGTTGTGCCATGGACTGAGTTCTAGAGTAGAATTCTTATGTCGAATCCATCAATTTTTAGGTATGGCACTGTTACCCTGTACTTGCTCTCGTGCCCCAAGCACTGGGTGCTACGTACCAAGGTTACTGGCACTCGAACTCGCCAGCCCAGAGACATTCGAGGCTTACGTACCTGTGGATCGATGTCCATCGCTACGGGTGACCCCCCTTCCGCACAGAGAATAGTCATATTATGCAGAAATGATATAAACCACTCCTTAGGTGGGTGACAGGAAAATCTTCCTTAACCCCACGTTCCGGGGGGACGAAACATGTTTGACCTGGGTTGCTGTTCTTGTCCGTATCCTGACTTTGGTGCTCTCGTACCCTCGCTGTCATGTGTCCCTCTTTCTTTTCGGTGAAAGGAAGCGAGAGAAGAGAGGGAACTATGAGCGGCCGGGAGTGAGTGATTGAGGGGAACTGGTGGAAAAACATAACTGAAGAATAAGTCAAAATATGAGCTAGTCTGCCTAAGTAGTAACGCTGCTACCACAAAAGGAAAAGATCAAGATATTGACAAGGACTCTTATTTACCAGTACTTGGGAAAACTGGGAATTAAGGGTACTTGTCTGTACTGAGACATTTCTAGCACTAATACTAATACTACATACTTGTGAGACATGCAAGTCGACATCTGAATATGACAAGTTGGCAACACTGGCAGGTATCTCTATATCTCCTGATGGGAACTGAAGATACAAAACTCTAGTACGTGGCTTACCAGATATAACAGTTAGGCCATGGCAGATGGAAGATACGTTGGATTCTGATGAAGAGGTGGAGTATATGGTTGCAGACGGAGCTGATCCTTGTCCAAGTATGTAGTATTAGTATTAGTGCTAGAAATGTCTCAGTACAGACAAGGGCCCTTAATTCCCAGTTTCCCGGTAGCTGGAGTGGGAATTGAGGGTAATCACTATTAAAATGGGAGCAGGAGTGAGAATTGAGGGTAATAGTAGGATTGGTTAGTTCCAGGCTCAAGTCTTCACAACAATCAGGAAGATTTCATCACCAGCATTTATATTAGGCTAAACCTCTTCGAGCTGGCGCTTTACTACTTTTGCCACGCTCCAGGGGATGACCAGTAATACTAGCCTCGCATGTGTGGTTCGACCCCGGTGGTCTCACATCTTGCAATTTAGGAAAGGAGAACTTTGGATGGTTTGCGTCAGCTACTGTTTCCCCGCGCCCGCTCGCAAAGCGAATGAATCCTTCGCTATTTTCTACCCACCTGATTTGGCCCAGATTGGGTTTCCTCCCTCCTGGTTCCACTGTCTCTTCTCATTTGCCTTTGTCTTCTTCTATCTGTCTCTTGGATCGTATAGTTGAGCTCCGTCAGGCCTAGGGGCAACTTGACTTCATTTTCGGACCTCAGTTGACGAATCTCCGTACTCGCTAACTATCAGTTACTCCCGGCTAACTATGCGAGATGGGGTGCTGTATCTCTACGGGTCGCGATAGCGCTCATGGCGCAAACAGCACTGTAGGAGTCATCGAACGGAACTCCGCTGAGCAACTTCGACCCCGGCTGGCTGCTGCACCAATCCGGCCACAGATATCGCCATCGCATATAGTCATCAGCCATCGTACATCCCGCCGTCATTCTAGGGCTCTGGAGTTTGAATCTCAGCGGGAGGCAGAGGGGCAAGGACTACGGCTTGAGGAGCGAGTGACACGGCCGCTGATTATGCACATTTGGACGTCACGACCGCCGTTAAAGAGGGAGGAGGTGATGAGGAGGAGGGAGGAGTATTACGATACTAGGGTTACGGGGAGAAAAGAGGTCTGGGATATTCTCAGATTGGCAGTAGAGACTATGGACAATGGTGATTTGGCAACTGCACAGGAGATCCTAAATGCTAGTGAAATTACGATCCCTACTGGTACGTTTATAGGAATAGGGGTATACCTTTTCCCGAATAATTGCTAAGGTTCCTGAGAATAGGTAATTTGGTCCATGGTGCATATGATGAGCTGGGTACACGTTATGAGTTGCCGGAGTATTGTTGCTCTGTACCTAGAAATATGATTATTTCTTCGCCCAACATTGAGAAACATACAAGCAATGCGTCCGAATCAGAGGATGAGGTTGAGGGTCTGGAGGAGATAGAGATGAGACGGCACGACAAGGGCAAAGGTGTGATCCATGGCAATGAGAAGACCTACCGAGTAGTTGCAAGACTATCTGATAGAGGTGGCCCTGGAGCGGATATACCTATCAGATTTGAGCAGGGGCAGCCAGTGAAATATATCATTCGGGCAGTTATGCAAAAGGGAAATATTGCTTCCACGGAGTACAGGGTAAAAATTGCCTATCTCGGGAAGATGTAAGTTGCAGATTATTCTCGTGTCTAGTTGAAGATGCACCGACAATTCCTTTATACTAACACTATAATAGATTACTAGAACACGATCCTCTACCAGATCAAGGCTGGGTAGAAGGTCATATTGTAAATGCTTTGGTGCTCCACAAATGAACACCTCGGTGCCGAATCCGTTATGTATAATTGTACAGGATTTATGTCTCCATCGGTGTTTAATTAGCACCAGATTTTAGCCCCTCTTTACCGTATTATGCTTATTGTCCACTTTCATGGAGATTTGGATCCCACCCAGGCCCTCTATATTTTATTTTTATTTTTATTTTTATTTGCGATTTTAGCAGCCTCTTTCTGGATTCAGGAGTTCTGTATGCTTCTCTCAGTTTTTTCTTTCGTGCCCTTACTGCCTTTTTATAGTATGCTTCTGCATTGAGCCCTAGGTTTTCTGAGAATCTAGTTAATCACCTAATTTTGTTCCTGTCATAATTACTACTTTCAATCGCTAACTGCTTGAATGAATCTTTCCTCATCCCATATATATAGATAATGCTGTACCATCCAAAGAGGGGTAGGTATGTGTGGCACTTGGTGTACTCTACTATGCATATATACCCTGATTATTTATTTAGCTGATGGCAGGCCTGTACCACATTCAAGTTGGGGTACCACAAATCCACAAGAGGTTGTGCAACCAACTATACAGACCCTCTCCCTCACGTTATGAGTTTTCACTATGGACATCATCCCTATATACAGTGCCTGGGGGAAAGTTACTACGCCCCTTATTTTTTTTAATTTTTTTGTCTCAGGCCAACCTGCTAGCGTGAATGATGTACAAGGCATAAGGTTACATAAACCTCCCAAAATGAAGTTTTTGAGGGTCACCAAATTGTAGAGAAGGGCTTCACATTGGGGGGATTATATTGGCACCCACTGAGGGCTATTGAGCCTGAAATATAGGTTCTATGGAGCGGCATACGAAGGGCCTTTATTGCATATTATGGGCATCGGCATGCATGTCTCATGCGTGTCTGGGATGCGTAGTAACTTCCCCACGCACTGTATGTACTGTACTGTATCACAGCCAGGTCTAGATTAATATATTGCCCGGAAAAAAATTGCTAACCCAAGTGTTCACCGCCGGCCTCTGCCGTTCAGCATGTGGGAATTATTTTTCTGAGTTTCTGTTGGCAACTTTTACTGATTCGAAGCCGAGTGGACAATATTACGAATATACCTCGTTTAATCACAAGGACTGATCCCACACCCTAAGATCTTAGGGATATTTTCAATATCTATTTGCGCATGGGGCAGGTACTTAAGAATCTAATTATAGAGCTATTTTGATGAAATGGAAATATGGGACATGCTCTGGTTAATTAGGACTTATACATGCTACCCTGGCATCCGGTTCCACTTTATTAAATTAGGGGACGCGCTGCCAATATATATATAGTTTATTTAGACACCAACTGCGACAGCATGTCCTTTCCACACCGGGTCCAGTGGTCGCGATAACCAGCAGGCCAAGGATGGCATGCTGGACAGGACCACGTACAGTATACCGGTATACATACATGCATACTGTACATACCTGCCTCAAGTTTTAAACTACAGTATCTTCCCGCAAGGTGCTAGGGTGCACCTGTATAAATATCAGCTGTTGATACTAAGTAAGCTTGCACCGACTACGTATTTTTTCTGAGGGTTCTCGCCGTTTAGAAGGAACCTTCTGTTGTATGCTGCAGCACCTGTAGCATTGCCCTAGGTATTCTATCCCTATAAGGTACAGAAGTGCTCCACACATCGCATCACACTATCTATCCCCACATCTCAAAAGTCCCTGAAGGGCATAATATCTCCCCGCCTTATGAGGCCGCATCGAAGCCTGCCCAAACTTCTTTCATTCATCACTCAAAGCCACCACCGTTTTCCAAAAATTCATGCATGCATACTAATATCTCCATTCAGTGCTGACAATCGGCGCCGCGCGTATCTCGTTCGTTGTGTCTGACAGGTTTTCCATTTGTCTGTCGTTACCACTTTCCCCATATCAACGCCCAATTCACCTCGATCCGTACTGGAATTGTGAATCCAGTATCCCACCGTATCGGTATTCTTGTGCTTTTACGACGTTCACGAATTAGACTTTGTTGATACCCGTTCACAATCGCTGAAACCTATCAGAGTGTCACAGGACGAGAAGGTTATTCTACAGCTGGGATAAAGGTAACGGAGCTTCAGCTTTCTTCTCGTTTGGTTTGACGATCGGCACGCATTACGACTTAAATAGTTCCTATACCTGAGCTCCTCCTCTTTCATTGCGGATACTACCCCTTACTACCAAGGATGGCGTCTAGGGGATTTAATGGCAATAATCCAAGAAGAGCACCGCCATCTCCGGAACCAATCCCTTTGCAAGATCTCCGGCCACCAGATGACGATGATGATGGGAGTCCTACAAGCTCGGCTCAAAGTGGTGCAGGAGGGGG
>Ga0307511_10007418_pt1 | contig 11032 bp, 17 predicted proteins | sample 13_EM_MG_FD_200266 | JGI IMG/M metagenome (GOLD analysis project Ga0307511, IMG submission 200266) | Populus trichocarpa ectomycorrhiza microbial communities from riparian zone in the Pacific Northwest, United States - 13_EM | ecosystem: Host-associated > Plants > Roots > Unclassified | place...
CCGAAACGCGTTACCTCGGCCTCTATTCTCTACCTACCCGAACTACGGATATTCCGGAGCCGCAAGTTACGCCAACACGTACGGGAGTGGTCTGTCTCGACCCACTCCGAAGAAATCCGCGGTTGCCTTATAACTTCGTGTACCGAGCTCTAAAGGAGACTAGCATCGGTTCAGTAGGCCTGTTGGCGAGGTCGGTTCTGACAGCCAGCTGATGGGAATCGAGGACCGACCATCCCTCCAACACCCCCGTGCCGCACTTGCTGGATGGCCTCACACCACCACTGGTATCCTATTGCAGGTTTGTCCCTTCTTTTCACTTGATTCACACACTCATCATCCTTGTAGCACCTATAGATCTATCTCGGAAACTGTGGGGTTCAGATGTCAGAGCACGCAATGTGTTCTTATCATCTGCAACCAAATACCACCTCAACAACGCACTTTGTTTTGATATGCTAAATGATCATGCTATTGCTCTAAATGACTCGTGTGGCGAATGGCAGATTGTCATTCTGACGCACCTATTGAACGGAGTGTCCCATTATCATCTACACCTTCGTGTAAGCTGGTTGCTCGTGATGCTCCTTCTACAATCCATCTTTCCCACCTCCTTCGTTCGCTGCTGCTGGCCGCATATCAAAATAAGCTGATTCCTCTTGAGGTTTTCGTACTGTCTTGTGCAACTATTGGACTACACGTTACCACTGTCTCCCCTGGACACGAGCTACAGCATCGGGGACCTCCGATTGAATGTCAGGACATGTCCAGCACACTAAACGGGCTAGAGCTGCTCAGGATTGGTTCCCTTTCTAAGTTCACTTCCCTCCATAGTATTGAGCCCAATTTCTCCACCAAGGATGACACGCGTGATATTGTCGTTTATCACATTGTGACTGGTACACTGTATGCTCTGTAGGTTATCACTGGGGTGATGAGACGTCGGTGAATCCTCGCGTCCCGGGCTCTGCCGCTGGTCGACCTTGTACCTTATTACATAGTTGAATAGACGGTGCAATGAGTCTACAGAGGAAACTTAATAATAAATCATTCCCAGGTTGAGAATGGCGCTTTTTGGTAAAGGTTGAACAGGGTTGGGACCGAGCGGCCCAGCGGGAGCCCAGGGGACACTGCACCTCATTTGATCGCAGTTATCTAAAACGTCACCACACCAATACCCTAGATACAGAATGTTACGATCTGTGCAGACACCAAACCTCCAGTGGCGGTTACCTCGCGGCCTCATACAAAGGCCGACGGTCTTTATACTCCCTCCAAGTCCGGGGACACAATGGACGACGCTTAGTATAGACGCACTTCCACAAATCGAGAATCAAGGTGGAAGTATTTCCATAGTTGTTGTGTTCTCGTGGAAGCATTTGGGTCGCGTAGCAGTTTCACCAAAGCGAATCGAGGGTGCATATCCGCACAGAATCTGTCCGTATATTTTGCCAATGGAAATCAACGAACCAATGAACTAGTGCTTATAATTATAAGTACTACATAGCAATAAGAGGTCGATGCGATGAACCAATTTGACTTGAGGAGCATCCCCAGGCGTGTCCTCGTGAGCAATAAGTACACGGTAACCTTTTCTGGTTCGAAGGCTCTGTTTTTCACAGAACCCTCCAAAGTGATCAGTCGATTTCCGGACGGAGGACATAGCGGAGGCCCGTCAATCGGGATGATTCCTCAGCATTCCTGCACCCGTGCGGCAGTGCCTCTTACCGATCCGCAGCAAATCTAACAGTGGTCATTGCTGCTGACATCCACCCTCGGCAGGCGTGGTAATTGTGTAGTTCATTGACTCTCCGGCACGAAGAGTGTGGTTTCATTGTCTCAGCATGTTCCATATGTGTTATATTCATCTAGTATTTAGTGTATTAGTTCTCTGATGTTCGTCCTTCCTTCGGCACGAAGCAGTGACATACAGTCGTCTCTCTGACAAACCTGTGGTGCCGTTCATTTATTCAACCAGGAGGGTGTGAGGGGACGTACGTTTCGTAGTCCAAATCCATGTTTACATGTCACACAAAGACAAAGAAAAGCTACTGCGTTCTTTCAAAATCGGTCTATCGTTATGCAACGGACTGGGATGGGCCTTGTTGGCATGTGAACCTAGAGCGCGCACAGTAAACGGAGGCGGGGGGGGATCTAAAATAGTGAGCTGGTGACTCTTCACAAACCTCTATACAACATGCCTTTGCAACCCTTTTCATCTTCTCAGCCTCTCACCTCCAAGCAGGGCGGAGCGGAACCGGCTCATTCCACTCACGTGCACCTCATCGTCACGCTTTATGCTCTACCATTCCAATTATTGCCCACGGTGTTATGTATGTCACTCGCGGTCAGAAATCCGGATATAGAATATGTATGAGTCCGTGGTGTTGGTGACGGCGCCTGCGCGGGTTTGCTGCCCCGTACTTCGCCCTCTGGTCCAAGCTCGAAGCCCGTGATCTTGCAACGGATCTTTCCGTTACGGGACAGAGTCTATGCACACCTTGGCAACGGTTTTTCTGTCAGCTTTCTCTCCTGCTGCCCCTTGCCGGTGGGCAACCAGAGACTGTTCTCAGCTCTGTATAGGACTACGTCGTTTTCTGCCAGGCCGGACTGGGGCCGCTTCAGAACTACTCCCACATGCACTGGGATAGGGATCAGCTGGAGTGGAGTTTCTCACGAGGATCGCCACCAACGGCCCCGCAAAGCCCCATAAGGTTGTCCAAATGTGATCTTTGGGGTGGGCCGGGGACCTTGGGACGGGATTCTGTTGTTGAGAGCACCAGTCACGAGCGAGGTTGAGCGCTCCTGGGGTGATTTGGGAGAGCGGTGGATCTTTCCTGGTGTAAGCCGGCTCGCCTATTGGCGTCAATGAGAGAGAAATCTCTCAGGCTCCCCGAGTTTCGCAAATGGTTTTATGCCTTCCAGGACTGGAATGGAGTTATGCGATTCACCATGGCCCGATACGCGGAGCGGTCTAGGTGGGATGGAGGACTCAGCGAGGTGTGAACGGTTCATTTCTTGCAGCCTGGCGGGACGAAGTTCTTCCGACGTCTGACACGGGTTAGCGGCGGGGGGGAATGGCGATGTTTTGTAATACATAGGAGGCGGTGGGGGAATGGGAGTGGAAATGAGAAGCGGATCAAGCACGATCCCTAAGGCAAGCAAGGCAAGCAGTAAGTTTCTCATTGGTCCAAGAATGATATCTTCCGGATAGAGTAACGACTAAGGCGGTGAGGGGGAGGATATTATCAGAATATCTAACAACAGGAAAATACCGGAGCTGTGTATGGACTTAAAAACACTTCAAGGGGAATGGCAGCCGGCCGGACGGGCCGGACGGTATCCCGGCATTATTGCGATCACCGATCCGTCCCTTGAGCCGGACGGTCGTTTTGCGGCCAGCCTTTCGGGCACACCAACGACCAGCGGTTCGCGTCGGGTGTATATGGCGTTGGTTTGCACGGATGGCCCAGTGGTGGGAATAAGCTATGTACGTCGATGTGGTCTGCCTCCGACATCTGCGTCACACTGGGACAGTGCCCAGCTCCAACACCATCAAAAGGTAACCAGTAAACAGCGTGCCATTAGGGCCGCATCCTAGAGAAATGGTCTGTTGGAACCTGTGGTGTGGTACGATTGTGGGGGTGCTCCGAAGCTTCCTAGTATTAAAACACTGATGACCAGTCCCGCTTAGGCCAAGGTGCGTGGGCGAAATTATCTTGAGACACGTGGGTCGAGATTTGAGTCCGCAACCAAACGGAGATCTGGGTTTTCCTATCGGCGCTCCTCGCCGTTCACTGTCCATCGTCTCACGCCCGAAAAACACGATAGCCAATAGGCCCGGAGTTTTCACCAGAACCGTATGCTCCATTATCAAGAATTTACATATCACGGAACAGTACAACCAAGGGGTGGGTGGCCGGGGGACTTCGGAAGTACAAGATGGTGGATGGGGAAGACGGCAACTTGTTGTGAGAAGTGCTTATCGGGGACGCAGATCTCCGTACTCAAAAAGACCTCTTCACATGTGTCACGGTACAATCAAACAACTCCTCTCCAGTTTTTCGAAAGTGGCCTACCGCTTCGCAACCCGCCACGCTTCGCCCGAAGTGTACGGAAATGCGTCGAGGTCACACGCCAACATGCCTGATCGAAATCAGAACTTCCCGTTCCGTTGCCCATGATCAGCGACTGCCTGAGCCCCCACTCCCACGCGATTGCATGAAGCTGTACTGAGTTGAATTGATCCACAGCTTTACGGCCCGACAGAACCCGTTATTCTTATTGTTATGCCGGCCTATTGTCGTAGGTTTGCGCGATCGATCGGATTATTGGAAACCGAAGGTTCCAACAACGGCCATCAAAGCATTTGCTGAGGTCAGAACCCCAGGGCCAACAATCACAGGATACTCAATACTTAACAGTGCGTTGCATAATTGTGTGAAGCCGCAAAAAAATTGTTTGTTCATGTTTACTGTGAGGTCCGTTGGTCACAATTTGAAATTTGAAATCCTTTAGTACTCGATACCATGATGCCTCCGGCTCTATCTGTCGACATAAAGAAAAGGATCGTCGAGCTCCGCGGCCGATGCGAGGGGTTGACCATCCGCGACATTGCCACACGGACGAAAGTCTCCAATGGCGGTGTTTGCAAGACAATCCGAACCCATGAAGAGTGCGGCGAGTACCTAGACCCATCAAAGAGAGGACCGGAAGGCCCCCGATCTTGGATGATGACGATGCCGGGTACCTGAAATCATTTGTTGAACCCCACACCATATCTCGGCGAAATAAAGGAAAACTCGGGGCCATTCACAATGTTTCGGTGTCGATAGCCACAAAACCTCACCGCCTTGGCCGTGGGAGTACAGTGATTGGTAGTCAATTTCCTGGCAAAATTCTGCGCAGACGGCACCATCAGTCCAGGACTATGCCATACCCCAGCGTTCCCACCCCCAGCGTACGCTGTTCCGCCGAGGGCTGATCTTGCATCGGAGTCAATTCCAGCTGGTCTCCTCCGGGCCTTCAACGTGTCAGGCGGCACGGAGGCGTAATCCCATTATTCTAGTGTGTTTCGGCTGTGTACGTTGATGTACCCCCGTTAGACTCCTCGTTATGAACGCCAATTGAATACCGTACTGGGCGCGTGCATCTGTCAGAGGTACCAGTTAATGCCAATCCAACCAAAGGCGATCCACGGTCCGGGCCGTAAAATTTCGATAGAACGTCGACTATGACGTGCGTGTCGATGTTCACATGCAAGTGTGCGCACGGGTCTTGTCCAACTATGGTCGTATTCCAATACAATTGAAAATCACGGACGCGCCTCGGGTCTGGAAGCTTCGACTGAATACTGGTAATCACTGCATGCCGTGATAGATATGTTTTTACAGCGCGAGCTAACGCGTAACGGACCAATGACTTTACGATCGCGGCCTCATGTAGGGTTGTGGGCACCAGGTGCCTTACTGTGATTTAAGACATACATCGGTTGTTCTTACAATCGCCCGAGGACAGGCCAAACTTCAAGGCGCGGTCTTACCGTTTGCAGTGATGATCCTCGCGGATCCCAACTGCCCCGGTCTTAGTCAGCTGGTCTCAGTCAGAAAGCTCCACCGGGTGCCCATTCGAGCATTCCAGGTGAAGCAAAATTCGCTGTTGTTACTTGACAGTGCGGCCCTCCCCCTCTGGGCCCGGTCTACCACATCCAAGTACCGCATATGGGACTAATATTTGGCAGGTGGTTCCGGGACAATAGGCCGCTCTTTGAAAGAAAGGAGACAGATTGAATAAGATTCTTGTGTTTATATTCGGGCGGGTAAGCAAGAATTTCGAGATAAGATCTAGAGTAGATATCAGCCCCATTGATAGACGCTTGGCGGGCACTATACCTTGTCAGCAAAACCATTTGCCATGATTTCGGTTCCACACCTCTGGCCCGGACTCCAGAAGTGTACCTTGGTCACTTGGTAACGAGAGCGTTTGGTCGGGTGTCACGGTGTAAACAAATCCTATCCTGTTTTTCAAGCAGTCAGTCGTTTCGCAACCCCGCCGGAGGTTTCCAAGAGCGAACGTGCCACATCTGGGTACTAGTCCATTTCTCCGATATCCCTTGTTGTTTGGGCCTCGCACGCAAAGTGAAAGCTCGTGATCGCAGCGCATTCCACGAGTATAAATCCATTCGACTCACTGGGCTCTCAAATCATAGTTCGCCCTCCCCCCGGGCCTTTCCCCGTGCAAACTCGCCCACTGCCCCGGCCAGGCAACAACCCCCACCGCGTATTCCGCTGACCATCTTCACTACTCTCTGCGCTCCATATCCCTTCCAGGGGCATACAAATGGAAAGGAATAACGTACCATCGAACAATACCCGCCCAAGCGGCCAGTCTACGCGATCACTGCCACAGATCGATCACTCCATAGCAACAGACCTCGATGCACTCGTCAACATGGCCGGTCGACTTCAGCAGTCCCTGACACAAGGTTACCGGTGGCTGGCACAGGAAGACCTGAAAATCGTCGGGTCGTACCCCATCGATGCTGGGGGCTTCGCTGACGTTTGGGTTGGCGAGATGGGTGATAGAAAGGTCGCTGTCAAGTCGTATAGATGCTATGCGTCTGCAGACTATATGCCAACCTATAATGTGAGCCATCCCAATTGTTATGCACCTCGTGCTCACCGACAACCAAACGGCAGAGGTTTTGTCATGAAGCATTGACGTGTACTCTGCTATCTGGCAAACATGTTGTGCCCTTCATCGGGGTTTATTCCACTCCGGGCCATCCATTCGCTCTCATCTTTGAGTTCATGGAACACTGTAACCTTGGGCACTATCTCAAAAACAACCGCGATGTCGGGAGGCGGGAATTGGTACACTTTCATCGTCACCTCCCCCCCACCGTTGACTTACTATCCCGACACCAGCTGTTGGGAATAGCGCGCGCTATCAAGGATATGCATAACGTCAATGTCGTTCACGGAAACCTTAAGATTGTGCGAACCTCCTGCTGCCCCATCTTTCTAACAAGCTCATGTCCGTCCAGACCAACGTACTCGTCGGCGCTGGTGGACATATCCGGATTGCTTGCCCTAAATCCGTTCCAACTTCGCTCACCGCACCAGGGGTGGACGTCGATAGGTTCTTCTACGGTGCCGCACCCGAACTGATCGATCCTCGACGCTTCGGGTTTCTCGACACAGAAATCACGAAGGCCAGTGACATCTACGCATTCGGGGTCATCGCCTGGGAGGTGTGTATGTTGTACATGAGTTCTTCTGGACAAATACCAAATGCAGTGGGATCATTTTCAGGTCTTCGCTGGGCGAGTTCCATTCTCTGATAAGAGCAATGTCGCAGGGGTGTATTCGATGCTAAATGGACACCGACCGGACCGACCTGACCACCCCGAACTTTCCGATCGCTTGTGGAAGTTGATTAAGGGATGTTGGAAGAGTAGCACCACTCAACGCAAGACAATCGCCGAGGTCGTGGGTGTCCTCGAGGAAGAGCCGAACAAGTTAGTAACACGTCACCTGTGACATGTGACACGTTATCTATTTGATCCCCAGCACCGTGACTGAATGGGGACGGAGATGGAAGTTCTAGAAATAACGGTTGGTGCACAGCCTACCCCCTGCTGTTGTGTCAACCCGCTGGAAGGCCGTGTCGCGGCCAACACTGAGAAGAGAGGAATGAGCGATGGAAGGGACAACGGGTTGTGGTATTATGGTGGGATGGGAGGTCTCGCTATCGACGGGCGTACAGAATATATAGCACAGAAGTGAACATGACGTCAGAAAGGTACGACGGTGTTGAGCTCAGCAAGGGTAGAGGATCGTGGTGGTAGATATGATTTTGGAGAAAACGGTGGTTGGCGGATGGGAGTGGAAAACCAATGGTAGAATACCTGGAAATGGATGAACTCGTCCCCTCTACCCTGCCTCTTCGTCTTATCCTTCACCATCGCATAATGCTACTACAATATATAATGGCCTTTGCCACACCAGGGGGTGGGCATGTTTCCGTCATCTAGCCGAAAGAATGACCCATGCCAAGCTTGGTTGTGAAGAGGCGAGAAGACAAGGTAATATGTACCGCTCATCGAACCCCTCCGGCCGCCAGGCTCTGGTGGGATTGAAAGTACCCTTGGCGACTTTCACAGGTATTCGCCCCCTCGCACGACGCGTCAGTAAAACTCTGAATAGCAAATAACTTGATTCCGATTTGGGGGAGGTAAAAGCCCAGCAGAATGTTCGCGGGGGGTAACGTGGTTAACGGGCGGAGTTGAAGGCCCGGATGTAGAGCGCCTCTTGTTTGAGGATCCTGTTCGATCGGAGGAGCAAAGCAGATAGGGCCACCTCCTTCCGTCCCCACGACGCAGCCTCCAGCGCGCGACGGGACCGCGTGGGCTGATCCCCGACTCCGACAGGAGGAGGGTTGGTCCGTGACGAAACGTATCGACCTCCCCGCAAGCGATGTGTCTAAGCCGGTCGTGCCGAGTGGGTCAACCAATTTTAGTTTAATTTGATGAAAGCCACGCGCGAACCACGGGAACTGCCACTTTCATTCGTGCAAGTGCGAAGGCGCTGTCAGGCCTGCTCCCCTAACCTCCAACATCCAAAGGTGGTATATATCGAACAAGCAGCCTATACTTCCCCATAAATGTGTCAAGCTTTTGGCCCGCGAAGATATTTACAACTAGCTTTATACAGCCGAGTCGGCTCGATGGCTGATCGAGGATCCCGAGCTCTCTCCTTTCTCCGTCACTTTGAACTCCCTGGTTCCTCGGTTTTACGGTTACACAGTATACACAATTTATTTGCCACGACAATGCAAGGGTATCACATTCTAGATTGCAGCTACCCTCTATCATTCATCTCGGGTTCCAGTGACGAACCCTTTGCACGCTTGCCGCTCGTCTCTCGTGACGCACTCTCCAGGTGTATTCGAGGTTTCCGGAGAAGTATTCCTCAAGGATACCGAACGAAGGCTGACTACATCAATCTTATCCGGGATGATTTTGCGGAACAGACCAATCGGCTGATAAAATCGTCAACCCCTGATCTTTTTCAATGAGTGTCGCTGCCCGCAGACCATTTGACACCCCGGTTGTCACTGGTTTGTCGATTTATCCACAACCGATACGGGGCCATGATTGCATCCCAATTGCTATCCTCGCAGACTTGTTGGAACCCTCCCGAATTGGCAGACAACAGAACCTCTCCACGCACCTGGTTCCAGACCCCAGTCACTCAACTCAGATCACGTCTCAGAAAAGTTGACACTGGAGCGATAAAATACTGTTGTGACACATATCTTATACCAGATCCTACACCAAGATTGAAAACAGCAAGGTATGATTTGATAACACAGCACTTCAGGGCTCGTTCATTATACCTGCTAAGTCTCTCAGACGTTGAATTCCTGAAAGAGTACATCACACCTCTCCCAGAGAGTCTTCCAGGTCCCACCCTACCACAGACCCAACTTGTGGAGGTCCTTCTTTGTCATGATTTTCACCTTTTTTACCATTATCTTCTAAGTTTGAAGTGCCCAAACACTTGTTCAAATCATGGCGTGGTGTTATCTTATCTTATCTTATCTTTTCACACTTCAAAGTCACACCATCAAGACGAGGAAAGCAGATAGTATTGGAATACCGATAGAGAACTATCTACTGGGAAGAAGCAGCCACAACCCACTCGTTCTCCTTATCGGACTCCCCCAATCCATCGAAGTCCAACTCATCATCGGCATCCTCTCCACCATGAGGCCAAGTCTTATCATAAGACTGCCAATCTACATACCGGTCAACGGTAGCCTGGTTAACAGTCAGACCGGGAATCTCATCCGGAAAGCCGATGTCGGGAAGAGGAGGAGAAGCGGGACGGAAGACAGCCTCCCTCGGAATAGCAGGAGGAGGGTTGGTCAGCTTCTCAACCATCCTCTCGAGAGACTCGACGCGAACCTTGAGGTCAGCAATCTCCAACTGACCCTCCCTGGAATCCTATCAGTACTCCTCGTCAAGAAAAGAGTAAAGGAGGACACACCTTAAGGAATCCTCAAGGGACCTCTTCACGTTCATCCGCTCCCAACCGTTGAGAGCCCTCTTCTTTTGCTCCTCCCTCATGTCATCCTTCAACTCCACAATGGTCTCGTAAATCTCACAGCCCATGACGGCTGCGAAACCTAGAGAGGCGTCCATACGCCCATCCATCGCGTTGTTCTCGTGATGGATCTCACGGAGCCCCCTACCGATCCAAGACTTCGGAAATGTCTCCAAGTCTAACTCGTTGACATGCTTCCTCCATCGCTCCTTGGACACCATGACAGCATCCCCCAATCCCAAATCCCTCAAACCGTCGTGCCGGTACTTACTGGTCATCATCCGACCCCTCACCGACTGAAGGGAAGGATAGGGTTTCCCCCCGTTGTCCCTCCTGGACGATTCGCCACCCTGGTTGTAACGGTAGACAAACAGACGTTTGTCCCGTTCCTCCCTCTCCTCCGCAGAAGGGAAATGCCCCTTCATCCTCTTAAAGAAAGGCAACCCTATAAAAGATTCTTCAACGTTCTAATCAACAGAGAAGGAAGAAGAATCCTACCTGAGGATTCACCCTGACTCTCTCCCCGAGGATAACCTCTACAAGTCTTGATCTCCTTCCTAGTGAGAGGCTTCTTAGGAAGGACCGATTCTTCTTCAGACGGAATCGGGATCAGAGTCGCCTTAACGGTTGGCAGGATGGTGGCGAAGGGCTGGACGTAGCCTTGGTCGAAGTTGAGGAAAGGGTTGGTGAAGTCCATCACCGGCTCGTGGGTGTAGATGTCGGACATGGTACAAGATGAAGGCGTAAAAGTAAACGAGGAAGAGGAGTAGAGCTGGAATGGCGGAAGGGTATCGACCGAAGACGATGAGGACAACCAAACCAAAACCATCTCCCTTATATATCAAGAAACCGGTTATCACTCAAGTCCCCTATCTTCAACGGATCTCTCCGAGCCCCTATCTATCCATCAAACCCTCAACCCTGAT
>Ga0307511_10007420_pt1 | contig 11032 bp, 12 predicted proteins | sample 13_EM_MG_FD_200266 | JGI IMG/M metagenome (GOLD analysis project Ga0307511, IMG submission 200266) | Populus trichocarpa ectomycorrhiza microbial communities from riparian zone in the Pacific Northwest, United States - 13_EM | ecosystem: Host-associated > Plants > Roots > Unclassified | place...
ACTCCTATCTGCCCCCCCCCCCACCCACCTAGGTAGTTACCTTGTACACAACATGATCCCCACATGGGCGTTGGACCTGAGATTTTTTTCTCCAAATCTTAGCCGAGGGGGGCAACTGCGTCAGTGATCGCTGGTAGGGGTACATCCTCGGTGCGGCGTGTTTACAGCCGTGTTGAGTCGGCGTTCCCCCAGCGCCGCCGCCACGGCAAAATCTAGCAATACTTGTTACTGTGAATGTACAGCTAGTTGCAAAACGATAGACCGTTTTTCGATGGAATAGGACAGGATTCTTTTGTTTACACTTTGACAGGTAAACAAAGATTTTGAGTGCAGAATCGGCGACGGGGATCAAGAGAGTTGATAAGCGCTTGACGGGCGCTGTTATCCACCAGCTATCCCCCAGCCATCCCGACGCTTGTAATGTCAGTCCTATGCTAAAATTTGCCCAGAGCCGTTGGGTCAGCACAGCCGTATGCCCCATACTTTTAGTTCCATCTCCAGAGGTGTATGGGAGGGCGTGGAAGGAGCAAGATCCCCATCGCTCGACATCGAAAATCTTTGTTTACATGTCACGGCATAAACAAAGAAAAACTGTGCTATTTTTTCAAAAAGCGGTCTATCGTTTTGCAACTGGCTGTAATATTGGTACATGCGACCCCCTCCCCCCCCTCTATTGGATTTCTCGATACCCTTCAACCCGCAACCAGAATAACGACTCGCATCCTAGCCCTGGGTGAAATACAAAAAAAAACACGATCGCGGCCACGAGTTTGCTCCACTCCAAAAGCAGTCCTCCCTCTCTGGCTCAGAATCCAACACTCACTACAACTACCTACACTTCGGTAGACCGTTTCCGACAGGATAGGACCCCAATGCGTCATTTCCCTCCAATGTCGGACGTGTATATGGACCGGCCGTGCACTGTGGTGGCGCGATTGAACTGCGTTTCAATTCAGGAGCCAAGCCACAGAGCTGCAATTCATTCTTGTTGCCAAGTGATTCGCAGAAGTTGGCGGCGCGCCTCGCCATGAATCACGAGTTGGATTGGCGGTGTGGACGTCGTCGTCACCAAGGGAGGCTAGCCCGGCAATGCCCAGTGCCCGCCAATACAAAACAGAACAAACCCTCGCTCCTTGAAGAAGCCACACAACCCTAGATGCGATACCCGACGCACCCGCTGTGGAAGAAAAATAGAAGGAGTCATGACCGAGACCGGTGACAGCTCGCTGGGGACTGACTAGAACTCGTCCTCCAGCCCGTCTATGGAACTTGCCGAGTGTTTTAGCTGTCAGACACTCTCCCTGATTTCGGGAGAAGTACTTAGTTTCAGCGGCGTGCGCCGCGGCTCTTGGAACCTCGATTTGGGTCGCGGATAACGCTACCTTGCGCCTAAAAAGCCAGAAATAGGTAGGGTGGATCAACTACTTCATCCGAAGTGATCTTTACCCCCCAAAGACCCTCAAACACAACCATGGGTTCGCTTAGTCCTACTGAATGATTGGGGGGCTTGCTGATGCGTACGGCCACAGTCCGCGGAGATTGTACATGTGTATCGCGCTTATTGATGACACGGGGACAGCCCCAGTCGCCCTACATTTGGACGTGCTGCATGCTGCCGCATACGAGTCCTCGACAACCACCATGTTCAAGAGCGCAGCCACGAAACTAGCTCACAGCTCTACCATCCGTGCTGTTGCGCAAGGAAATTCAGATTTGAGACCCCTTCAGGAGGCTATCACGACTGAAAAACTCGTCATGCAGTCGTACGTCTATTCCGCCACACCAACCATCCAAGTTCTAATCTCTCGTTTCTAGTTTACAGGGACTCAGCGCGGACGTTGCAAAGTCCGCCAACGCTCTACAGGCGTGGGCCGGTGGTGAAGGTGAAGATCTTAGGGTGGGTCTCACCCTATCTGTTACATGCAGCCACCAACTAGGGTCCTAGGACACGTTCTCCGCATGTGCGACCTTATTAAACCATTGGGTTTCATCCCTCGCATCTTTCGCTAGCCACATCACGACCATTCGGGAATGCCTGAAGGCTGTCCGTACTAGGGAGGAAGCACTCGCCGAGATGCACCGCCGCAGTAGATCCCTCAAGTTCAAAGCTGATTCCGCCGATAAGAGGCTCAACAAGATGAGTGTGGGGAACAAGGACTTTCGGCAACAGGCAGACATTCTCAGGAACCTTCGCGAACAAGTTCGAACACTCGATGCCGAGATCGTGGACGAGACAACTAGTATCGGTGACTGGAAACGCGTCAAGGCAAGGGAATTAATGGGCGCCCTGTTTGGCGGTCTCCTTGAGTGTAGCATAACGGGCTTGATTGTCGCCACATTTGCCCTCGCTATCGCTGGATACGTGCCCACTGAGGAAACCAACCCAGGCCACTCTCGGTTTCACTACACCGGACACTCCCAGGTGGAACACCTCGTCTTGGAGGCCGAACAAGAACTCCGCGAAATCTCGTTCGTCAGCGAAGTCGGTGACGGAGCTCTCCAACTCTTCAACGGGCTGCGCACCGATAACCCTTGTGCGTCATCCACGACCCCCAAAAACCCGCCCAGCAACCCCCACGAGATTACCAACATCGGCGAGCACAATCCTATTTCTCGATCCCAAACCTACCCATCTGCACAGCGGAACCGTATTTCTTCGTTCGATCAATCACCACCGGTGGATTCCACCAGATCCAGTGCAATCGCGCCATTCCCTCCTCAAATGGCAGCGGGTTTCACTCCTGGTCATCAACCTGGCCCTTCGGCTGAAAGTGAATTCCACAGGGTTTCGTCCGTCAGCGAAATCGGTGATCGGGGTCTGCAACCGCCTAACTGGTTGCGCCTCGACGGCGTTCCGCCGGCTCCTAGCTCGCTGATTCGATCAACATCGATACAACCAATTCAACCTTGTGTATCACCCACTCTCCATGAAAGCCCGCCTAACGATCCACACGAATTTAGCAACCCCGACGAGGATAATTCCTATCCTCAATTCCCAATCCACTCACCCGCACGGCTGGCCCGGGTTGCCTCCCTCGACCAATCCCTAGCGAGCTACACTACATCCAGCCTGTTTACGCCATTCGACCCTCCTCGAGGGGGGCCGGGGATTGTCCCCGGCCATCAACCACGCCTTTTGGCCATACAAGAACTCCGCAGGGTCTCGTCCGTCGGCGAGGTCGGTGATAGGAATCTACAACTGCCCAATGGATCTCTCATTAGTGGCGCCACTAAGCTCCCACCCTCGTCTCCTGGCTCGCCGGATCAACCAGCGTCGATACCCCCGCCCCCACCTTATACATTGTCTGCGCTCCACAACAACCCGTCAAGCGATTTGAATGAGTTTGGTGACTCCGGCGAGTATAGACCCCTTCCTAGCTCTCAAACCTACACGCCTGCACACCAGACTCGCCTTTCTTCGATCGACGAACCTCTACCACCCAATCTCACAAGCTCCAGCACGTTCACACAGTCACCTTCTCCAGGGTGGCCTGGCTATAATTGTGATGCCCCCGGATTCCCGCCTTCGTCTTCCAGCTCGCTGATCCGACCAACGCCAGCGCACCAGTTGGCTACTGCTAATGAAATCTACACGGATATCCCTGAGATGCGGAACGTCGAAAGGTGTGTCAGAGCGCTTCGTTGTTATGTTGAGACCTCGACCGATGTTTTTAGGGTACCTGGCTCGGAGACCATCAGGAGCATGCCGGTCCGTTGCATTCGTTACTGATACAATGCACTGGAATATGAATTGTCATTCTTAGGCGCAAGACATGAGTAATAAGGGTAAAAGGGAGGTAAAAGCGAAAATCTCACCCCCAAACCTGACAATCTCCAATGTGTTCTCAACCATACCTGGTCTCCCAAAACATCACGAGACGTTGCCAAAAGGCAAGAGTAAAGCCAGGGAGTAGGGTGGACATCTTCTGGGTAGATTTACTCCCGTTTTCCCCATCACCCGCCTGACAAGTTCCTCCACATCTTAGACACTGGTCGAACAAGGACTCCGTACGGTGAAGTCGGTGATGGAATTCTGCAAGCGCCCAACAAGATCCGCATCGGTGGTGTCCCCAGGCTCTCGTGTTAACAAAACAGGGACTCACCTGAAGTGCTGAAGTGGGAAAGGTCAAGAAAGGTAGGACTGCACCAAAGAAGTGTAATCGAATGTCCAACAAAGTGGCACGATGTTAGCAGACGGCGCAAAGCGATACCGGTCTTTCCATGTTCGAATTGGACGTATTCACCTTGTATACTACACGATCCCCCTTACGGGTACGGACTTGTAACTTCTTCTTGGTTAAAGGAAACAATTCTTACGAACGCGTTCACACGACACGCTCATCGCCAGTACATCCTCGGTGCGACCTATTTACAGCTGTATTTAGTTGGCTCGCCCCTTAGCACCACTGCCGTGGCGAAACCGAGCGACACTTTTTCCTGTCAATGTGATATCGGTACATGTGACCCTACAAGATTCGTTGACACCCCTCACCAAAGCAGAATAGCGATCCGCATCCTAGCCCTGGGATAACCGTTGATCGGCTACCGGGTGATCCCGTCCTCGCCCATTGGGTACATCTGGCCGTGACCGGGTTGGCCGAGGAGTATCACGCCGCTTTTATTTATGCTGGGACTCCGTGATCTGGGACGACTACCATCGATCCACCTGAGCCATGTGAGGTTATAGAACCAGTTGAACAGACGGGGCGAAAGTTTGCACACTCTAATAAACGGAGGGAAGGCCGCGAACAGCGCGATGACCTAGCGTTGGTGCGAATCAAGCGGTTTTGGTCTGGGCGAAGCTTGAGAGGGCGCTTACCTGGCCAAACGAGATCGTGAACCGGTTTTCGTTGGAATGCCACACCCCAAGTTCAATGCAGGCCACCCAGTACGCGAACGGAATAATGACCACAGAGATGAAGTGGATGAGTGGGAAATATTCACCCACGACCGACCTATTTCCCCTCATTTATCAGCACTGGCATGGGCGATCCTCGAATCAGAAAATACTCGCCATATTCGCCAAAACCTCACACGATAAGGTTCACCCGGTAGCCAGATGACGTGTCGTTTGCAGAAGATCACGGTGACCCAGGCCAGAATGGTCAGAAACAACGGTGTGGGTATTGCCACTCGTAACCACGGGTTATTATGCCACTCTACGAGGGTGGAGGTGATGGGGGTGATCAGGAAGAAGTTCAACACCAGGGGCTGCGCTTGACACGACTCCTGGGAGAAATGGGAAACATGTTGTGGGAGAAAGGAGTAGATGGTTAGGACGACCCAGGTGGCCGCGGCGAATAGGACAAGAAGCCTCCTGAACAAATTCCCTTTCCCGAGAACCTTTTCAAGACGGTGCATACCACCCAACATTGCGCAGATAGAGTAGATGGTGAGGTATATCGTGAGCGGGGAGGCGACGATGACCGACACAATTACGGCGTGGAATTTCGTCAGTTTGTGTTGAAAGATGGAGGTGCCGGCGGTGAAGAGGAGTGAGTAGACGGTAAGCATCTGCGACCAAAAAGCCCCCTTTACTTTCTCAGGGGCGTAGAAGATCAGGATGGCTGAAGAATCGCAAATCAAACGGTTTCAATTCGCGTTGGCAGGCGTGGGCCACATTGTAACTCACAGGTACACGATGTGGTAACGTAGGCTGAGGGCCAGCCGTGTGAGAGTTCCGCATTGACACCAGTAGTATGCGTGCGTCAAACTCACTGGCGATTCTAACAAGAGGTCCTGGAAGACTCATAATGAGCGGATTTCCAGACGGGGAACGGGATTCCTGTCACATACCTGCGATATTCGGCCGTGGGCAAAACCCAAATGGACACCCGTCGTCCGACGGGGGGCTCAGGCAGTACGCCGCCACGTAGCTCGATACTGAACTTGTGAGGTTGAGGAAGGCTAACATATCATTGGTTACGTTGCAGCCCTCCACTCGATAACCGTTCTTGTTCCACCCCCCGCCACCATCGGCACGGAAACACTCAACGCCTGGAGGGAAATATGTGGTTGAGCTGGACATCGGGGCGAGGGATCATGTTCACAGATGTGACAACCAACGCCAGTGCCTATATACATCCCACGCATTGCGGACCGGTGCGCCTTGACGTTACCTAGGCAGAGAAATCCACGGTGATTACCGCCTGTGGTGATGACTAAATGTTACGGTTAGTGTAACGCATGCACTGGTGCGGGATTGGGCTGTGTCATCTGGGGGATGGCCCATCGAAGTGAAACCTGCTGTGGGGAAATAAAACCAATCGCAAATACAGTTGATCACCCAATGATATCGTCCTCACCCATCAACAAACCGAATCGCGTTACATATGCTGACGAAAGAAACAAAAATCCCACTATGACAGGGGGGCTGGGGCAACCATTAAGTACTCCTACCATCTGGCCACCCACCAAAACGGTGGGGTGAATCCACAGCGAACAGGACAGCGAAGTTCACCATGAAAACTTAGAGTTGCGTACAACGTGTGGACTTCGGCGGACGATAGTCCGCTCCAGGGGCACTCTTACGCAAACGCGCTTCCTCTAAACGTACCGGTCTATGGAGGTGCACCAAAGAGCACCCCTAACCCAGGGCAAACGAGAAGCGGGTGTGATTAGAGTGTCTCGATGTCTCCAATGTCACCAACTATATGGGCAATACCTCGCATGATTCCAAGGCGCATTCCAGAACAGACGGGAGAGGAGAGACGGCCGCTTGTCCGACCGCAACCACATGTTAATCAGTTACACACGCAATAGGTATGGACATACCTCTCGTACTCTAGTAAGCCAAATGGTCCCCATCAGCTTTGTATCGTTTGTTTAGCACCCGCGCCCAGCCGCCATGTGTCATCGCCTCGCTGTCAGGAGGCACACGGGGTCGGGGAGCATCTGAAATTGGTCGTGGTAAGGGAGAGAAAAGAAGGGAAAGATTTTTGAAATACAAAAAAAAAGCACGATCTCGGCCACGTTCTGTCCCATCCTCCAAAAGCGTCTCCGTCCTCTTCGGCTCTGAATCTGAAATTCTAGACACCTACACCCCAGTAGACCTGGGTCTTCCGCAGTATGGGACCCCAATTTACCGTTCGCATTGGAGCTCTGGATGTCTGAACCGACCGCTGTCATGGCTCGATCGGATTGTTCCCGGTACCGGAGCCACGCCCCAATGACGTCAACCGTTACGTGCGACCCACCCATTACGGGCAGTCGCAAAGGAGATAGTTTTCGTTTGATTACTGTCATGCTTTTCGAGCAGTTTTGCGGAGGAAACGGCGTTGGACGATGACGGTCGGAAGTGCACGACGCCAACCTTAGCTGCCACTCGATTCGCAAAAGTCAACTAAAAATGCCGATCATAGACCTCCGGCCCCAGCCAAACGTCGACCCGCCCCGCTTCCTCCGCCGCCAGGACTCCAGCAAGACCAGGGGCGGGTAAGACCATCGAACCTCCACGAACGACAGGAAATAATGACAGGCCTTGCGTAATCTGACCATGGGGAAAAGAAAGCCGTTCGCGCGCGTCTTGGCGCTGCCTGCGGTGATCATGACAGTGAACCCCGGTCGGATAGTTAGCGGTAGATGAGGACTGCGTTGCAGTCCCAGTGTTCTTCGCCTACGCATCATCTCCCCTTTTTCTCCTTCTTCGAAGTACCGCCACTTTTTTCCAAGCATAAACGTCTCCAGGAATCCGGTGCGGGTCGGGCCGGGATCTTGAGCGTCAATGTGATCCCTGTTCAGTTGCGCAGATTCTGTCGATTCTGTCGCGATCTCCGATCTGCCATCCCCAAGCTTTCGAGAGATCCGGCCAAGTAACGATGGATAAACTACCCCAGGAGCTCATCGACAAAATCATCAGCTCACTCGACCACACCAGACCCTCCGGTTACTCCGCTCTGCTCGAATGTTCCCTTGTCAGTCGCTCATGGCTGCGACAAGCCCGAAAGGGTCTCTTTTCTTCCATCCGGTTAGACGCAGCCCGGCTGAAGGAATGGGTCCGTGATATCCCGCTGGAAAACGAAATTCCCTCCTACATTCGTTACCTTGCTTGGGCCATCCGGCCCACAACAACAGAACGACCAGATCCATTCCTTGAAACCACCTTCCCCGGTCGCTTTGTATCCTTTTCGAATATCGAATTTCTGTACCTCCCGAAGCTCTCCTTGAGCTCTCTCGACATCATTGGAATCGAGCGAATCTTCGGCCACATCAGCCATTCGTTGCGACGCCTCAATATCCCCCAACTCGAGACCGACCCTGAAAAGTTGTGCTCCTTCGTTTCCCTCTTGCCCAACCTTCGATACATGTACACGCCATTCGTCACCATGGTAGAAGGGGAAGGAGGATCTGGTCCGAACTCCCCACCATCGTTCAACTTCGCCGGCCACATCGGCCCCTACAGTCCCACCACAGACCAATTCTTTCGTTGCATCGCTGGTCTCCGCCCCCGGTTCGAAACGCTCGAAGCGAGGATAATCAACGATGAGCTGATTGACACTTTCAACCTCGTGGTGCAGAGTTGCTCTGCAACCCTCACCACCGTATTAATCTCCCCCCCTCTCTACGGGACCACGGCAGGTAAGTCAACTTAGTTCAAATTGTTCGTCGCTGACCGCATCCGGCCAGCCATCGACGAAATCCTACCGTTGGATCTGTCATCGTGCCGGAACCTCCATGCACTCAGAGTGGATCCAGAGATGGCCAATCACCCTCAATTCGATGCCTTCTTGCAAACGATATCCTCCAAGCATTTCGAGAAACTCATCATAGCCGGTCGTGACTCTTCACCACACTGGGGTGTGGGTACGAACGACGGGGTTCTTCACTCGTTCGCGGAACGACTTCACAAGCTCGGTGCCAGGAAGCCGCTGACGATGGAGTTAGAGTACAGTACTGCGGAAGGGGTAGTGGGTGGAACGCCGGATGTCCAGCTCATCTGGCCGCTATTTTGTGAAGTGGGTGTCATCGTGAAGAATTATAACGGTGGGCGCAGGTGGGGCCATGATACGCGTGATCCCTTCCAAGGAGGTAGTGTTGCGATTTCTATCTTCTATGTAACGCAACGTCTCACTGGCACCCGTTCATAAACTTACAGAATAAGAAACGATGTACTACGTCGCACGATGCCAACCGTCATGTGTTATGGTTCCCAAGGGCTCACTGCCTGTCCGCCAACTCTCTCGGTAAAGTAGACCCCATTTCCTGGCTCATCTATGTAGAAAGAGTCCTCCAAACGGACACCGATCTAATGAGCGAAATAAATCAGCCACTTGAACCACCCTGATCTCAGCCGGAGAAATCGCCAACCTCGTTTGGAATGTACACTCCTGGTTCATCCGAGAACGTGTGCCCAGTGAGGATGATGTCGCTGCTGCCTCCCCTGAGGTATGGGCTCTCGTGCATCTCCAATCCGATGCCATGGCCCAGCCGATGTGTGAAGTACCTCTCCAAGTCATAGGGCTTCAACACCTCTCGAGCAGCTTGGTCAGGGGCGCACGTGAGAGACCCGTTCTTGGCAGCTTCAAGGGCGGCAGTTTGAGCGTCTCGGACAGTATACCAGATACTGAACTGTTTTTCGGAGAGTATCGTCGCGGGGAGAGCGAACGTCTGGGGACATGAATGTACATCACAAGGTGAATCACGATGGATGAGACAATTGCGCACCCTCGTCAGGTCACTCCAGTAGTTGTGTAACCTACCACCGCCATCGATCAGCACCAGATCGTTGGGTCCCAACATTGCATCTCCGCCTCCCCCGTGCGGTCGAGCCGCGATGGCTATAGTGGACGTGTCGGCGCTGAGTCAATTTCGTGATGCGTTAGGGACTAACCTCCGAAAAGCACGAGACCCTCGCCGCTTGAGAGGCCGGCGGCTGCGAGAGCCTGCTCGAAGAGAGAACTGGTCTTGGATTGGGTGATACCGATATACATCTTGCGTTGGACTGCCCGGACAGCCAAAAGAGTCGCCTTTCCATCACAAAGTCAGAGTTCGATCGACCACAGGAGACTGATGGCAACCCACCTCATTCGCGCACCTCATGATTTCGAGCTCCCGAATGGACTTGCGTTGTCTTAGCCGCTGGATTTCAACCGGTGCGGACAGAACAGGGGTCGATGGGGTAGCCTTCGATAACCCATCCAGGACAAAAGTCCTCATCTCTCCATCCACGAATACCGGTCTCCCTGCAACCAATGAAGGGATCGCACCGACGGCCACTTCATACGGACTAACCTCCTCCTTCCATGTCGCATACGAGACTGGATTCCGGGTGGGTACAGTCATCAACCTCGCGCGAGACTCTTCGAAAGCGGGTGTGAGGATCGTCACATTCGGTCGTAAGGAGGCATCGGGCGAAATGATCAGGAGGAATGGTCTCTCAGATAATCCCCACGATGAGATGTTTGCGTAATAGTGGGCTGATGGTCCTGGCTCGGCGATATAGGCTGAAGCGTTCAGAGAAGTTAGGGTATCAACCAGCCGTTGTTGCCGTTCCAAGAGTTCGACCGGGGGGATTGGAGGGACATGCGAACAGTAGCCTGATATCTCCGCAAATGCCGGAGTCGATGAGAAAGCCGAGAGTACGGTTGGTTTCAGTCTGTTGAATCCGAGGAGAGAAGCAGCCAGGAGAAACACGGCCTAGATGGAGGAGGAACGTCAGTACCTTCGAACGGACCGACGGGCCATCGCGACGCACCACTTTCGTCAATGACAGATGAGTGTTCACAAACGACGACGAGGCCTCCTGCGAAGGTTGTTCCTCGTGCACCGGAAGAGAGAGTTTTACCATCCTTCGAAGTTGAACGTTCGAGGTCGAATGATGAGCCTCAGTGCCAGACTGCCAGACTGCCACTTCCATCGAGCGCCTGGCATGTCCGTTGTTCCGCTTCCGGCACCTCCGCCGTCTCATGCCGCGGGCCCAGCTCGACAATGGAAAACGACACTGAAACCTTGCTCGTTATGCTCTCAAGCTTACTGCCCGAATCTCACCAAAACACTGACCACGAATCTCTGCTCGAAGCCCTCCTAGAATGCG
>Ga0307511_10007421_pt1 | contig 11030 bp, 6 predicted proteins | sample 13_EM_MG_FD_200266 | JGI IMG/M metagenome (GOLD analysis project Ga0307511, IMG submission 200266) | Populus trichocarpa ectomycorrhiza microbial communities from riparian zone in the Pacific Northwest, United States - 13_EM | ecosystem: Host-associated > Plants > Roots > Unclassified | place...
AATCCAGTAAAGCATTGAGCCTAAAATGGCTTCGGACCCTTTAATATTTTAGCCTTGAACGTTATCTCTGTACGGTGGGACCTAGTCATTAAAAATGTAAATCCCAGAGCCATCACCTACCAACCTTTGGCGAACCATCCTCATGTTCGAACACTTCGCCCCCTTGAAATTCCAGCCAAACAAAATTGATTGCTATCCCCTTCCCTTGTATTTCTGTTTTTCTCTCTACAAAACTCACGCAGCAAGAACAGTTCGCAGGTGGTGTTTTTCCTTATTTCGTGGATTCAAATTAACCTTTGCAGTTTGAGGACATTATCATTCGAAAGAAAAAACAGAAACATCATGTTTTAGTATTGTTTTTATTATGTTTACTTAGCTCTATATGTTCCTAAGATAACAAAATGATCATAAATTTATTCATTAATTATTTTTCTCTCACAATGTGCAACCTCTACTCTTTTTTGTTTGTCTTGATAATACATTATATTTATCTTGATTTAGCTCACTCTCTAGGTTCGTATAGCCTAATTCTAATTTAATTTTTTTTATGAAATTTCAAATTTCAATATATTTAAGAATATAATATTTTAATGGTTGGTTTAGGGTAAATCAAAAGCTGTTGTTCAAAAATTCATTTCTTCACTATATAAGAAATTATTCTATGATGATGAATGAGTGTCTTCTTATACCTATAATTTATTGTTTTTGAGAAATTTAAGGACTTTTCAATAATAAAATTAATAAATTAAAAAACAAAACAAGTAATAAATACGCTAAGAAAAATTAAAATTTAAAAATAAAAGTGATTATTATTGTTTTGATGTAATAAATATTTTAATACTCAAAAGTATTTATTTTTTAAAAATAAAAATTCTAAACCTCTTATTTTATTTGAATGGTGTAAATAATATTTATATTATTCAGATCGAATAATCCTCTCTTTTCTAGAGATATAGAGGTGAATTATTTATTTTTAAGAATAGAAATTCTAAACCCATAGTTGTCGCACCAGTAATTCTTTCTTTTCTATAAAGTTAAATGTATATATTTTTATTATAATATTAACAAGGATTAAACGTTCCTAGTCCTCTCGGTATTTGAGATCAGTGCTTGATTATGCCCGTGCTAAGTTGAATCCATCTTGGAACAGATCCTCTCGATACCTGGACTCAGTTATTAGCCTGAGTCCATGCCCAAACTCTCTCTCTATTTAGCTTCTGTCTTACAAGAATTGATCTGATCAGTAGCAGTAAGAACCCGCCCCTCCGTCCCCTTCTCTCTTGCAACTTTCTTAAAATCCCTCACTTTCTCAGCATCCAAACAACACCTTCTCGATATCAATCAAACCTTGAATTTATAAAAATGAATAAATAGAAAACCCCATTTTGGTATTTCAGTTTAGGTTTGTGCCTTTTATTGATACTATATTCTACTACCACCTTCTTACATTTTCCTTCACTTTCTCTCTCAGCATCCAAACACCACCTTAAAACCTCAGTTTTCCCAGATAGTGAGGGAAGAAAACAAAATCCGGGTATTTAAATTAAGCACTCAAAATCTCAAAGAACTCAACTTGGATATTTTATTTCAGCTCTCAAAAGACTTTAACTTGCATTCAAAGTCTCTTCCTTTCCTCACTCCTTCCGTGTTTTTTCTTGACTTTCTTATAATCCAAACACCGCCACAAAAGAATTTGAATTCTCTAGGAATTCAGTACGGGTTTCTCTTGAAAAGTCTAAAATACTTTCCCAGATTTTCCTTCACTCTTCTCATGATCCTAACACAAAGAAGAATTAAAATTCTAGATGGGGGTCTCTTTTAAGGTCTCAAAAACTGGTACCAGGTTCCGCTCAAAACCTTTTGTTCAATCAGATACTGTTCTTGATGAGGTCTCAGAAAATTCTGAAGAGAGCTCGGTGATTGGCTCAAAGAACGAATCATCTACGAGAAAGGGCGAGGTAATTTTGGCAACTTGATTACTCTTCTCGATCGAGGAGCAAAACATCGAGTGAGAATTAAAATAAAAAGTTCAAAATTGATTGTCTATTTTGGATGATGTTAGATTTCATAACGAATTGCCATTCAAATCTCAATTTAGCTTAGTTAAATAAAAGAAACTGGTTACTTTTCAGGAGGGTAATTTTTCAGATTCTAAAATCTTAATTTCTTTTGTTTTATGGCATTCTCATTGCAACTGATTTGAAGATTAATTATATGCTTTGTTTTGGTTATCATTGTTTGGATTTTTTCCGTTTGTAGGGAAGGTGGATAATTATTTGCTTATCAGATCTTTTCAGTATGATGTTATATGAAGTAAAGCATTGACCCTTGATTCTGTCCTCTGTCTTTTATCGAGCTTCTTACATGCCTAGCACTCTGAGAAACTTTTCAACAATATATGTATTGTAATCTAATGAATTGAAGTGGTTGTTGATGTGATAAACCTCAATTTCTGGTAATTCCCGATGGGCTTAAAAGAAAGTTATGTTGCTAAATGATATGTAGTGCATGCCACCATTCTTTTTTTTTTTCCTCTTCAATTTAACATGTGATTTGGTTCCAAACAGACAGTAAGAGATGGTAATGGAAAGTTAAAACAATTTGTTTTCTGTGAATATCAGTGTTATTAGATTAGATGGGTTGGTCGTTTTTTGCTTCCTCAATTATTATCCTTCTCACTTTTCAATTTATAGCAATGGTGAAGCTCTCTTGTTGATTGAAAGCCCTTCAATTATTGGGTGTGAATTAAGGGGTGGTATGGATGTTATATTTTATCCCTTGCTCTGTATTTTCTATACCATAATCTATGGTATTCTGTGAAGTAGGCTGACATCTTTGAGGGTGCTGAGGATGCATTAGCTGTCTCAAGTTTATCCTTCTCTGGTAAAGCACTTAGCATATCTGCATGTTGGATTGATTCAATTGTTCAAGTATATTCTATCAAGTTTACATTCTGAGTTCTTTTGGTTGTCTCTTGTTCTTCCAGGACAAGAAGTTTCATTGACATTGAATCTCTATCCAGATGGATATTCTATAGGAAAACCCTCAGAGGTTAGTCTGAAAAGTGTTAATTCTGCACAATAATTTTAAGAAAGTGACTTCAAGGAAAAAAAATCTATTTCCATACCATCTTTATGTTAAAGTGTAAGTCCAAGTAGTTCATGTGTTTTCAGATAGAGGCTGCTCATCAGGCTCCACTTCAAGATGGTCAGAAGTTGTTGCATCCATATGATAAGACTTCTGAAACGCTCTTTTCAGTAAATATCAACTTATACTTTTCTTCTCATCTGTGAGGAATTTTATTTTGATAAGTTCTGAAAGGCTGTTTTATTTTCAAATTGAAAATTTTATGCACGGAGCACCTAGATCAGACATTTTGATGCAGTAATGCATATATTGTATGACATGTTTTGGAACTTATCCATTGCTCTTTTAATTAACCTATTTGTTGCAAGTAAGATGCATTATGTAGATTCATTTACTGCTCAGCTTGATTAATTCTACACAAAGACTATTCAGATTACATGGTCAGCTCAGGGAACTTCTTCGTCATCATTAGTACCCCATTTAAGTTTCTAAAATCCATTGATGAGGCAGTTTTCCTATTTACCTTACAAATCATGTTGTCTGCTTTGTAATTGCTCTTTGGATTTCAACTTCACTGTAAACTTTCTTAAACTGACTTTGCTGCCATTTATGTGTGCATGTATTTTGAGGCAATTGAGTCTGGCCGGTTGCCTGGAGATATTCTGGATGATATTCCATGTAAATATGTAAATGGAACACTTGTATGCGAGGTAAGTAATTCAAATATAGTCACTTATCTTTACTAATTGATGTTATGCTTGGTCCTTTTTATATTTATAAACTGGAATAATGATTATGAATGCTTTGAGTAATCACTTAAATTCACTTGAGCATTTCATGTGAGTGTGCATGCACATGTGTGGAGAGCAAGAAGTTATTGAAGCTCATGCATTTGGAGGTTTCAGAGTTTGCTAATCTCTAAACTCTTCCAGGTGCGTGATTATCGGAAATGCGCTTCCAAGCAGGGGTCTAGCGTTCCATTTATGGATGGGCTCCCTATTGTAAATAAAGTATGCCTTAGGATGTCATTGGAGAATGTAGTGAAGGATATCCCATTGATCTCTGATAATTCTTGGACGTATGGTGATTTGATGGTTAGTGTGTCGAACTCATTCATCAGAAAATAAATTTGGAAAATCAATTGAACTGCATTTTTTCCTTCACTTTTTGCTGCAGGAAGTAGAATCTCGGATTTTGAAAGCATTGCAACCACAGCTTTGTCTAGATCCTACTCCCAAATTGGACAGGCTCTGTAATAATTCAATTTCGACCAAGGTGCTATATTTAGAGAGTTAAATAATGTTCTATGGCTGAAGGAATTAGTTATATATTTCTCAACCCTGCTGAATGTCATTTGCAGCTCAATTTAGATCTGAGAAGTTTTCGCAGAAACAGATTAAGGCAGACACCTGAAGTTACTGTCACATCTAAGAACAGAATCCATGGAACGAATACTTGCATCAACCGAGTGCCTGAAAGCTCTAACAGTAGGCTTGGAGATTCAGGAATCATTTCAGGCAATGTGATGCCACAGCATGTTCAGGAGAATCAGACAACTCAAAACCTTGGCCCTAGCAGTATGTTAGCCTTAAGTGCAAGAAGCTTTGCTCCAGATGGCAATGTTCCAGCACTACCTTTGGTATCCCAGCAACAGAGGTATCAAATGAGGATTTCCCCAAGAAGTATGCAGGATCAAGGGTCAGGGTCTCCTGCCAACATTTCCGGAGCTGCCGCCTTCGGGCAGGACAAGATGGTTGCTCACTGCACCATGAATTCTGCCGCTCTTCTTGGGAAGAGGGAGAACCAAGATGCACAAATGTCACCTTTATCTAGTTTTAGTAAGAGACCAAGGCTTACACCAGCAGGTCCTGATGTAATTCAACAGCAGCAAAGGGGTCTGCATATGGATGGCCTCCATGAATCAGAAATGAACCGGAAGAATTCACTACTACAGCAGCAAGCAATGACAAGAGGAATTCAGTATGCCAATGCAGGCATTCAGAAGTACCCACACCAGATGTTAGAAGGGGTTGTACATCAAAATGCTGCAGCAACATCATTTTCTGCAGGACATCCAGGTATGAGACTTGGTCTCAAGGAAGAACAGTTCGAGACAGAAAAACTGGATGGTTCAGTGCTTAGTCAGGGTAAAAATGATATGCAGATGATGGAAACAGAAACAGGCCATTTGGAAACACAGCAACCATGGTTACAGCAAAGATTACCACAACCTGTCATGAGATCTAATTTCCCTCAGGCTGGATGGAACAATCTCAGCCAAGATTGTAGGAAGGAGGAACAGCCCCAGAAAAGGAAACCAGCACAAAGTCCTAGGTTATCTACTGGGGGTTTAGCTCAATCACCTCTATCATCAAAATCCGGGGAATTGTCTAGTGGTTCAGCTGGACCCCATTTTGGAGCAGCTGCAGCAACTGCTGCACTTGGGTCATCACAAAAGGAGAAGTCAGTGGTTACTGCTGTTGGTGGAACCCCATCTTTGACTTCCAGTGCTAATGATTCCTTGCAAAGGCAGCACCAGGTTCAAGTTGCTGCAAAACGGAGATTGAATTCCCTTCCTAAAACCCTGGTAATGAGCAACGTGGGGTCTCCTGCAAGTGTCAGCAATACAAGCATTCCGTTAAATGCAAATAGTCCTTCAATTGGGACCCCACCTATGGCTGATCAAAGCATGCTTGAAAGATTTGCAAAGATTGAGATGGTGACCATGAGGTATAAAAGGTTTACTAATTTACCATCCCATTATTGTTTTATGTGTCACTCTTTCCTTTAATATATAAATTTGATTCTTAGTTACAGTAATCCTACCTTCAGACTGTTTAAAGCTTAAATGTCATTCCACAGAGAGTCTGGGTTAATCAGATTTTCTTTCCTTTTACTAAGCATCAATCAATTCTACTTCATGCTAGGAAAATCCATATTTGATCCATCATTTAATAGTTCTTATTTTTTAACCTCTCTCTCTCTCTCTCACACATGCATGTGCACACGCATGCACACTACATTTCTCTTTATTGTTATGTTGGGGGTGGGAAGAGTGAGCCGGGGGGCAGCACCCTCATTTTTTATGCAATTTAATGGTATCAAAAAGCAAAACCTTTTCCCATTCTGTCAGCTTGATATCTATTTGGGTGAGAACATCTTGATTTGTGTTTCTCTTAAAAGTCCAATGACATTGTTATATCTTTTTCTTGTTATTCATTTTCCAATTGCTTCCGTTCCAGGCATCAACTCAACTGCAAAAAGAATAAAGTTGATGATTACCCTATCAGGAAACCAAAGACCTATTCACTTCAAAATCTGTCTTTTCATCTCTCCAATTCAACCAGTAATGAGGAGTTCAAAGATGATACTAATGCAAGGCAGTTATCAAAGTCTCCTGTAGGTGGAAATATGAATATCTGCAAGACAAGATTTATGGATTTCATAATAACAGAACGAGTGCTTCAAGGTTTGTTGTGTTATTGATGAAAAATATAGTCTATTGCCTTTGACAATATTTATGTATCCCTTTTGTGTTGCTTCTGCAGGGAATGTTGTTTCTTATGTTCAAAGGGTACGGAATAGAATGATTATGTCAGAAAAGCCAAATGATGGTACTGTGGTGATGCATTATGGAGAAGCAGATGAGTTTGATGTTCTATCTGCAGAAGATTATCTTCCTACGTTGCCCAATACTGTAAGTGGTTTACAAATTTCATTTGTTGGATTTGGATATAATGGAGGTCTATTCTAATAAGGTCTTGCTTATAATTTCAGTGGACACTGCATCTTCCTAATTTTCACATCCAGTAAGGGTTATGGATTATGGATATTTCAGCTTTTATATTCTCATATTAGTATCTTCCAGTTGCATTGCCATTTGCCATACTTATTTGTACCTCATCCACTGTTAATTAAGCCAGGATTCTTTTTGACCCTTTCATTTGCTGCTGCTTCATTGAGTATCATTGTTGCTACTCTCTGGATTTCCTTATATTTTTGAGTTTGTCCTTTCTCACAAACTTTAGTAATAAGTATTGGACTTCATTTGATCATCCTTGTGAGCATGGCTTCATCAATCAGAAAGATTTGTTGTGGCAGTTTGAGTTAATAGTTGATGTGTGGGCTGACAATTCTTCAGTTTTCATAGTATTGTACAATTTTGCTTGTCACATCAATATTTGCTTATACTACAAGCATGATTATTTGTCTGATTTACATATCTGATTGATATATGTTACAGCATTTTGCGGATTTGCTTGCAACACAATTGTTTTCACTGGTACGTTTTGAAGGAAATGATTTCTTGCCCAGAAACTCAGATTTCAGATTATCTCTTCTCTATGCAATTGAATTTAAGTAATGCAATTGGCTTTACCAGATGATGCGTGAAGGATATATTGTGGAAGATCATATTCAACCAAGACCTATCTGCACTAATATTGCTTCAAGCAATCAACCAAATGTTTCTGGAGGCCCTCATAATAATTCACCAATTGAGGTGAAGCAATACAATGAAGCAGTTCCAGTTCAGCCATGCAATGATCTAAAGCCAACTCTTGGCGGTAATGCATCCATTAATTCTTCCCACAATCTACTAGCAAATACAAGGATGCTACCTCCTGGAAATCCTCAGAGTCTTGTGTCTGGAGTATCAGTGCCTGCAAGACCACAACAGCTAGACCCACAGCACTCTCTTCTGCAGCAGCAGCAGCAGCAGCAAAATCAACATGCTTTAATGCATCAACAAAATTCTCAATTTCAGAGGTCACAAATGGTGCTTCCATCAAATTCACTCTCTCATTTAGGTGCAATTGGACCGAATTCAAACATGCAGTTGGGTGGTCACTTGGTAAACAAGTCTTCTCTTCAGCTCCAGCTGTTACAACAGCAGCATCAACAGCAGCAGCAGCAGCAACAGCAGCAGCAACAGCAGCAGCAGCAGCAGCAGCAACAGCAGCAGCAACAACAGCAGCAGCAGCAGCAGCAGCAGTCACAGCAGCTGCAGTCACAGCAGCTGCAGCAGCAGCAGTCACAGCAGCAGTCACAGCAGCTGCAGCCACAACAACAGCAGCAGCAGCTGCCACAGATGCAGCAGAGGAAAATGATGATGGGACTTGGAAGAGCTATGGGTATGGGAAACATGGTTGGCCTAGGAGGTCTGGGCAATGCTGCGGGCATTGGAGGTGCAAGGGGAATGGGACCAGGAATCTCTGGACCTATGGCTCCTATAACTGGCATGAGTAATGTTGGCCAGACTCCGATGAATCTGGGTCAGACTGCAAATATCAACACAATAAGTCAGCAACTTCGTGGTGGACACATGACTCCTGCAGCTGCTCTGATGATAAAACAAAGAATGAGCCCAGCAAGCATGATAGGGGGCCCTCAGTCTGGTATAGCCGGGATGTCAGGAGCCAGACAGATGCACACGGGCTCTGCTGGTTTTTCCCTGCTGAGTCAATCTCTTAACCGAGCCAACATGAATCTAATGCAACGAAGTCCAATGGGGCCTATGGGTCCACCAAAGTTGATGACTGGGATGAATCCCTACATGAACCAGCAACAGCAACTGGAATTACATAAACAGCAGCAGCAACAGCAGTTACAGCAGCAGCAGCAACAGCAGTTACAGCAGCAGCAGCAGCAACAGCAGTTTCAGCAGCAGCAGCAGCAGCAGCAACAACAGCAGTTTCAGCAGCAGCAGCAGCAGCAGCAGCAGCAGCAACAGTTACAGCAGCAGCAGCAGCAGCAGCAGCAACAGTTACAGCAGCAACATCAACATCAACAGCTGCTACTGCAGCAGCATCAGCAGCTGCAGCAAGAAACAACTTCAACTTCTTCATCGCTACAGTCTGTTGTTTCACCTTTACAAATAGGGTCACCGTCAACCATGGGAATTCCACAACTGAACCATCAAACCCAACAACAGCAACCCCAGCAACAGCCCAGCCCGCAGCAAATGAGCCAACGAACCCCAATGAGCCCACAGTTGAGTTCAGGAGCAATCCATGCCATCAGTGCTGGTAATCCAGAGGGTTGCCCCGCTAGTCCACAGTTGAGCTCTCAAACCCTTGGTTCTGTTGGAAGCTTCACAAATTCTCCAATGGAGCTCCAAACTGTGAACAAAAGCAACCCTGTTAGCAATGCATAATCAAGTTCAACATTTTTTGGTCTTGCTTCTTGAGTTATGGCTCTATTTCCTCCCATTTAGAGCATGAGAACTCTCGGTATTTCTGTGCAGAAATAGAAAGCTGATATTGCAGTCAGATAAATGGACTGAATGCCATAGCATTGGAGCAAGCTGGAAGGAGAAAATTCTCATCATGTGTAGTTACTTTAGTAATCTAACACTCGAGCTGCTAAGTGTCAGCTGATTTGCTATTTGTGTTCTTGTGGCATATTTTATATGCAACCAAGTTGTTGATTAGCAATTTTGCAACAACGAACCATGTAATAAGTATGCATAAAGGAACCTCGCCGGCGTAAAATTTCCATGGTATAGGATTTTGCGGACATAGGGGGTAAAAAAATTGGGCATAGTCTAGCCTGATCAGTCGTAAAATCCAAAGCTATATATTCTGTGACAGAAGATAATAGCAAGGGAAAATTACTTCAAATTTCTCAAGGTTTGTTTTAGTCTGCACTCTCGTATATTTAAAATATTACATTTTATATATATTGTTGTTAATAATGTAATTTTACATGATATAACTAGGAATGTGTGAACTCAGCCAGCAAAAAGATATTATAAATGATTTATTATTTAAAGTTTTTTTATAAAAAAAAAACAGCTTGTTTAAAGCCATGAAGGTTGGAAAATATGATTTCAATTTTAAACAAGAAAATTCCTAATTGATAAGTAGAACATGGAATAGTTTTATTACTTGGTTGCTGGAATGAAACGCATACAGCTCATGCTAAGGTTGAATCGTAGAAGAGAGCTTCTCCCTCTGGGCGGAAGCCATTCTTTGACGAGAGGGATTTCTGTAATAGCCCATGATCTCCATCAGCTGTATGGTGTGAACGAATAGGAAGAGGGATTGGACATGACACGTCAACATGATCGGCAACAATTGAGGAAGGCAATTTCAAAACCCTAGAGCTCCTGATGTTGCTTGGAAGACCATGGAAGGGTTTGTAATCAATTGAGGAAGGCAATTTCAAAATCCATGGTTTTAGAAACTAGAGGTATCCTAATGAAAGCTTTGACTCAAATTCTTCAGGCTGAAATGTTGACTCTTACAAATCCTAGTTCAAATTGATTTTTATCAGAGTTAGAGGTTTGCTTGATGGGCACCGAACAATTGTTTTTTTAGAAGGATTACAAAAGAAAATCTACATTGCAATTCGCATGATTAATCCACAATCATGACATTAGGCTTATGCATTGGCATAGATTGCAGGAGGAAAATTTGTTAGCCATGCGCAAAGCATCACGACCACCACCATCCCTACTCATGCAAGGCCAACAAACACCATATTCACACCACACATTGCTCTACCAACTCAAAAGTTGACACCAACTCAGATAAAAGATAAGCATGATTATAGACTTTGTTTTAAGTGTAATGATGTGATATTGAATACACGATGATAACAGAGACCAAAGAACAATAACAAAGAAGGGTTGCAGAGAATTGTGTATGTATTATTTGAATGTGTCTCTGTATTGAGATACAATAACTATATATATACACAAGAATATGAGTTAGTTTTGGAATGAAATATGACAGATACGTAATGAAATATGACACAAATACGTTTGATATGGTTGCTAATATTGTGCAAGGCAAATCTCCTATAATCAAGGAAGTCCTATGTAGATGTCCAGTAATCACGCTAACACCCTCCCTCAAACTCAAGGTGGTATAGTAGATGTCATCTTTAGTTTGCGTAAGAGATCCTGGAAACGACCTGGAAGAAGTGTTTTGGTGAAGATA
>Ga0307511_10007422_pt1 | contig 11030 bp, 9 predicted proteins | sample 13_EM_MG_FD_200266 | JGI IMG/M metagenome (GOLD analysis project Ga0307511, IMG submission 200266) | Populus trichocarpa ectomycorrhiza microbial communities from riparian zone in the Pacific Northwest, United States - 13_EM | ecosystem: Host-associated > Plants > Roots > Unclassified | place...
ACGTGGCCGGCGACCCCTGCCAGTAGTCCTCCAGCACCCGGCGCATCTCCTCGGTCTCCGCGTCCGGCTCGCCGAGCAGCTCGAACCGCGGCGGCACCACCCCGTTCACCAGCGGCCCGTTCACCAGCGGCGCGGTCCGATCCGCCTCGGGGGCGGGCGGCAGGGCCGGCAGCACGCCGCCGAACGCGCCGATCGGGTCCAGCCGGGCCAGCGCGGGGGCGTCCGGCCGGTCCGCGTACTCGCTGGGGGCCGGCCAGGTCGGGTCGTCGACGATGTGCACGGTGGCGAACGGCCCGGAGCTGGCGATCGCCGGCGGCGGCATGATCGGCGGCTCGACCGCCGCGTACACCGGAGCCGGCGGCAGCGCCGGCAGCTCCACGGTCATCTCCGACGGCACCTCGGGCGGGATCACCATGGTCGGCCGGGCCGCCGCGGGCAGCGGCCGGGTGCGCACGCCCTGCACGGCGGTGCCGTCAGCCTGCTTGCTGTGCCGCCCGCCGCGGCGGAACAAGGCCCGCCATCCGGTGCCGCTGGGCTTTGGCGGCGGGGTGCCCTCGCCGATCAGGTGCTGGTGGGCCAACAGCCACACCTTGCACGGCCAGCGCCGCTTGCGCAGCCGGCCGGGGCAGGCCCGGCAGCGGCCGTCCTCGTCGGCGGTGTGCACCTCCAGCAGCAGCCGCCAGCCGTCGGCCAGCCGTTGCAGCTCGGCCCGGGCCAGCGGAGCCAGCGTGCCGGTGCTGGTCTGCTCGGCGGCCTGGTCGAGGGCGGCCAGCCGGCGCAGCACGGCCCGCCGCATCCCGTCGTCGACGGCGCTCATTCGGCCAGGCCCACGTCGGCGCGGCCCGGCTGAGCCAGGTCCGAATCCGGCTCGGGCCGACCCACTTCGATCCGGTCCAGGGTGCCGGCGGCCCGGTCCAGGGCGTGGTGCAGCCGCCGGGTCTGCTGCGGGGACAGCACCGCGGTCTCGCCGGGTGGCGCGACCAGCAGCACGCGATCGGGCTCGACCAGCACGGTCATGGCCCGGTCCCGGCCGAACGGGTCCAGGCAGTCCACCCACCAACGGGGTTCACTCATCAGACATCTCCGTCAGGCTCCACGGGGTGCCACGCGCAGGCGAGCAGGGCTGGCGGCACACACCCGTCACACATCGGCCGATCGGGGCAGTTCGCACAGTCTGCGAGGCAGGGTTTCACCCGTTTGCACGCCTGTTCACCCGTTCGAGTGGCGGCGGACAAGATTTTTTCGACGGATCTGGTCCAAACATGAGGCAAATCGGCGTCCGAGACCCTAAGCTGTTCTCGGCGGCCCGCTCCCAGTGACCCCCAGGCTGGTTGAGCGGGCCGCTCTTTCATGCTCTCACACCGTGATCCGGCTCACTCCCACGATCTCCTCGACGTGACCTTCCCTTGGCCGCTAAATTGTGGGTAGTTCCCATCTCTTTCGCAACGGGGGGTTCCGATGAGGGTTCTGGTCACGTCTTCGCCCGGCCTCGGCCACATGCTGCCGATGGTGTCGATCTCCTGGGCGCTACGCGCCGCCGGGCACGAGGTGCTGCTGGCCATGGCCGGCCGCGGTCCGTCGCACGTGCCGATGCTCGCAGCGTCCGGTCTGCACGTGGTGGAGACGCAGCCGTACGAGACGTTCGCGCGGCTGATGGACAAGGTCCGTGAGGGCATGGACGTCAAGGCAGTGCAGCAGTCGATACGTGAGATGTCCCGCAGTGGCGACGCCGAGCGGCTGATCAGCTTCGGCGTGCGCCTGTTCGCCCCGCAGTCCGACGCCGTCGCCGACAACGTGGTGGCCGTCGCCGACGAGTGGCGGCCCGACCTGGTGGTGCACTCGCCGATGGACGGCGCCGGCCCGCTGGCCGCGGCCAAGCTCGGCGTGCCCGCGGTCGAGCAGGCGTACGGACTGAACAGCTCCGAGACCCGGTACGCGCAGATCGCCGAGGCGCTGGCCGACACCTACCGCCGGCACGGCGTGAACGGCCCGCCCGACCGGCACGCCCTGCTCAACGTGGCGCCGCCGAGCATGGGCACGCCCGGCCCCGGCTGGGCGATGCGGTACGTGCCGTTCAACGGCGGCGGCCAGCTGCCGGACTGGCTGCTGCGCACGCCGGACCGGCCGCGGGTGATCGTCACGCTGGGCACGGTCATCCCCGGCTTCGTGGGGCTCGGCCCGCTGCAGTGGCTCGCCGACGTGGCCGGCGACCTCGACGCCGAGTTCGTCGTCACGCTTGACGACACCGAGGCCGAGCAGCTCGGCGCTTTGCCGGACAACGTTCGCCCGGTGTCCTACACGCCGCTGAACGCGCTGCTGGCCACCAGCGCCGCGATCATCCACCACGGCGGTTCCGGCTCCACCATGACTTCGCTGGCCATGGGTGTGCCGCAGCTGGTCGTGCCCCAGGGTGCGGATCAGTACAACAACTCCCATGAGGTGGCCAAGCGCGGCGCCGGCTTCGAGGTCGACACCGAGGTGGCCAAGGTCGGCGCGGACGACCTGACCCGACTGCTGACCGACGCCTCCCTGGCCGCCGCGGCCGCCGAGGTCAAGGCCGAGATCGCCGCCCAGCCGGCGCCGGCCGAACTCGTGTCCCGACTCGTCGAACTGGTGGGCTGAAACCATGCGCGTACTCGTCACCACCCTGTCCGGGCACGGGCACCTCTTCCCGCTCGTCACCACGGCGTGGGCGCTGCGCTCGGCCGGCCATGAGGTGCTGTTCGCCACCGCGGGCGACATGACCGCGGTCAAGACCACCGGCCTGCACTCCTACAACGTCGCGCCGGGCCTGGACATGGGCAAGCTGGTCGGGGAGAACGTCGGGGAGGCGTTCCGCAGCTCGACCAGCGGGCGCGGGTTCGGCGACAACCCCGGCGGCGACCTACGCGACCACCCGGCGTTCCGTTTGTTCAACGGCCTGGCCGAGGGCATGGTGGACGGCCTGGTCGGGCTGGCCCGGGACTGGCGTCCGGACGTGGTCGTCTACGAGGCGATGAACCTCATCGGCCTGCTGGCGGCGCGGGCCGCCGGGGCCGGGTCGGTGTCGCACGCGATCGGCGTCTCCCACAACAAGCAGATCATGGCCGTCTTCGGCGCCATGCAGATCGACATCTTCCGGCGGCACGGCCTCGACGAGCTGCCGGAACCGGACGTCTACCTGGACGTCGCGCCGCCGAGCATGAAGCCGGAGCCGGACGGCTGGTCGATGCGGTACGTGCCGTACAACGGCGGCGGGCAGCTGCCGGGCTGGCTGACCGGACGGCCGGAGCGGCCGCGGATCACCGTCACGCTGGGCACGGTCGCGCCGATGATGGCCGGCATCGGGCCGGTGGAGCGGATCGCCGCCGCGGCGGCGAAGATCGACGCCGAGTTCGTGGTGGCGATGGGGTCCAACGTCGACACCTCGTCCCTGCGAGATCTGCCGGACAACGTTCGCCTGGTCGGCTACGTGCCGCTCGGCCCGCTGCTGGCCAGCAGCACCGCGGTGGTTCACCACGGTGGCGCCGGCACCACCTTGACGGCGCTGGACGCCGGCGTGCCGCAGATCGTGGTGCCGCAGGGCGCGGACGGGCCGGTCAACGCCGCCGCGGTCGCCGCCGCCGGCTGCGGCCTCAACGTGACCGACGAGGAGCTGGACGCCCGCCTGGTCGAGCGGCTGCTCACCGACGGGTCGCTGCGGTCGAGCGCGGCGCGGATCCGGGCCGAGATGCGCGCCATGCCGTCGCCGGCCGAGGTAGCCGACCGGCTGGCTAAGAATTTTGGTGGACAAAACTCTTAGTAAGCGAGTTAAATGGTCGGCACTGAGGGAGGGAGCAGCCATGCGCATTCTTTTCACCACGTCCCCCGGACTGGGACACATCCTGCCGACCATCTCGCTGGCGCACGCGGCCCGCGCCGCCGGGCACGACGTGCTCTACGTGGCCGGCGGCCAGGTCGACGCGGTGTCCGCCGCCGGCCTGCAGATCGTGGACGCTTCACCCGGCACGGACTACGCGCAGATCTTCATGGGCATCGGCGCCGGGGTGCGCGAGCAGATGGCCGCCGCGCGCGACGACCTGAGCCGGACCATGGCGATCGCGTTGCGCATGTTCGCCAAGGTCTCCGAGCCGACGCTGGAGACCGTCGTGCGGGTCGCCGAGAAGTGGCAGCCGGATGTCATCGTGCACACGCCGATGCAGGCCGCCGGGCAGCTCGCCGCCGGCAAGCTCGGCGTGCCGCTGGTGGCGCTCGAACTGGGCATGGGCCACAGCCGCGTGCGGCCGGACCTGCGGCACACCACCTACGAGGAGCTGCGCGAGCAGTTCGAGCGGCACGGCGTGGCCGAGGTGCCGAACCCGGCCGCGCGGATCAGTGTCACTCCGCCGAGCGTGCGGGGCGGGGAAGAGCTGCCCGACGATGCGTGGGCCATGCGGTACGTGCCGTACAACGGCGGGTCCGTGGTGCCGGAGTGGCTGCTGGACAAGCCGGAACGCCGGCGCGTGCTGATCACGCTCGGCACCGTGGTGCCGGCGTTCGGCCTCGGCATCGTGGAGCCGATCGTGGCCGCGGCCAGCAAGGCGGACGCGGAGTTCGTGCTGGCGCTCGGGAACGTGGACACGTCCTCGCTGGGCGAACTTCCGGGCAACGTCCGCGCGGTCGGCTACCTGCCGCTCGGCGTGATGCTGTCCTCGTGCGACGCGGCGATCCACCACGGCGGCGCGGGCACCACCATGACCACCGTGGACGCCGGCATCCCGCAGATCGTGGTGCCGCAGGCGGCGGACCAGTTCATCAACGCCGACACCGTGCAGGCCAACGGCCTTGGCCAGCGGGCCACGGTGGAGGAAGTGGACGAGGCCCTGATCGAGCGGCTGCTCGGTGACGAGCAGTGGCGGGCCAATGCCGTGCGGCTGCGCGGGGAGCTGCACGGCATGCCGTCACCGGTGGAGGTGGTGGAAAGGCTGGCCGGCTTCGTGGGCTGAGTAGTCACGTTCGTCGACCGAGAAACTGGTTGGGCGGCCTGCGCGGCGCGCCTACGGTGGCCCGGACTGTCCTGCTCTGGGGGGAGAACACCGTGGCGGCTCAACGCCATCCGCAACGCTGGCCGATTCTGGGCGTGCTGTGCCTCGCGCTGCTCACCGTGGTGCTGGACAACACGATTCTCAACGTCGCGATACCGACGCTGTCCACCCACCTGTCGGCCAGCACGTCCGACATCCAGTGGATGATCAACGCCTATGTGCTCGCGCTGGCCGGGCTGCTGGTGACCGCCGGCAGCCTGGCCGACCGGTTCGGGCGCAAGCGGTTCGTGCTGATCGGGCTGGTGGTGTTCGGCGTCGGGTCGCTGGTCGCCGCGTATTCGCAGTCCGCGGGCATGCTGATCGGCGCGCGGGCCTTCATGGGCCTGGGCGCGGCGTGCATGATGCCCGGCACGCTGGCCGTGGTGATGCAGATCTTCGACGAACAGGAGCGGCCGCGGGCCATCGGCATCTGGGGCGCGGTCGCCGTGCTGGCCGGTGGCCTCGTCGCCGGCTTCCTGATCTGGCGCGCCACCCGCGTCGCTCCCAAGACCCCGATTCCGTCAACCCTTTGAAGTTTGGAAGGGGGCTTTCCTGCACTCGGAGTGGAGGAAAGCCCCTTTCCAAACGGTGAGTCGGGGCTGTCAGCCCTTCAGGGCGGCGGCGAGCTTGGCGCCGTCGTAGGAGCCCCAGCCGGTGACCTGGTCGTAGCCCTGGCCGGCCTGGAAGCTGCCGTTGCTGCCCGAGGTCACGTCGTGGAAGCCGGTGCCCTTGACGCCGTACAGCGCCTGGTTGACCGCGCCGAGCTTGCCGCCGACCAGCGCGGCGAAGCCGGCCCACATCGGGGCGGCGCAGCTGGTGCCGCCGTAGACCTGCCAGCTGCCGCCGGAGTAGATGGCGTAGCCGCTGTTCGGGTCGGCGTCGGCGGAGACGTCCGGCACGGTGCGCTTGCCGTTGTCACCGGACTGCCAGCTCGGGGCGTCGAACTTGGTGGAGGTGCCGCCGCCGGAGCCGTCCCACGCCGACTCGGAGCCGTAGCTGTTGCCGCTGACCGTCAGGTGCGTGCCGCCGACGCCGGTCACGTTCGGGTCGGAGGCGGGGTAGTCGACGGCGTCCACGCTGGAGCCGGTCTGGCTGCGGGTGCAGTCCTTGGAGCCGTCGTCACCGGAGGCGGAGAAGAAGCTGATGCCCTCGGCGGTGGCCTGCTTGATGGCGTTGCTGGTGCCGGTGATCGCGGAGTCGGTGGTGTCCGGCTCGCACGAGCCCCACGAGATCGAGACCACCGAGACCTTGTTGTCGCTGGCGATCTGGTTGGCCATGTCGATCTCGCCCTGGTCGCTGTTGGGCGCCTCGTACACCAGGGTCGACGCGGCCGGGGCCATCGCGTTGACGATCTCGATGTCCAGCTCGACCTCGCCCTGGCCCTGGCCCGGCTGGGAGTCGTAGTTGGCGCCGTCCACCGACACCGTCTGCGGCGCGGACGAGTTCAGGCTGAACTGCTTGCTGTACTGGGCGATGTTGGACGCCTGGTAGCCGTCGAACTCCCACAGCGCCACGGACTGGCCGGAACCGGTGCCGAGCGAGCCGGTGTCGTAGGCCCCGCGCAGCTGAGTCGGGTTGTAGCCGGACGGCGCGGCCGCCTTGTGGGACACGGAGTTCTTGTGCTTCACGGCGTGGTTGTCCAGGCCGATGACGCCCTGCACCGCGGACGCGACGTCGGCCGGCAGCTTGGGGGCGCTGTCGTTGGCGTAGAAGTCGCGGTGCTCGGCGGTGTCGGTGTAGCGGCCCATCGAGGTGCCGAACGCGTGCTGGAGCTGGGCGGCGGTGCCGTTCGCGGTGACGACCTGCCGGTTCGGGCTGACCTTGGCCACCGACAGGCCCTGCCCGCGCAGGAAGTCGGACACACTGTCCACAGCGGACTGGGTCGGCGCGAACCGGTCGTTGAACTGGGCCGGCGTGATGAACTTGCCGTGCTGCGGCGAGCGAGGGTTGCTCACGTCGGCGATCAGTTTGTCCAGTTCGCTGCTGTTGCGAAGTTTCAGCGCGACGGAGACGGACATCTGGGTGTTGGCGTCGAGCGCGCCGTGCCGCTCGCTGTGCGAAAGCGCCGGAGATGTGTTACCGGGAACGGACACCAGCGGCTGGGTCTGTGCGACGGCCGGCCCGGCCAGCGCTGCCGCCGCCAGCAGGGGTAGCGGCGCCGCGGCGAGCGCGAGTGCGCGGAAACGTCGTGACATGTGGTGACTCCTTGGTGCGAAGCAGGGTTCGTGCCCAAGCAGTAACCGACGGTAGACGTGTAACACTTTTGAGGGAACCGACGATATGAGGGGTTCTTCAACTGTTTATCCACAGACGACAGGCCGGCCGCGCTGTTCGCACGGCCGGCCTGTTCTGGGAATGCCGAGCTACGCTCAGTTGGTGACCACTTCGCTCAGCGGGGTGTGCGGGAGCCCGTGCGCGACCGCGACGGGCTCGTTGACCAGCTTGCTGTCGTGCACGTTCAGGCCCAGCGCCAGCGCCTTGTCCTCGCGCAGTGCCTGCTGCCAGCCCTTGTCGGCCAGCGCGACCGCGTAGGGCAGCGTCACGTTGGTCAGCGCGTAGGTCGAGGTGTTCGGCACCGCGCCCGGCATGTTGGCCACGCAGTAGAACACCGAGTTGTGCACCAGGTAGGTCGGGTCGTCGTGCGTGGTCGGCCGCGAGTCCTCGAAGCAGCCGCCCTGGTCGATGGAGATGTCGACCAGCACCGAGCCCGGCTTCATCCGCGACACCAGCTCGTTGCTGACCAGCTTCGGCGCCTTCGCGCCGGCCACCAGCACCGCGCCGATCACCAGGTCGGCCTCGAGCACGGCCTGCTCCAGCGCGTAGCGGTTGGAGGTGACGGTGCGGATCCGGCCGTGGAACTCGCGGTCGATCTGGCGCAGCCGGTCCACGTTGGTGTCCAGGATCTCCACGTCGGAGCCCATGCCGGCGGCGATGGTGGCCGCGTTCACGCCGGCCACGCCGCCGCCGATCACCACGACCCGGGCCGGCCGCACGCCGGGCACGCCACCGGGCAGCACGCCGCGGCCGCCGGAGGGCCGCATCAGGGAGTAGGCGCCGACCTGCGCGGACAGCCGGCCGGCGACCTCGGACATCGGGGCCAGCAGCGGCAGCGCGCCGTTCGCGGTCTGCACCGTCTCGTACGCGATCGCCGTGGTGCCGGAGGCGACCAGCGCGTCGGTGAGCGGCCGGTCGGCGGCCAGGTGCAGGTAGGTGAACAGGGTCTGGCCGGCGCGCAGCTTCGGGTACTCGACGGCGATCGGCTCCTTGACCTTGAGCACCAGCTCGCCCTCGGCCCACACGTCGTCGGCCGTGGCCAGCACCTTGGCGCCGGCGGCGAGGTAGTCCTCGTCGGGGATGGAGGAGCCGACGCCGGCCCCGGCCTGCACGAACACGTCGTGGCCGCGGCTGACCAGCTCGTGGGCGCCGGCCGGGGTCAACGCGACGCGGTACTCGTGGTTCTTGATCTCGCTGGGAACGGCGATCCGCACGATGTTGGATCCTTTCCGGGCGCACGGCTGGTGTGTTGCTTCCCACGGTGGGCTACGCCAACCGGGGCTGTCATCGTGCGCCCGGAAGTACTGGGAGACTGCCTAGTTGTGCTGGCGGCACAATAGACCTCGAGGTCTAGACCTCTCAGCCGTTCAGGCTGGAGCCCGGGCGGAAGATCATCACGACCGTGACGGCGGCCCACAGCAGGTTGAACACGCCGGTGTACATCGCCAGCTGGGCCGGCGGCGTCGGCGTGCCGTCCAGCACCCGCTGCTGGTAGGGCAGCACCAGCAAGCCCAGCACCAGCGCCGCGATCCCGGTCAGCACGATCGAGATGATGATCCACAGGTTGCCGGTGACGCCCATGATGCCGGCGGTGGCGAAGCCGAACACCGGCACCGCGATGGAGACCAGCGCGTAGACCTTGCAGATCCGGTTGAGCAGCCGCAGCGTCGCCTTATCGGCATCATTTCCGCTGGCCAGGGCCTTGCGGGCGGCCGGAGGGAACATGCTGGCGGCCACCGCGACCGGGCCGATGGCGATGATCACGGCGATGATGTGGATGGTGAGCAGGATCTTGGCCACGGCGCGTGGGTCCTCCCTCTTCGGTGTCGTCCCCATTCAGCCTCATCATTCGCCCGCCGAGACAGTGGCTGGATCGCCAGGTGTCGACGGATTCCGGCCAGCTACCGTGGGCGCCATGCACACCGTCGCCGTGCTGGCCCTGCCGGGCGTCATCCCGTTCGACCTGGCCACTCCGATCGAGGTGTTCCAGCGCACCCCCGGCTACCAGGTCCGGATCTGCGGCTCCGCGCCCGAGATCGACGCCGGGCTGTTCACGCTGCGTGCGCCCTGGGGACTGGACGCGCTGGGTGACGCCGACACGATCATCCTGCCGGGATGCTCGGGATTCGACGTGCCGGCCGAGGTGGTCGAGGCCCTGCGGGCGGCGGCCGCGCGGGGTGTTCGGCTGGCGTCGATCTGCTCCGGCGCGTTCATTCTCGCCGCCACGGGGCTGCTCGACGGCCTGCGGGCCACCACCCACTGGGCCGCTGCCGCGGAGTTGGCGTCGCGCTATCCGCTGATCGACGTCGACCCGGACGTGCTGTACGTGGACAACGGCCAGTTCCTGACCTCCGCCGGCGCCGCGGCCGGGCTCGACCTCTGCCTGCACATGATCCGTCGAGACCACGGTTCGGCCGTCGCCGCCGACGCGGCTCGGCTGTCGGTGATGCCGTTGGAACGCGAGGGCGGTCAGGCGCAGTTCATCGTGCACGACCTGCCGCCCGTGCCCCGGGGCAACGAGCTGGAGAAGTTGCTGGCGTGGATGGAGGAGAACTCGGGGCGTGACCTCACGCTGGACGAGATCGCCGCGCAGGCCGGGATGAGCACCCGCACCCTGAACCGCCGATTCCGTGAGCAGACCGGCACTTCACCGCTGCGCTGGCTCCACCGAGCCAGAGTGCGTCGCGCGCAGCACCTGCTGGAGGCGACCGACGAACCGGTGGAGCGGATCGCCGTGCGCACCGGATTCGGCTCCCCGACGGCGTTCCGCGAGCACTTCAAGCGGATCGTCGGCACCAGCCCGCAGGCCTATCGCGCTGCGTTCACACCCACTTCAGCGTGATCAGCTGGGCCAGTAGAGCCAGCCTCACATCCGGGTCGTCCAGGTCCACCAGCTCGCCGATCTTCTTCATCCGGTACCGGAACGTGTTGGGGTGGATGCGCAGCGCCCGGCTCGCCTCGCGGGGATCGCCGGGGTGGCGCAGCCACTGGTACAGCGTGTCCAGGTCCATGTCCTTGAGCTCGTCGAGCGGTCCCAGCTCGGCCACGCCGGAGGCGTTCGAGGCGGCGGCGACCCGGTGCAGCGCCAGCGCTGGCCACACCTCCTCATAGTTGGCCAGCTTGCGCGCCACCAGACCGGTGCGCAGCAGCCGCAACGTCTCGTCGGCCTGGGACCGGGACAGCGGCAGCTCCGCGATGCCGACCGCGCCACCAGCGGCCACCAGCGGTTCGCCGGCCGCGAGCACCTCCCGCAGCGGGACCCAGCCCTTGTCCGGGACCACGGCGTAGAGCACACCGTGCAGGTCCGCGACCGCCGGCCGGCGGCCGACGCCGCGGGTCATCCGCTCCCACAGCGCGAGGCGCACGCCCTCGGCGTCGGCGGCGTCCTCGCTGGCGGCGTCGATCGCGATCACCCGGTGTGGCTGCTCGTCCAGGCCCAGCTCGGCCGCCGCGGCCCGGCTGTCGGCGGCGCCGGCCAGCACGGCCTGCACCAGCTCCGCCGAGCGCATCCGCTCGGCGTCCACCCGCGCCCGCCGCCGGAGCAGGTGCAGCGCCACGACCGGGCCGGTGTCGGCGAAGGCCGCCGACCGCTCGTCGCTGACCTCGCCGTCGACCACCGCCCACATCGAGCCCAGCAGCTCGCCGCCCATCCGGATCGGCACGATCAGCCGTGGCAGCGTGCCGTCCCGCTGGGCCGGCACGAAGATCACCGAC
>Ga0307511_10007423_pt1 | contig 11025 bp, 6 predicted proteins | sample 13_EM_MG_FD_200266 | JGI IMG/M metagenome (GOLD analysis project Ga0307511, IMG submission 200266) | Populus trichocarpa ectomycorrhiza microbial communities from riparian zone in the Pacific Northwest, United States - 13_EM | ecosystem: Host-associated > Plants > Roots > Unclassified | place...
CTGTTGATGTTCTGGGCTAAGTGAGCTGTTTTTAGTATGGGTGAATGTGTACTTCTCATTTCACAGAAATGATAATTTGGCAGTCTAGATGAACTAGAAGGGTTACTTTGAGGGGATGCACTGAAAGAACAAATTTGGAAAACATTTTTGATGAAATTGAAAGCAGCTTTTACAGATGGAAAGCTAATTCATGTTCTACATGTTTTTATGCTCGTGTGCTTTTTGAAAACAATAACAAACAGAGCCAAAGCAATAACAGGCGGCTGCTTAAAACATTCTTTTCCTCACCAAGAAAATCATTTGTATTATGATGCACTACTGAAAGTTCTCATCTTGTTTAAATGTTAAAAATGGTAAAGCTCGATTGATTAGAGAAATGCCAATTCTTGAACAGGTACCGAGTAACCTTTCTGTGAAGTCTGAAAGGTCAGTGGTTTAAATTCAGAGGCTATCTAATATTCCTTTAACTGTAAGAAGCAGCGTCGTATTGTAATCTGCACCATGTTAACTTAATTTTATTCTCTATAGCCACACATCGAAGAGAGCCAAAATTGATGACCTATATGATAATGAGGAAGTTAAATCTGATGTCATGATGCGAGCGAAAGAAATTCAATCTAATCTATCACCTGAACTCCCTAGCATCATAAAGCATATGCTACCCTCGAATGTTACCAGAGTATTTTGGCTGGTAAGCTTCAAGCTGGTTCTATTCTTTTGTTGACAGTTTTTTATAGTTTATGATATTTGATTCTCCAAGTGTTCTGAATGGCCAACTTTTTGGATGGAAGCATTTTCCTAAGAGATTTTGTGAAGCATATTTGCCGAAAGAGGACACTATGATTGTTTTGGAAGATGAAAGGGGAAAAATTTATGAAACAAAATATCTTGCACGCAAGGTGGGCCTCAGTGCTGGATGGAGAGGGTTCTCCATCGATCACAAAATAATGGAGGGAGATGTTCTGATTTTTCATTTAGTCGAGCCTGCCAAATTCAAGGTAATTTTATGAATCTTAATCTTGACTGCACAATTGCTGGATTACTTTATTTCAATTGCTACTCTCTAGGGTCCTCAAATAAATTGAATGAATTTAGTTGCTTCGAAAGTTTCAGGATTGCTTCGAGAAACATAACTTTAAGCCAAAAGACATATAAATTGTTTTTAACTATTTGAAGCCTTGGAGAAACTGGATACTAGTAGGCAATTTAGATGCTAAATCTTAAACCTTCAAGAATAAGAAACGAGGGAGAAGGGAAATTTTATCTAGTGATTATACATATAGCCTCATGATCTTAGTTTAGATTCGTTGGATTCCTGGCTATGTATCTTCTGTATCTTGTGAGAGTTGGAATTTGTCAGCTCTTGCCTTTTCAAATACCTGCAGCCTTAACTTTGCCAGGCACATTGATGTGAATCAACGCATCACAGAATAAGCGAGGACCAGAAACAGTTTCCTAAGCCTATTGCATGCGGATTGTGAGACATCATTCGTGAATGTTATTTTGCATGAACATCTCTTTCTACAAATTCTATTATTAATTCTATTGCTGTTTGGCTTCATTTAGGTCTACATTGTGAGAGTAAATGATTCAGAAGAAGTGGATGGTGCTCTTGCCCTTTTGAAATTGGAAGCTGGTGTCAAACAAATGGGTCCTAGTAAGTTTCAAATTTCTGTATTCATTTATGCTCACTTATCAATTATGAACGGCAGAGAGCATTATGTTACCTTTCATCTTCCTTATCTGCAGTCAATAGTTCAGAAGAAGTGGATGGTGCCCTTGGCCTTTTAAAATTGGAAGCTGCTATTAAACAAATGACTCCTAGTAAGTTTCAAAATTCAGCACCCACTTTGGCTCACTTATCAATTAGGAATGACAGGGCATTGTGTGATCTAACATATCTTCGTTATCTACAGTCAATGAAGCAGTTCATGTAGAAAAACTGAGCAAGGTAAGCGAAGAGATGGAAGATCTGGATTTCGAACATCTATCGCTTGACAATCCTGAAAAGAACAATGAAAAGAACGTCAAGTTGGCCTGTCTTACCACCTTTGGGCCTATATCAGATCTTTATGAATATGAAAGTGAAGATCTTGGCTCGGAAACTACAGATGGAATCAGATTGTCAAAATCTGCTGTTGATTTTAAAGAAGTGAAATGTTTCGAGGATTTTGACATTCTTGTAAATGGCTTAGTAATTAGCAGTGAGCTCTCCAAACCCCTTCAAACCAAGTATTATAAGCTTTGCTGCAGTCAAAATTCCTTTCTCCATGACCATCTTCTTGATGGCCTTAACTGTAAACTGGTTGTTGGAATGCTTTCCGAGACTATCAATATTGCAGATGCCATTAGAGCTTCAAAGCTTACTAATTCTCTGGAAAGCTTTGCAATTTGGGAGAAGACTCTGAAAGCCTTTGAAGGCTTAGGAATGAATGTCGGTTTTTTGCTTGCTAGGTTGGGACAGCTTATGCATCTATCTGCTAAATCAAAGAGGTATGAGGAAGCTACTCTGCAAAGAGTGAACGCCAAGGAGGAGATGACAACTCTTAAGGCAAAGCTTTTGGAAGTGAAAGACACTATAAATAGGCTAGGCGTTGAGATTGAGAAATTAGTGGTGGATTCTGAGAATCTAGAGCTTAAGTTCCAAGAAGTGGCTAAAGCCCCATGGTGATGAAATGACTGGCTTGTTTCTAGTTTTTGTCGGGGAACAAACCCATTTATGTCACAGTGTTTTCAATGTTTTTGTGAAGCATTCATTCACCACTCAGAATGTATCCCTAAATACTAGAAGAAAGCAAGATTAAGTGATATATGACAAGAAAATTTTGTGGAGCCTTTCTTGTGTGCATTGTAAGAAAATAGAAGCAAAGTGAAAAGAACTAAACTATAAAAAAAAATAGTGAGAGTGATTTCTCTTGCATAATACAAAGTCGTCCATTGGGTATAGTTTTTTCTCCAAAGACTCACTTAGTAAAACGTAAAGATTATCTTGTATTTTCGTAATGTAGTTATGACAGTTACAAACAGTTAAAGTATGCTTTCAATGAAAAAAAACAAGAAGGTTTTGTTGCTTAAGAGAAGAAGAAAAAATACTATTCAAGTCATAAAAAATCATCTTTAAATGATTCTAAATTTATAAATATTTATATTTATTATTCCATTGTAAATACTATTTCATTATTTTATAAACTTGAATAATAAATTATAACTATAATCCCTTACCCTTACTATTGGTATATTTAGCTCGTGTTTGGTATTGCATTTCAAATAAGAGTTCAATAAATTTTATTTTTTTTAAGATTAATTTTTTTAATATATTTTTGAATTATTTTAATACAGATATTAAAAATGATTTTTAAAAAAAAATATCATTTTAAAAAAACAATACTACATCTGCAAATATATCTTCCGAACTTAGGGCTTGTTCAAGAACGCGATGCAAACCACGTTCCCTCTAATTTTCAAAAAACAATTTATTAATTTTTTTTATGTTTTCATATTGTTTTGATATGTTAATATCAAAAATAATTTTTTAAAAATAAAAAACATATTTTTAAATAAAAAAATATTTTAAATCATAACTATTATCATTATCAATATCACAATCTCAATCACAACAACTATTACAATCTCAATACGTCTTAGCGTGTTTAGCGCTGCAATTGAGTTTACAGAAAAATATTGTTGTCATGTGTTTGGTTACGGTCTAAACGCACATTATTGTTTGTGGGACCCATGAACATTTGTGGTTAAACTGCAAGACAACCAAAAGCAACTTGAAGTTACTTTTTGTGCTGAGTTGCAAACTGTGTTTATAAACACGGTAAACAAAAACGTCAAAGAAGAAAAACAGAAACAGAGCACAACAGAGCACAGTGGAGAGCAGCTCCCTCAACCCACCACCAGCCTCCGTCGTTTTCATCGCCAGCCACTGCTCTTCCTCTTCCCCTTCTCCTTTTATCTTCTGCATTCTTTACTATTCACGTTGCATGTAAATAGTGGAGAGCAGCTCATCACTGGCCTCCATCGTTTCCACCGCCAACCACTGCTCTTCCCCTTTCCCTTCGTCTTCTGCATTCTCCACTATTCACATGCAACGTGAACAGTGGAGAGCATCTTCGCTGTTCACGGCCAGACCGGGTCTAGCCCAAACCTAAATGCCCGGTGTCTGGGTCCGACCCAGTAAAATTAAAAAAATCCAAAAAAATTTATCGGGTATTGTGTTTTATTTGAAAAAATAGTGTTTAACATTATTCAATGAGACTACATAGTTATATTAGAAGATCGCGTGACGACGTAGCATTTGCAGAATTTGATCGCAATCCCAATTTTGTTCCTGATGATATTTTACCTGATGTTGTTGCACACTTAGGAAGCCATGAAAACTATAGTCCTTGTCGGATGGATTTCGTATGTGATGGAATTGCAAATAGTTTAATGGAACAAAAAAAAAACTTTATATAAAGTATTGTTTATTTCATGATATAATAGCAGTAGTTAAATATACAATATTTCAATTAAAAACCATCAATATTAATATATGTTTTTTTTAGTTATTTTATAAACTCAATTTAAAAAGCATTATTAACCAAACACATTAAGCTACTTTTTGTTCAACCTCATTTTTAACCACAGTTTTAACTAAACATATATTTTTTCAAACTAATTTTAACTAAAAATATTTTTTATAAAATATTTTTTTTCAAACCACAACAGCTATTGTAATACTAAACACAACCGTGTCTCCTCCGTCATGGGAAGTAAAGATGAGACTCCAACGTACCGTTGTTGGCGGGAGCCAGATTTTGAATTCAAACAAAACTAGTAAAATATTAGATCTGTACAAAACCAAAAAAAAAAAAAAGGAAAGGAAACCCACCAGTTCTATTTTTTATTCATCTCTTCTTCACATCCTCTTCAAGTCTTTTTTTCATCAATAACAAAGAGAAAAAAGGGGTTGGGTTTTTTGAATCAGAAAGTGTGACACAAAAAAATGGCGAAATCAAAGCAAACATACGAGGAAATCAGGCAAAAGAGGGTGGAAGAGAACAAGAAAAGGATGGAAGAGCTCAACCTCACAAAGCTTTCTCAAAGTCTCCTTTCTAAGCCATCTCCAGTACGTACATTTTTTTCGTAAAAAAGGTGCTTTAATTTTCGTCTATGTGTGTGCATTAGCTAATGTGTTTTAATGGATCTTCTCTTTTTTTTTTTTTTTGTCTTGTTTGAATGTTATGTGATAATAATTGAACAGCTGAAGAAAGGCAAGCCCAGAACTTTTAGGCCTGCAGCGGCCTTAACTCCTGTGAGAAGATCGACTCGAGTTTCAGACAGGCCAACTGTTAGCTATAAAGAAGTAAGAGATGCTATGTTCGATTTTTGGGCTAACATGCAGTGGTGGTGTAATTGAAAGTATCTTTTGTTTTCTCGCAGTTACCAGTGGAAACTTTGGAGAGAACCAGAAGGTTTGTTACCGGAATTCTTTTGTTTAAAAGATTGAGGGCTTGAAATCTTGGTGGATGTTTTTATGCAACTATGATTATGTAATTCTTATGTTTTTGTGATGTTCATTTGTATTGTAGAAGCTACAGTTACCGAAGGAGAGGTTTTGGGGTTTATGCTTCTAGTGAAGCGAGGGCGTATGCAATTGATAAAGCAGAACAAATTCAGTCACGTTTGGGAGCTGATTTCCCAAGTTTTCTAAAACCCATGGTCCAATCACATGTCAGCGGATGCTTTTGGCTGGTAAGAAATCAGTGGTTTTGCCTCATTATTGTAACTGTAGAAAGCTAGAAGGAAAGAATCTTTCTTTTGAGAAAGTTGCTGGCTTGTAAACAGACCAATTATCACTACATTTCTTCCTTTTTCAGTACATACCAATTGAGAAACTGAAGAGGTAAAAATTTGGAGAAATAATTTGTCAATTTTGGTCCTTTTCATGTTCAATGATCATCATGTCCTTGTTCTCCAAACAGTAAAGATGGTAGGTAATTTCATACTCAGATTTTACTAGGGGATTGGAGTTTTATGAAATCGCTGAACGTATCTATCAGGGCCTGCCAGTTTACTTCTGCAAGTCGCATCTTCCCCTTAGTGATGAAATGATGACTTTGGAAGATGAAAATGGAGATGAATTCCAAACGAAGTACCTTGCTCAAAAAACTGGTCTTAGTGGCGGATGGAGAGGGTTTTCCATTGATCATGAACTCGTTGATGGAGATGCATTAGTATTCCAGCTAGTCAGCCCTACAAGATTTAAGGCAAGCACCTTAATTCACTCATTAAAACCTATGCTTGATTTGTTTTACAATAGGCTTGGGCAATGTTCCTGGTGCAATGTGATTAATCTCTTGTTATATCTCAGTTGATACAGAATCTTTGACTGGTGTGCATTTGAATTGTGGTTTAAAAGTAGTTCTATGATTTAGATATTGTGCAGCAGGGTAAAATACTAAACCTTGGACTGTATGCAAACATTGCCCCATCGGACCAAAATGGAATTATTGCCTCAATATATTGCTTCTGGTTCATGTCCTGTTATATGTTTGGCAGGCCTTCCTAAACAGAATGATGTCTTAACAAAGTATTTTTGCCCATTTTTTCTGCTACGCTTATGTAGATGGAATTACAGCCACATGAGTAATCTATGCGTCTCAATTCTCTTAGTTGCGACTCTTTTTATTAGGTGTACATTGCAAGGGCATATGATTCAGAAGACAACGAAAACAAGGAAGACATGGAAGAAGATAATGAAGGGAAGGAAAACATTGACAATGACAAGAATTCAGATTCCAAGCACTTGGATGGGATAGCCAAACGAACCAGAGCAAGTAATTGCTTTTCAACCCTTCAAAATCTTCAGAAGTTTTCCATGATAGGAAATCAATCCACATAAATAGTCATATTAGTAGTTATATAAATAGATTCTGATCCCTAAATTGAAATATGAGTACCTGTTGGGATGCGTTAAAGTTTGAGCTTGATTTAGTGAAAATCTATGTTCTAACTGGGAATCCCCATCAACGCTAACATTTAAAAAATGATAGGAATACTTTGTGGAAATTTGATAGGTAAAAACACTTGCTTCAAGGATTCTTGAACTGCTATCAAGAATCTTTTTCTTGTTTACTGCCATTCATATGCTGGCATAGGTAAATTTTGGTACTGGTCAGAAATATTAGAAGACAAAAATGAAGTACTGATCAATTCGCACCCGCATTTATATCACCTTCAAACCATTCTACAAGTTTCTGAGTCGGATATATTATTGCTTTTTCCAGGCAGAAAGTAGTGTTTCATGATGTGGAGCAGCAGCAAGTTTCCTTCTTCGCAATATAAGAGCTAACCTATTGTGGAGAAATGAATCTTTTGTTTTGGCTTGGCTTGTCTCTGCAACATGCCATTGTGGAGTTGAAAGGCACTCGCTAATTACTGATTAGATTTTGTCAAGTAGCATAGAAACAGTGGCTGAGAACTGAGATTCATAACATTTTGTCTACTTCATCGATTGTTGTTAGGTTATTGAATCGTCCCAGAGGAGAGCTGCCAATTTGTTAGTATTGCTTGTGAAAATAACATGAACCAGAGCTAACAACTGAAATGAGATTGTGGATGTTTTGAACAAATGAAGTTTTGGACCAGATACGGCTACTGATCAGATTTATTCGTTGGAGTCCCCTCCTTTGACTTAACGGGGATGTTGTTTTGAAAAATTCGAATTTTTTTTGAAGTGTTTTTTATTTATTATTTTTTTATTTTAATATTAGCATGTTATAACTATATATAAAAAATAGTTATAAAAAAATGAAAAGCATTTTTTATGCAAAGAGATTTTATATGCATGGATCCTACGCTACGAGGTAGTAAAGTTTTGGTTTGCAATGAAATTTGACAGAGGTAGATGAAAGTTGGAGACAAGAGTATATTCAGCAGTGACTGTGGTAGATGTTTTTTAAAAAATATTTTTTATTTAAAAATATGTTAAAATAATAATTTTTTATTTTTTTAAATTTATTTTTAATATTAGTGTATTTTAAAATAAAAAACAAACAAAAGAAATTTAGAAACATGATTTCCGAAAAATTCAAACTTTTTCCGACAAGAATAATATCCTTAAAAAAAAAAGTAGTGGCTCATCTATAAATCAAAATTACTAATAAGAGAGAGCGTCATAATATTTTCATGTGGTCAAATCAATTAAATTAAAAAAAATGATTTGCCCGTTAAAAAATGAACCAGAACACATTTTTGTATTTTAATTTTATTAGTATATTAGTCATATTATTAAGGTATTCATTTAGATAGTAAATGAATTTGTTTTTTCAGTTATTATTTTCTATTCAAATAACTATGAGAAATAATTTTTTTATAGATATATTATTTGTAATATGAATGATATATTTAAAATCTAATTACAAAAACTAATTTTCTATAAAAGTTAGCTCAATAATAAAGAAGATAATTTATACCTGATTTGGATGAGTTAATATTTTTTAAATCTAATAAGTAATAGGTAGAGTATAGATATTATTAAACCTGATCTAAAACTCGTCCAAACCTAACCCAAAAAATATATATTTATATTATATAAATATATTTATAAAATATTTAAACTTTTTTAATACAATATGATATATACATATCTTAATACTAATATAAAATACATGTATATAAATAGTATTTATTATTTATTATACTATACTTACTTCAAAGATATATATATATTATTTTTTATTGATTAATAAATAAATAATAGATAATAGATATTTATCATATATCTGAAATTTAATGAATAATTTATAAATATTTTAATTTATTAACTGATAAATAATAATTAAGATATAAATATTAAGAAATTCAACTCAGATATCGATAGAAAAAAAACTCTTTTAATCATAAACGAAAAAAAACTCTACAATCCACATGGCAAATGTAAATGCCCTAAGAGGCACACTTCTCAAAAAAATAAGAATGAAAACCCAAAATATAGAGTTGATGACACGAACCAGGTTTTGAATTCAAACGCTACTAAACAAGGCGCTCACTCTTACAACTCACCACTCCACCACTGTCCTTCCATACACAGAGAGAGGCCGACAGATAATACTATTAGGAAAAAAAATCGATAATCAATACTCAATAGTTTACTTTCTCCTGAACTTTTCATTTCAAGTCCTTTTTTTTTTTCACTCTAATTAAAGGGGGGAAAGAGTTCATCTTTCTAACAAAAAATGATGAAATCAAAACATACGTACGAAGAAACCAGGCAAAAGAGGATGGAGGAGAACAAGAAGAGAATGGAAGAGCTCAACCTCACAAAGCTCTCTCAAAGTCTCCTTTCCAAGCCATCTCCAGTGAGTACACACAGTAAATGCTTTTACTCGAGTATTTTTTTTGTTTAATGGTTTTTTTTTTGGTAGTATGTTTATGGAGAGATTGTGTGGTAATTAAATAAACAGGTGAAGAAAGCGAAGCCCAGAATTTCTAGGTCACCAGTGGCCTCGACTCCTGTTAGAAGGTCGAACCGGGTTGCAGACAAGCCTCCCGTTAGCTATAAAGAAGTAAGCTCTGGTTTTTGCAACGATGACAGCTTTATTTTTTATATTAAAGTTTAGACCTCTGAAATGCCAAGATTGATTTTTGGGCTGATATATAGTGATTAATTTATTGAAAGCAAGTAACTTTTTATTTCTGGCAGGTTCCAATTGAACCTTTGGCGAGACCCAGAAGGTTTTATACTTGGACCTTTTTTTCTTAAAAAAAAGAGAAAGATTTTGAGTACTTTAACATTTTGTTGGGTGTTTTGTAACTTGTCTTATGTGTTTTGTGAGTGGCACTTGTATTATAGGAGCTATCAAAGGAGGGATCTCTTGAATAGAGTTTATGCTTCTGATGAAGTAAGGATATATGCAATTCATAGGGCAGATCAAATTCAGTCAAGTTTGGGAGCTGATTTCCCAAGTTTTGTAAAACCTATGCTCCAATCACATGTCACTGGAGGGTTTTGGCTGGTAAGAGTCCACGGTCTATCTAATTAATTTATAGCTCTAGAGAGAGAGAGAGAGGTTGACTTGGTTTTTATTAAAAAATGGGCAGTTTACAAAGCTAATCCCCGAAATAAAAAGTTTCCGGTTTTTAGTAATTATGTCCCTTTTTATGTACCATGTACACGCAAGATTTTACTGTCCTCCAAGTAGTAATTTGTATACTCAAGCTGATCATCAATATTTGTATGATTAATTTTTTTCTACAAAAGATGGTTCATGAAATTTCTGTGTCAATAACTGTGATTTCAATGTTATCAATAGGGTCTGCCGGTCCCCTTCTGTAAGGCTCACCTTCCCCATTATGATGAAATGATCACTTTGGAAGATGAAAATGGAGATGAATCTGAAACGAAATACCTGGCTGGAAAAACTGGTCTTAGTGGGGGATGGAGAGGTTTTGCTATTGACCATGATCTAGTTGACGGAGATGCATTGGTATTCCAGCTTGTCAGCCCTACTAAATTTAAGGTGCGCCTTCTCACCCTTAAAACTTGTACTTGATTTATTTAACAATATTAGGCACAGACATTCTTCACTGCCGTGTGATCGACCTCCATTACATTTCTGTCAATAAGGATATTTTGTTTTCTGGCCCAATGCAAAATTGGCTGGAGGATGCAATTTTAATGATGCAAGCTACATGCTGAGCTGCAAATTGTATGCAAGTACTGTCCCATTTGAGCGAAGAAGGATCAGCCTGCCTATCTGAGTGATGTTTTAACAGAGTGTTAATTGTAAATTCAGAACTGTCTATGTTTTCTGCTGCAGTTATGTTGGTGAGCCGTTGTTGTTTTCTATGAATATCAACCCCCTCAATTACTACTTTTTTTTACCAGGTGTACATTGTAAGGGCATATGATTCAGAAGACAATGAAGATCAGGAAAACACGAAAGACGATGAAGTCAAGGATAACACGGAGGACAAGGAAGACGAGGGAAAAAGTGAAGAAAATGGCAAGGTTTCAGATGCCACAGATTTGAA
>Ga0307511_10007424_pt1 | contig 11025 bp, 15 predicted proteins | sample 13_EM_MG_FD_200266 | JGI IMG/M metagenome (GOLD analysis project Ga0307511, IMG submission 200266) | Populus trichocarpa ectomycorrhiza microbial communities from riparian zone in the Pacific Northwest, United States - 13_EM | ecosystem: Host-associated > Plants > Roots > Unclassified | place...
GGTGTTGGAGTAGTTTCCACTTGTCCCAAAGTCTTGAACGATTTCAAGGCTGATGTCTTAGAAGTTGATCCACTCATCATCATCACTTCCATAACCTTTCCATCGTACCAGGTATTGGCTTTTGCCGGTACGAGGAGTAGTACAAAATTGTAGTACTTCTTCGACTTTCCATCTGCCTTCCGTTACTTAACCAGGTTGTTCCACGTGATGACCTAGGAAGTTCATCGAATCGTTTTCGACATAAAGTTTAATCTGGCTCATGTGGAAGGTGTTATGGATAAGAGAAAGTCGACAGTTCATTGACAGGTCGAATGTATAGTTGTTCCGCTTCTTGTTAATGTGTTTAATGTGGAACGGTCCGATCCATCCAGGCTTGAGTTTCCCAGATGGGTTCAAGAGGTTGATGTTCTTCGTGTAGAGAAGAACCTTTTGGCCAGCTGAAAGAAGTGGTGGAGTGGACCACTTCTTGTTGGCTTGTTTTGCCTGCTTCACTTTGGAGGAGTATAGGTTACGAGAGGTGTCAAGATGTTGAACTTCCTTTGTAGGGGTATAAGGAGTAATCGGGTAGAGGAAGGAAGAAGGGCCTAGGTATGCCTCAAAGCCTGGGAGGAAAAAGAATGGACTGTGTTGCCTTGCGGTATTGTCTCGAGAGTTCAGCTTAAGCTGAATCTCGGACAGTTTGTGCAGCCATTCGTTTCTTTCAACTTTGCATGCTCGTGCGGCTTGGAGGATTGCCTTGTTGGCAATTTCTGACTGACCGTCCATCTGAGGGTGGTATGCGTTAGACGGTTGCAACTTGATTCCTTTTCTTGCTGCCCAATCCTTGAAATGGTCTGAAATAAAGAGAGAGTCTCGATCAAAAACAATCTAATAGGGATAACATATAACAGAAGCAACATGCGTATCAAAGGTATCGGTGCATTTCTCCGCAGTAAAGTTATTAGAAACTAGAATCAGAAACATAAATCCTGATTGTCTACAGACAATCGTCCAAAGTCTTGAAAAGGAAATCATATGATCATCTTCCAAAGGAATGTTCAGGTATAAGGTAGAGCAGTGTGAAAACAGGAGACATTTTGACAAAATCCATTGTGATATCCGTCCAGGCTCTTGCAGGAACATGTAATATAGTTACTTGTCCTGATGGTGGCTTGTTGCTATACTTCGTCCGTTGACAGTTATCGCAACTTGCCACGTATTCCTTAACGAGCCTTGAAAATGGCTGGCAAATAAATTTATCCATCCACCATTGCAACGTTTTCTTAACTCCGCCATGTGTCGTAGCATCATGAGCTTCCTTAAAAACAGCTTCGAGGTAGTTTTTGCCGTTCAAGTTGAACGTGCTTGGTAGACCCAGCCTCCATTCTCCTTTCTCATTCTTTTTGTACAAGAACCCGCTGTCTTTACTTACTCCTTCCTTCCTTTCTGGAGCGTTGTAGAGCTGGCTCCACATGGGGCATATCCTAATGCATGCGATATAGGCATCCCTCATTCTATCATCTTTGTCAACGTGAGCAACAAGATTGAAGTTAGGGTCATCTTTGGGGCCATCTTCGAGATCAAGGTATATCTTTGCCATATTGGTCCCTGGCATGATTCTATACTTGAGATCTACATCTGCCTTGTGTATAGCCTCGCATGTTGATGCATAGTGTCCCTCGCCTTTGCAGAAGTTGCACCGAGGACTGGCCGTGGGTGCAGGAGGAGTTGAGGTCTTTTCTTGTATTTGGGGATCTTGAACAACATTGTTCTCCTCCCTGGTTGTATGATGTTGTTAGTGCATAAATCCCACTCCTGGCACATATCTCATAGGATTAGTGGGGGATAGGAGGGTGGAATGACCTTGATTAGATCCGCTAGCTTCTCCGGAAGCTGCATTGTATTGTGATCTGGTGGTAACTGCGGCAGGAAGGAAGGAGCATCTTTCCTCATCTGGTACGATCTTGATATTGTAATCCCATGGGTTGTTTTGTTTGGTATGCTGACCCCATGGTTCATGGCGGGTAATAGGAGCGTTCCTGATAGCCCATTCTTCCGTAGACTACATGTGAGTGCGGTTAGAAGCTTCTTTGTAGTTAAGCTCAAGAATGTCAATATTGGGAGTCTCAGAGGAGGGGGTGTTGTTAGGAGGGATAGTGGTAGCTTTCAATTTCCATGAGTCTTGCTGACTCGACTGGAATTCCTTCTTCTTCTGATAAACTGCCTCTGCTAACGTGCAATCTAAACATCCATGTCCGTAGGTTCGGCAAATTGAGCATCTGGTGGTGGTAAGATAGCGGTTTCCATTCTGGTGCGAGCTACCATGCGAGCGGCAGTAGTAGTCATGACAGTCCGTATTATGTTGCTTTCGATGCTGCTTGTAGTGTTCTCAGGCGTCATTGACAACATTTGTAATGATGGCCGGAATATTGTAATCATTAGGGACGGAGGCGGTATCATCTGAGTGATCGTTGATGTAATGATAACGATTTAATTAATCTTGTTCACCAACGTGTGGGTGAGGAGCGAACTCATACCCGTCAAAGATTTCCTCGGGAATGGTGGAGAGGGTTTCCTCATCTAATTGCATCTCTTCCTCCTTAATATCGTCATATTCTTCGTAGTCTCCGTCATTCTCGTCATCGAGATAGGGACAAGAGGGGTGGTCACCGAGGCTTTCGTCATGGCCTACGCACTTGTTGTAGTCGCAGTTGGTGTGCTTGAAGTTGATACAGCCGCAGGAAACCATTATGATATCTTCTGGAACGGGAGAGATAAATAGGTTGTTAGTAGTAATAGAAGTGTCCTGATGTTCGGTGTTGTCTTCTGTAGGATCGATACTCTGAGACATGAACTCTTGTTACTCAATGGGGTCGAAGGAGTATTTATGCTTCCTTGATGGAGTGTCTACTAACAGGTTTTCTTTTCCAGCCGTATATTCGATGACCAAGTCGAATTCTCGCATGTAAGCTTGCCAACGAGCTAGCTTCTGAGATGTTTGTTATGGCCGGAGGCATGAGAGTAGTGGTTGGTGATTCGTGAGAACCGTGAACTTGTGGTCTCGGAGGTGAGCCTCAAAAAACTTCACGAAGTCAACAATAGCGAGTAACTCCTTTTAGTAGCTGGGGTACTTCAGCTGTGCGGGGCTGAATTTTGGAGCATGAAATCGACAGGGTCGAATGGATCCTAGTTCTCCCTGTCCTATCCATGATCGTAGTCCAATATCCACTATATCACATACCAGGTATGTTGGGGCTTCCGAGAAGTGGTCCCAAGGTTTGAGAATTTGTGGAGAATTCACAAGTTCCTTGATTTTCTCGAGTACCATGGTATAGGTGTCCGTCCATCTCCAGGGTGCATTTTCGCTTCGCAATTCTGACAGGGTGCTTGACCAAGATGCCAATTCCGGACAGAACTTGCTTAAGAATATGACAACGTCAAGTATACCTCGTAATTCCCTGCGGTTGCCTGGAACCTTGAAGTCCAATACTTTCTTGCCCTTCCTAGGATCCATATGTAACCCATCCGGACTTAATTTGTGTCATAAGATATCTAGACGTTTGGTACAGAACTGGCATTTGCTAGCCTTGAACCAAAACTTCTCGTCCAAGAGTCATTGCAGAACCTTTGGTAAGATAGCTATGTGTTCCTCGTAGGGGTCTGAGAAGATAATACTATCGTCAATGGAAATAACAAGGTCCTTGAATAATATATCCTGAAAGAATTCGTACATGGCTCGTATAATGGTGGCAGGAGCTTGCAATCGACTTTTTACATGATGCGACTGCCGTAAAATCCCATGTGTGTGAGGAAGGTAGAGTATTGTTCCGAGTCTTCATTGATTCTAATGTTGCGGTACCCATATGCTAGGTCAATGTTGCTCCAATATTTCAGAGCAGAAACTGGCTGCAGGAGTTCCTCAATGCTTGGTAGGGGTGTGTGGTTGGGGTCAACCGCTTCATTGCGATTCCTGACGTCCGGGATACGCGGGGGTTTGGAGGGATCATCTCATTTGGCTTGTACGAACAGAACTACCGCATTGGTATCATGTTATGCACGATAAATCCGGCCTGAGGGTTCTTCTTCGGTGAGCTGTCTCGTGAGCTCTGCATAAAATTTAGATAGTGAGGGTCGCCATTTGGGTACCCATGTAGAGCTGGATTTCGGGCATATTCGGTGGTTGATAGTTCTGAGGGGTGGGAACTCGTTGGGTGTGGTTGCCAGAAATAGCTGGGCGAATTCAACGAAGGGGTTGAATTCCCAACTTTCTCCGAGACTTAAAGCTGAAACCATTAATTCGGAAAGTGGTAGAACATAGTCTAGTACTTCGTCTTCTATAGTGAGTGCAGCAGATGTGACTTGCCCCATAGCAACCCCTACTTTTCTCCATTCCTTAAGTACCAAGCGTGCCATCCCTTCGGGTTGGATGGTGACAGGCTTTGGCCCTGCTGGGATTAAACCATTCAGTGCTGTAAGCGCTGGCTTGCCTAGGATCTTATCCCAGCCTGCAAGATGCGCTACGTAGAGCGTCCTCGTTTCCGTATATCTTCTGTAGTCCATTTGGACATCACATGCTTTTTCTATCACACCCTTTGATCCCTTGATCACCGTGATGAGTGACTTCTTGTGGATTCCTTAGGTGGGTAAGCCGTACAGGTGCACGAATTGTGCGTGGATGAGATCTGCGCCGGTGGTCTGTAAATCCCCAAGGGCTATTGCAGGGTGGCCGTTAACCTTGACCCGAACCCTGCTGTAGTCTAATTCTTCGGTATACTGGTGTTTTGCATTGGTTTTGCGCTTGTAGGTATTCTTGGCGATAACTGCTTTGTTGGAGTGTTGTAGGGATAGGACTTGCGCGGCGGGGCGTACGGGTTGTTTGGATATTCGCGTCTTGCATTCCTTAAATGTGTGACCAGGTGCGCGCCACCATAGGCACTTCCGATCCTTGATCAACTTCATCTTGTCTTGCGATGTTAATGTCTTGTTAACCACTTCCCAGTCGGGGTCCTTGGTACCAGTTGTTTTCGTATCAGGGATCCTTCCGGATTAGAACTTGTTTTCTTGCTCTCTGTCTTCCGATCCCTGCGATGATTACGACTGGAGGTCGGAGTTGGTTGCTTAGTCGGCTGTCGTGCAGGTTTGGGTTTAGTTGAGATACACCCATGTTTTCGTGCAGCCTCATATGAATCCCCCTTCTTGGCCAGGTTATAGAACGTCCAAGAAACAAGTATTTGGGGAACCAGGGTGGTTTCCATGTAGTCAGGTAGCTGGTTCAGGAATTTCCTGTGTTTGACTTCTTCCGAGATGCATTGGTTTCCATGCTTGTCGATAAGCTTAATCTGAAGCTCTTCCAACCAATTGACAAAGGCTTTGATGCCCATGTTTCTTCTATCGTGGTTGGGTGAGGCGGCTTCCCTTTACTTCCATAGGAGGTCCTTGCTAGTGGAGGGAATAAGGAATTCGCGTACTACTAGCATAAAGCTGAAAAAGGACGCTTTGTCCTTTTCCTTAATGAGGTGGTGGTTATAAGTAGTAAGTGCACTCCCTTGCAGTTGGAATCCAATAAAATCCACAGCTTCCTTCGATTCCAATCTTATACCTTTCATACTTAACCATCTCTGTATTGCGTTGACACAAGTGTCAAGATACTGTTAGTCTCGCCATTTCTTATTTCTACTGTTAAGATTTTCTGGAGCATCAATCTTGATACCCTTCATTCGTTTGGACATTTTTGATGACGTTTCTGGTGTCACAATTCCCTTCGTCGTTTCCCATTGTTGTTGTTCCGGTGTCTTACCACCATCTGTCCGTTTCTTGATCTTCTTGATCTTCTTTGGTTTGCATATACTTCTCTGACTGTGGACTGACGATCCCTTGCTAGAGTCATCACTGCTAGAGCTACTATCGTCTCCATCGTAATCTCCGCCACCTGCTGTCGTGCCCCATCCTACGGGAGGGGTTAGGTCATCGTCATCTTCTCCATTGTTGGTGTTGCCAGCATCTGAGGTACATTCTACAATGTCATCTTCTTGCACGATGCCAGTTTGAGATTCCGTGCTGACTTCTGGTGTGGAACTTTGTTTGGTTGGCGTCTCAGGTGGGTCCCTTCTGTGTTGTTCTTTTGGCCGTTTGGCATAAGGTGGGTTCTCAAATTGCCCTGGTACAACAGGTAAGAGGAGGTGCTAACCACATAGCATGAAGGGCATTATATCATCCCATTCCCTCAGAATCCAGTGAGGTTCTGTGATTTGTGGAATCTTGGAGCATTTGAGACGATCCTTAAGCACTGTGGTAAGCTTCAAGTCCTTAGTTTCAAATGGAATAGTGGTATTCCAAAGACAGTGTTTGGTTGTTGCTTTGAGAAGCAGTTGAATGTCTTTTGGGTGAAAGCCTTAAAGGTATCCAAGTGTTTGTGTGAAGGCGAGGATATCATGTATTTGTGGTTGTATTTTCTTCCAGTTTGCTTCTGTCATGGAAGATGCCTCAAATACCCTCGTTGTGAGGGGAGAGTCTTTTTCTGGTTTCAGGAGGTCAACAGTGTAGACGCTAAGTAAAGGTGGTTTGACTGATTCCTCGAACGTCCTTGGTTCAGGCGTGTCTCTTTTCTTTTGTCCTGTGTCGGAGATTAAGTTCTTGATATCCTCGGGGATAATAGCTAATCTTCGCGGCTTGTTATAGGTGTACGGCTTGTCCGTCTTGGAGGCCATAATGTCAGTTACTCTTTCATATATTACGAGTTATTTTTCCCTCTTGTCCGTATATTTTGGGGACAAGTCCGTCGCTCCGGAGATTAGTGATTTTCGATCAACTTCGGATGACTGTAGCTCGGCTGCCCGTTTAATATTTAGGCAAGATAGTGGGAACAAGGAGAGTATGAATGCTGTTTCATTGTTTTCTTCCACTCCTATGATGGTAGCTACTCCTGAGGCGTGGGTTATACCAACGACGCCTAAGATGCCCTTCCCGATAGAAGGTTTTGGAGATAGTGAAGGTGGTGGCAAGAAGACCGTGAGGTGGTCTCCTTATATGGAAGAATTGGATACCTCAAACTCCTCGAGTTTGGAGCTAATATCAACTGAAAATGGTTCAGTTGGGAAGGAGGAGAGATGTGCCTAGCCTGTGAGGAATCTGGTATTGGATGGAACAGGAAATAACTATGTAGTTCCTGCTGTACTTTCGTATGTTTCTACTAACGGTGACAAGAATGAGGAGGAGCCTTGGGATGTGGATGCGTATCTATATGCTGCGATTATTCCTGGGACTTATGGTGCGGCGATGTCATATGCTCTCTGGTATCAGAAGTTGAATGGAGATTGTAGTTGCCAGGAATGCAAGAGGTGGTATCGATATTGGTGGGGTAAGGTGATGTAACAAGACTGGAATTGTTTAATAGTGTATACCACTGCCCGTTAGAGCTCTGCCTTGTCTTGCACAAAGTCTTCTGTTGACTGCAGATTGAGAATATCTCTATCTTGATGGTGGATTCTTGTTGCTAGCTTTCGTTGAATGTAATGTGTTTGTTGCATGTGTTGACGTCTGATATAAATGATACCTGAAAAGGTATTATAAAGATACCAACGGGTGATTAGTCCGTGGTGGTAGTTTTAACAGTTAGATTATTTTGTGTATTAAAAAATATGTAATGGGCGATGCCAATAGTAGCACCGCTGGCCGTTTAACAGAGTCTATCCTATCACCGGAGTGATAGTGTATGTTTGTTATTGGTTCCGCTAAGTGGAGGACTCAGAGGGTCTTTGAGAGCATACAGATTTCCCAAGTGGGAAGAGAATTAACAGGTGTAATCTCTCTGTATTGAAGCTATCTAAGGCTTGTCTGAAATCTGTCTTATGTGATCTGATCTAAGAATCCTCCTTCAGAAGGGCGGAACGGCTCAGTACTTATATTAGCCGCCAAGCCTTCTGAAGTCTTAAAAACCTGTTATCTCGCCTTTCCAGAAAACCTACTTTCTGGCTGTTCCAGAAAGCACTCCTCCATGACCATAAATACATGTGTGGGAGGTCAGGCCTCCAGTACTCAGAAGTACAGGTGAGGATGCGTAATGTATCACTGCAAAGGAGAAGTATATAAGGACCGGATACGCTCAAGGCAGTAGTACCTAAAGTACTATGTCCGAGCTATCTGGTATACATGATAGATGCTAGTAAATGTGTACTAAGACAAATATAAGAAACGGTCTTCCGTTACAGTGCGGTAAGATGATATAAGGCACCATGAATTTGAATACATTGTAATCCTCACGATGTAAGATTAGATGCTTGGTATTTAAGAGAGACAAAAGCAAGGGCAGAATTATATTTTCTTATATGAGTTCGAAAATGATGTGAGGTAGAAGTTTGATTATATAGTTATGAATGTAATAGTGTATGGAGAGGTTTCATGATAGGAATCGAAACATCGTCATTATTACAACATATATTAAACAATGGATTTTATTTAGTACTTGGGTATTCCGTAGTTCCTTCATCTAACCAAGAGAGTGAAGTATATTTTGCGTAGGATATAGACATAGAGCCGAGATCAGATTGGATAGGAGTTAACTTTGTACTCTTAAATGCAAGAGGTAATTGTATTTGAATGTAAATATATATTAGTATTTTTAATATAATAGTATATAAGATATTGCTTTTCCACCTGTTTTTTTACAGGTAGCTGTATCCCTTTTAATCCAATCAATGTTAGACTTATGTTTAAATAAGTTAACACTATTTCTAACTCCTTGAGTGATCTTTGTATTTTCGTGACAAATTAAAGATCCTATGAAAAGTATAGCATCACTAGGACAAAGCTCAACAATACACTTAGCCTGCCACAATATCAAATCACCTCCATCATAATACCCATATGGCACTACAGCATTAGGAACTGAACGTATATCCTTCCAATCTTGATGAGCTTGTAAGGCGCTATATGGTGTCATTTGCTGATTTATAGGCACACCGGCCTAAAGGTTGCATAACAATTGCAGTGGAGGAGGAAGAACAATATTTATTAGCTTGGTATATGCCTCAGGAAATATTAGCTTTAAACGATGTCTAAGATAATCCCACAGTGGTTGATTTTTCTCAATCCAAGTAACAGAAGCGGGCTACTGTGTTAAATAATCCTTGCAGTAATAAATATCTAAGCTGCTATCACACCAAGTAGCATAGTGACGAATAGGAAATTCCCCTTGTAGATCAATCTTTCGCTGGTGATGTGTATTCAACTCTGGAAGATGCTTATCACTATCCACTAAGCTTTGAACCAAAGTATCAGGAACTCTGAATCGTTAGGTAAGTAAACACCCATCCCGATATCTAATATCAATATGCTGAATTCCGGATGGAAAGCTTCTAAGAGTGGAAAGTTGGGACGGAAGCATAATTAGTAGTAAATATTGCCCTTGACTTTAGTTAATATAAATTCATGGAGCAGAATTGGGAATCATGTACACCTTTCTTATATTTCAATGACCATTTCAAGGTGGCAATAGTAGTTGGAGCTTCCTAATCAACTCGGTTCCTTCTTGCTAGTTCCCAGGACGTCAAACACCTTTTAATGTGATGTCATAACCCTTTTCTATCCTTTCGCTTATCTTCATTGAAGGCCCCACTTGCCACCAAGTGGTTCCATCTTACTTCAAAAGATTGATTCAAGAAGATGGTAGAGGTAGGGGAGGTAGTGGTAGCGGAGGTAGGTGTAGCGGTGGTAGCGGTAGCGGTAGTAGTGGTAGCAGTGGTAGAGGTAGTGGTGGTAGTGGTAGCGGTAGTATCGGAGGTAGCGGTAGTAGTGGAGAAAGGAGTGATAGCTATATTATTGAAGATAGTAGAGCCTAGGGAGGAAGCGGAGGTAGGTTCAAATGCATCCATTTATAAACTTCTTCTACACAAGAGAATATTAGGATATATATTAAAAATAGATCAATAAACCTCATATATATGCTGGCTACTGGCGGGATAGCTGGTTGGTGGGATAGCGGGCAGGAGGGATAGCTTGCAGAATGGCAGGCTCGTGGGCTGCCAGGCTAGTAGGTTGGCAGGCTCGTGGGCTGGCAGGCTAGTAGGCTGGTAGGCTCGTGGGCTGTAGAGAGAGAGGGAGTGGGGAGAAGAAGAAGCAGAAGGCTGTTGTAGGAGAATACAGGGATAAAGAAATAAAATAGTAAAACACGCCTACCTGTGTTCAATTACCCAGTAGTAGCGCGCAAATTTTAAGAAAGCCAAAAAAGTCACCGAATTTTAAAGCCAAGAAGTCACCTAATTTTGAAGCCAAGAAGTCACATTGTTTTTTTTGTATTTTTGAACTGTTCATATCTAGCTAACTAGAGAAAAATTCGTTTAAGCCCTTAACAGAGCTACTGGTAATCGAACACAGGCCCTGGTAATGCTAGAAGGACGGGCTAGGCCCCACTAACAAAACCAGAAACCTAAAGGGATACAAAATAAAATTGCGCCCGCAATATATTAACAACCTTGCCTAGTTGAATGTTGATCTCGTGTAAGGGTTGTAATTCATTCCCCGGTATAGCAAGTTGCACACGAAGTGCACGGTATAGACAATTTGTCTCAGTAGGTTCAGTATATTAATGATTATTAGTCAAAAGAGAACCTCACCGAGTCTCAAATGTATTAAGTACTACTCATTAATAGTTAATGACTTAAAGGCTCACTAATAATACGGAAAGACCAGTAAAGAATTGCTGAATTGAATATATTACCGAATATGGAAAATTTGTGAATCGGTTGGCCAACCAAACTGCCAATCCCTGCGATTGCCGAATGGGTTGCCTAACCGAACTGTCAATCTTATATTCTACTCTGCTTCTCTAGATCTTTACTAAAGACTTTAGGGATATTTGTATTACTTGCAACATAGGTCATAGCTAATTAATGGCATAGTACTACCTAAACTACCCTATATCTTGATACCTGAACTATGCATAATTGCTGCCCCTCGTTGACTATACCTACTCTAGTTATGACCTTATTAATATAAACCATGGCAGGTTTTCTGTTTGATATCATCTGCATAACAGGTGATGCCTGGAAT
>Ga0307511_10007425_pt1 | contig 11023 bp, 4 predicted proteins | sample 13_EM_MG_FD_200266 | JGI IMG/M metagenome (GOLD analysis project Ga0307511, IMG submission 200266) | Populus trichocarpa ectomycorrhiza microbial communities from riparian zone in the Pacific Northwest, United States - 13_EM | ecosystem: Host-associated > Plants > Roots > Unclassified | place...
CAAAAAAATACTTTAATATATTAAAAATTTACAATTTAATATTTTCTATGAAAACACATACATGTTTATAACCTAAAATTTTTATAAAAAAATTATTATTAATCCATTGTAGAGCTCGTTTATTGATTGTGGGATTAAAATTCATTACTTGTATAATTTGCCACATCTATTTATAGTGAGAGACTTGAACGTTGTAACAATGAATATGGTCATTATCACTGACGTGCTATGTATTGTAAGAAAAAAAAAAACTTTAATGTATTAAAATTTTATAATTTGATATTTTCTATGAAAGTTAAACATCCCTGTTTATAACCTAAAATCTTTAATAAAAATGATTTTTTATTAAAAATTATATGACTAATCTAACTAGCATTACAATTTCTATACTAATTAAATTCTTATAAATATTAATAGTTAAATAAATATTATAATAAAAACAATTATATTATAAAATTTTAATTAAAAAAAATATCATTCCGACGTCAATCACTGCACCCGTTAATCTGACCCCAATACAATATCAACTGAAATTATAGTAAATCAACTATGTATACAATATCACTGCACTGCACCCGTTACTCTGACCCCAAACTAGTAGTTGTGACTAGGGACTCTGGCAGTTCGAGTTTCTCTGCTGAGGATGCTTGAAAATATGTTAGAAGTTAATTTTTAATTAGAAATATAATAAAATAATATTTTTTTATTTTTTAAAAATTATTTTTAATATTAATATACCAAAACAATTTAAAAACATATAAAAAATTAAATTTTCATAAAATATGATTTGGAACGTGTTTTCAAACCGTTAATTAGGGCGCAATTATGGTCACACTTCTCTAGGTATGTTTATTAATTGTTGCTCTAACCCTCTGTATACGTTGGGAAGGCAAAGAGAAGGTGGTGGTTGTAAGGGAGGTCCAATTAATCTTCCCGAAGGCGGATTCTGATTAGATTTTTTTATATATAAAATAAGATTAATAATACAATATTTATCAATTGTATTATTCTTAAATCTAAAGTAGCTTCCTGTACCGGCGTTTTACTGCATGGTTGGACAATTATTTTTTAACAAAAATCAATGTTAATGTATTGAAAATAAGTAAAAAAATATAAAAAATATTTTATAACAAATATGGTAAAAGATATAAAAACTTTTTAGTATGTAAAAAACGTTTGACCAAGAGGCTAGAGCCTAGATCGTGATTTGGTCAATTCATTTGAAACCTGATCTAGCTAAAAAATAAAATTCAGATGTCATTTCAATCCCCTGCCTCACTCTGTAAGGCTAAGTGTGAAACAATAAATTGTCAGGGGAGAAAAATTAAAAAAAAATAATAATTCAAGAATTAAAAAAAAGAAGATATTAATGTATGTATTTTGACATGAAAAATTATTTAAAAAATAATTATAACTACATTGTTAAATATTTAGGATGATAATTAGGACTCAACTATAAAACCTATAAAGGAACCACAAACTAAAAAAAAAAAATCAAAAGTTATTAGAAAACCAGTACCACATGGCACATACAAAGAAATTATCTATCATCTCCCTTCCTTTCCTTTCTTATCAATTGAGACTTCGCAAGGCTCGAGTGGGACGAGGAACAATTAAAAAAACAATCGTTATCAAAGAATCAGGAAATAAATAAATAAAAATCGAGTGGCAAGTCCACATCACTCGTTAGTCAGCATGTGAGCATGCCACCATGTTTGGGCGACACATACAGCTTCCTTCAGGACCGTGTACGTACCACCTTTCTTTGTTGTCATCGAAATCATCTTGTCATCCTCTTCATCCCATGGCAACTCGTGTCTTTGGTGAAGAAATGATGTAGTTCTAGCATCCGATTTTCTTTCTTCTCTTCTTTTCACTCTTTCCTCAATGTATTGTGAGCAAAAAAAAAAATTACTGTGTTCGTCCAAATTAAGTGATGCACGAAACGAGTCATGGTGTATACCTCACTAGAATTAGTTTTTGTGTGGCTAGTCTATATGTTAAAATAATAAAACCCTCCAGAATTTTATAAGTAATGTGAGAATAATACCACGTTTTCTTTTTCTTTTGAGGACTCTGTGGAGCTATATATATATGAAACAATATGGAACTGGCCAACATATATAAAAATACAAATCAATATTAAGTAAAATTCCATAACAAAATACGCAAGGAAATCACAAATTTTTCTGAAAATATATTTTTGAAAATTTTTGAAACTGAGCCAGACCCGGCAAAAAAAAAAATCTAGGCCGAATCCCACTACCGCATGAACAGTGGACGTGAATTATAATTCACGCCCACGGTTCATGCAGTGAACAGCGGGGAAGAAGACGACGGGCAGCGGATCACCTGGCTGGCTGGCCGGGGAGGACGACCTGAAGCCTGCGGTGGAAATGGTGGTGGAGTTGGCGATCGGTGGCAGTTGTCGGTTTTTGTTTTCCTTTTTTTTCTTCTCCCTACTACTTTCGGTTCTCTGCCCCTCCCCTCTGCTGTTCTTCTACTTTTGTTCACTGGCGGTGGCGGTGCTGCATGGTAGCGGTGCTACTGTGGTGGCGACTGGTTCCAGGCGGTGGTCCTTCTTCTTTTTCTCTGCGTTTTTCTTCTACTCTGTTCTTCCTCCTATTTATTCCTTCTCCCACTCTCTGGTTGTTCTCCTGTTTCTGTGGTGCAGCTGTTGTTGACGGCACTGTAGGTGGCGGAGGGGTTGTTGTCGCGGCAATGAGGCAGGCAGGCGGTGTTTGCTGCAGTTTGTTTTCTTCTCCCCTGTGCAGAGGCGCAAGCCTCTGTTTCTCTGTATTTTTCTTCCTCTCACTTCTCTGTCTCTTCTTCTATTTTTGGACGATGATGGTGCTGTCGAGGGTGACTGGGAGGAATGGTGGAGGCGATGGTGGTAGCTATGCGGACCGCAGCCGGTGGTTCTTCCTCTCCTCTCCTCTCCTCTGTTTCTCTGTTGGTTTCGGCTTTTTTTCTGTTCTTTCACTCTCCTTACACCCTCAAAATTCCCCGGTTCGTTCGTCTTTTTCACACCAAAAATTCGCCCCTGTTCTTATCTTTCTCTCTGCCCAAAAATCCCCCCTGAATCTGTCGTTTGCTTCTCTCCTTCTCCAAAATTTTGCCCCCCCTGTTTTCTGTTCTTCCCCCCTGTATTTATAGGCAGCCGGGGGAGAGGTTCACCATACCCTGTCCAAGTGCAGGGCATGGTGGCGTGGGATGGCTCCTGTGCAGCCGTTGCAGGGCATGACCTTCCTCTTCCTTCGTCGTGGTGGCAGGGCATGCGGGTATGGGTGGTGTCAGTGAGTGGTCAAGTCGGGTGGAAAGAGAGAGCGGGAAAAAACATTTCAAAAATCTTCTTCTCCCCTGTCTCTGCATTTTGCAGGGGAGAAGAAGCAGCACGGTGCTGTTTTGAACGGCACCGTGATTTTTTTTTTTAAGAAAATAAAAATGAATTTGTGAGGGACCCAAATATAGATTATGACAAACACTATTAAAAATGGGTAATGTTACCGTGAAATGACAGTAAGCCCAATAAAGAAATAAAAGTGAAAAATATAAAATAGATATATTTTGAAATAAAAAAATGGTCCCATGAATTTAATGGAATGCATAAATTGTATGAATAAATGAACATATTCTAAGTGAATGGTAGATTTGGATTTTAATAGATGATTATGACATTTGGAAAGTAAGGACACATATTAAATTTTATGAGTTAGCTTTGTTATTGGCATGTAAACATGTGTTAAAAAAATTCAGATGTCATTTCAATTCCCAGCCTCACTCAATAAGGTTAGAGGTTTATTTAGAAGTGTGGTTGCGATTATTTTTTAAAATAACTTTCACTCAGAAAAATATCAAAATAATATTTTTTTAATATTTTAAAAATCATTTTTGATATCAGCGCATTAAAATGATCTAAAAACACCAAAAAAATATTATTTTAAAGTAAGGAAAAAAATAAAAAAAATAAATTTTTTTTAAAAACGCTTTTGAAAAGCAAAAACAAATAAGGCTTTATCAGGGAAAAAAATTACAAAAAAAAATCAAGAATCAAAATAAAAAGATATTGTAATTTTGAATCGATGAACGCTATATATGAGGTTAGGGTCATGATATGACCATAATAAGTTAACTTGGTTATTTAGCCAATAGTCCTTTTCATTTTCATTTACTTCCTTTTTTTTTTCTGGTTAGGTTTTCATACGTCTCGAGTGGGATGATGATTAGGTACTAAACTATAAAACCATAATGGAGCCACAAACTAAAATAAAAAAATTCAAAAGTTATTAAAAAACTATCACCATATATAAAATTATTTTATATTTTTAAATCGTTTTAATTTATTAATATTAAAAATAATTTTAATAAATATAAAAAAATTATTTTAATATATTTTTAAATTAAAAATATTTTTTAAACTTAAATGGAACGAAGAACAAATAAAAAAGAAACAATCATTATCAAAGAAACAAGAAATAAATAAATAAAAATCAACGAGGAACCAAGTTAAAAAAGTAGTTGGCAAGTCCAAATCACTCGTCGGTCAGCATGTGAGCAAGCCACCGTGTTTGGGCGGCACATGCAGCTTCCTCAGGACCCTATACGACCTTTCTTTGTTGTCATCGAAATCATCTTGTCATCCTCTTCATCCCATGTCAACGCCTTTTGATTCACGAAACGAGTCATGCACGGTGGATACCTCACTAGAATTAGTTTTTGCGTGGCTAGTCTATATGTTAAAATAATAAAGTCGTCTTTACTATAAATTAGTTTTTTTTTAAATAAATTATTTTTTAATATTTAGTTGTGTAATGAAAAATAAGTTGGAAAATATTTTTCAGTGTTTGATTATGTCATGAAAAATAAGCTGAAAAATAACTTATTAATGTTTTATTTTTTTCAAGTTTATTAAAATAATAAGGAACCAATCTTACAAATTAAAAAGTCGAATGATAATGAAATTAAAAAAAATATAATTTCATAAATTATCTCAAATAAAAAAAATAATAATCAAAATAATTAAAATTAAAAATAAAAATTAAAAATATTTTTTAAACTTTAGTGAAATGAAGAATAAATAAATAAAAACAATCATTATCAAAGAAATAAGAAATAAATAAATAAAAATCAACGAGGAACCAAGTTAAAAAAGTAGTTGGCAAGTCCAAATCACTCGTCGGTCAGCATGTGAGCAAGTCACCGTGTTTGGGCGGCACATGCAGCTTCCTTAGGATCCTATACGACCTTTCTTTGTTATCATCGAAATCATCTTGTCATCCTCTTCATCCCATGTCAACGCCTTTTGATTCACGAAACGAGTCATGCACGGTGTATACCTCACTAGAATTAGTTTTTGCGTGGCTAGTCTATATGTTAAAATAATAAAGTTCTGGAAATTAATTTTTTTTTTAAAATAATTTTTTTTTTAATATTTGATAGTATAATAAAAAATAAATTGAAAAATAATTTCCAGTGTTTAATTATATCATGGAAAATGAGCTGAAAAATAACTTATTAATATTTTATTTTTTTTCAAGTTTATTAAAATAATAAGGAACAAATCTTACAAATTAAAAAGTTGAATGAGAATGAAATTAAAAAAAAAATAATTTCATAAATTATTTCAAATAAAATAAATAATAATCAAAATAATTAAGATTAAATCTAAAAAATAAAAAATTAAAAGATGAAGAAATTAAAATAATAATAATTAACTTTTCATAAATTATTTCAAATAAAATAAGTAACAATCAAAAGAATGAGGACCAAATTGAAAAACAAATATTCAAAATAAAATATATATAGTAATTAAAAGTTTGAGGACGAAATTTAATATAATCAGCAAATAATATGACATTTCTAAATTTTTCACAACTTCCGGAAAGTGTTTTCCGTCCAAAATAAAAGGAAAACACTTTCCTGAAAACCAAGCCAAATTTTCCGTTGATCAATTTTTCTAATGGCAAACAAACACAGAAAAATTTGGAAACTAGTTTCTCGAAAACCACTTTCCGGAAAACAAACACCCCCTAAAACCCTCTAGAATTTTATATGTAATGTGAGAATAATTCCACTTTTTCTTTTTCTTTTTTCTTTTGAGGACTCTGTGGAGCTATATATATGAAACAATCTTTGTACAAAAGCAAGCCTTAAAGTAAAGACGCAGAGCAAAAGGCAAGCTTTTTATCTTCTTTGCCTAGGTACCTCCAACTCCATATATTTAATAAAATGACAGGTACCAGTTCGGTTGCATCACAGAAAAGGTAATCAAAATGAACTTCCATTAATCTTGCACTCTGTATAGTTTCTTCCTAGCTATTTGAACTTGGAAATATTCCCAATTAACTCTGATTCGCCTTGAATTCATTTTGCTTGTAACATTTCAAGATTATAACGTGTACTAATTTGATCAGATTGGGTTCCCTCCAAAAGCTCTAACTAAATATTTGATCACTGGCACCATTAATTCACAGTGGATAACGTACAGCATTTGCGTTTAGATGTTTGTTTTCACATTTCAGCTTGTCTTTAATTAACGACAGTACTATTTCAGGTTAGCAGGCAAGGTGTCAATCATAACCGGTGGCGCAAGCGGCATAGGAGCAAGTGCAGTGCAACTTTTCCATCAAAATGGTGCTAAGGTCGTTCTTGCCGATATCCAAGACACCCTAGGCCAAGCCCTAGCTCAAAAACTTGGTGAAGATGTTTGCTACATCCACTGTGATGTTTCAAACGAAGATGAAGTTAGCAATCTTGTTGACGCCACCGTTAAAAAATATGGTAAGCTTGATATAATGTATAACAATGCAGGCATCCTGGGTCGTCCTTTAGGAAGCATTTTGGACGCCCCGAAATCAGATCTAGACCGCCTAATTAGTGTAAACCTGGTAGGTTGTTTCCTTGGAGCCAAACATGCAGCTAGGATCATGGTAACCCAAGGTCAGGGTTGCATTTTATTCACTGCCAGTGCTTGTACAGCTATTGGTGGACTAGCAACTCCCGCTTATGCAGTGACCAAACATGGTATCGTGGGGTTAGCGAAAAACTTAGCGGCTGAGTTAGGGCAGTATGGTATAAGAGTAAATTGTGTTTCGCCTTATGGAGTAGCAACTCCCATGTATGAGGGATTTTCAGCAGATACTGCGCCAATGATAGAAGAATCACTGGGACAAATGGGTAATCTAAAGGGGAAAATTCCCAAGGTGGAAGACATGGCAAAGGCTGCACTATACTTGGCTAGTGATGAAGCAAATTATGTGAGTGGGATGAATCTTGTCGTGGATGGTGGGTTCAGTGTTGTTAATCCTACAATGATGAAAGCTTTGTACCCCGCTAAATTATAAGTTGATCTCGTTGATGTGCTTCTTTCTTGGTTTCAAGAAATTAGCAGAATTCTCAATGTATTCGGAAATGTGTTGAAGAATTTTTTAATTTGTAAAAGTATTTTTTAATTAAAAATATATAATAATAATAATAATAATATTGTTAAAACAACCATCTTTCTAAAAATTTGAAAATTTCAAGATATAATTTATATTATTCTCTAACATATATTGCTTGTTGGGATATGTAAAATACGTTTCAGCAGCTTTTTAATTCAACTTTTTAATTAAAAAATAAAAAATATAATGTAAAAATACTAAAACATTCCCGTAATCTTTTTAATTACATAATATATTCATTTTATTATCATAACTAATAATAATTTATGTTTAAAATTACAGTAAAATTCTCAAGCCATTTAGTTTTTTTATAAATTGTGTGAGTTCATAGTCAATACATTTTATCGAATCTTTTTTGTTTTTTTCTTTCTTTTTAATGTGCATTGCAATCCCACTGCCGAATTATATAGAGCAAGTCTATACATCTTTAGATACAAACAAATTGTCAATAATATTCTTATATGTGAAAAAAAAAATTCATACTCATAAAATCGTTTATTGCTTGTGGGATTAATAATTCATTGCTTATATAATTTGCCACATCTATTTATAGTGACAGACTTTAACGTTGTAAGAATGAATATGATAATTATCACTAACGTGCTATATATTGTTAAAAAAAAACTTTTAATATATTAAAAAATTATAATTTAATATTTTTTATGAAAAAAACAAGTTAAACATCCCTGTTTGTAACCTAAATGTTTTATAAAAAATAATTTTTTATTAAAAATTATAAGACTAATCTAACTATCATTAGAATTTCTATGCTAATTAAATTCTTATAAATCTTAATAATTAAATAAATATTATAATAAAAACATTTATATTATAATTGTTTTTTTAAAAAAAATATCATTCCAACGTCAATCACTGCACCCGTTACTCTGACCCCAAACTAGTAGTTGTGATTAGGGACCTGGCAGATATTGTTTTCTCTGCCAACCATAGAATTAATTAATTGCTGTGCAATTATGGTCAGACTTCTCCATGTTAGTTGGGAAGGGGAACGTGGTGGTTGTAAGGGAGGTGCAATTCATCTTCCCGACGGCGGATTCTGATTAGATTTTTTTTATATAAAACAAGATTAATAATACAATATTTATCAATTGTATTATTCTTAAATCCAAGTAGCTTCCTGTACCCGCGTTTTACTGCATGGTTAGACAACTTTTTTGGAACAAAAATCTATGTTAATGTATTGAAATTGAGTTAAAAACAAAAATATAAATAGGAGATTTTTTTATTAAACTCGAAATTTAAATTATATAATTAAAATAATTTGATTAAAAATAAAAAAAATTATAATTTTTTTAAAAAATATATTAATTCTTTTAAACTTGTGACCTGAATTTTTAAATTTAAAGTATCCAATCTAAAAAAAATAAATATTAAAGGATGAAATTAAAAGAAAAAAAATATAATCATACTAAAAAAATTTAAAAAATAACAATTCAAAAAATAAGGCTCAAGATTAAAATAACTACAATTATTAATAAGTAATACCATTATTATTATTATTATTATTATTATTATTATTAACATTCCTATTAATATTCTTACTATTTTAATAACTAACACCACAATTATCATTATTATTATTATTATTATTATTATTATTATTATCATCATCATCATTACAACAACTATTATTAATATTTTTAGTATTATCACTACTTTTCTTCTTTATTTTTTTATCTCACATCATCATCATTATTAATAGTAGTAGCAACAACAGTTTTGTTACCACTACAACACTATATGTAACTACTATTTTATTATCATCACCTTTTCTACCACTATTACTACTACTACATCATCATTATTAATAATTTTACTACTTCCATTTCCACCACCACTACCACCACTACCACCACTACCACCACTACCACCACTATCACTGCTACATCATCATTATCTTCATCATCATTACTAATTTTACTACCACTACCACTACCAATACCACTACCATTACCCAAGGGTGATCATTTTTTATTTGGTTCGATTTTTAACTATAAAAACAATCAAACTGAAATTTTATAAAATACAAAAAAATAAAATCAAAACCAAACCAAAACCAATTTCAACTGACTGGTTTCAGTTCGGTTCGGTTATTTTATATCAAAAACTAAAACACAACTGACCGGTTTCGGTTCTATTATGTTTGATTTTGTTTCGGTTCGGTTATTTTATATTAAAAACAAAAAACTATGTTGTTTTTTGGGCTTTTTTAGACTTTCTGATGGGTTTCGGTTTCGGTTCGGTTAGGTTAGGTTCATTTTTAACTAAGCCGATTCGGTTTGGTTGAGGTATTTTGGTTTCAGGCTTATGAAACCGAAACCGAACTGAACTAAATATTTTTTTTAAATATTCTAATCAATTTAATTGGTTTTTTTTCATGGTTCGGTTTTTTTGGTTTTTTTTTGTTTTCTCGGTTTAATCTGTTTGTTAGTTTTTTTGCTCACCTTTACCATTATCACTACTACCACTACCACTACCACTACTATGACTACCACTACTACCATTAGCACCACCACCACCACCACTATTACGACTACCACTACCACAACTACTACTATTACTACCACTGTTACTACTATCACTATTACTACTACTGTTGCCACCACCACTAATACTTCTACTACTACTACCACCACTACCACTACTACTACCACTACCACTACCACTATTACTACCACAACTACAACGACCACCTCTACCATCACCACCACTACGACTACAACCACCTCCACCACCACAACAACTACTACTTCTACTACCACCACCACTACTTCTACTCTTACTACTACCACTACCACGACTACTAACACTACCACCACTATGACCACCACCACCACTAATACGACCACCATTACCACCACCACCATCATGATGACTACTACCACTACCACTACCACTACTACTGCTGTCATGACCACCACCACAATGACTACTATCACTAATACTACTACAATCATCATCACCACTACCACTACCACCACCAGCACTACGACCACTACCATGACTATGACGACCACAATGGCTAATGTCACCACCACTACCATGACTACGACGACCACCACCAATTATTGAACAAAACTCATGTTGGTTTAGCTCTTAAGAACAACATAGCAGCTAACACTTTCTCCTTATTATTTTTTATGCTTTCTTATAAATAACTCTGAATGTTTAAGGTAGTTATATATAGCCTTACAAGTCCTACTTACACTAAGATTTTTATCCTAGTCTAAATCAGGTTTATTTTTATCTAGCTAAGATGAAAACTAATCAACTAGCTAACTCCTAGCAATGATAAAACTCTAATAAATAATAATATTTATATTGTAGAGTTCTAATAATATTAGAACTCTTACAAACTCTAAATCCTATGAACCTAAATTTGATGTGAACCTTTTGATTACATGGTTAAGCAACCCCCAACAAAGTAGATAACAACTTAGAAAGCCAAAAATTAGGTTTGATAGAACCCTGACCCAGAGGTAATCCTATACCTAAGAACCAAAGGTATTGAAAAAAAACTTGAACCCAAAGATAACCTTGTATTTAAGAACCCTAAGTAT
>Ga0307511_10007427_pt1 | contig 11022 bp, 8 predicted proteins | sample 13_EM_MG_FD_200266 | JGI IMG/M metagenome (GOLD analysis project Ga0307511, IMG submission 200266) | Populus trichocarpa ectomycorrhiza microbial communities from riparian zone in the Pacific Northwest, United States - 13_EM | ecosystem: Host-associated > Plants > Roots > Unclassified | place...
CAGCGCAGCCGCCGGCACCAACACCGCAACCCGAAAGAACAGCGCCCACAGGTCATCCTGCGAGAACACGATGTTGCCGCTTTTGATTTTTTTCGGTGGGATGTCGATCAAGGCAGGCCGCTCCGCGAGCCAGCCCACGAACGCGCTCGCCAGGTGGAAGTTGGCGAGCTCCGGCGATTCGAGCAGCGGCCCTTGCATGAAATCGCTGTCGCCGATGACGATCAGCCGCCCACCTGGCTTCTTGCTGGCGGCCGGCGCACGCTGACTGAGTTGCGTGGCGACGGCGATGACGGAAGGCCCCTCGATGTCGCTCGGTCCGCGCACCGGTTGAACGTCGGTCGCGATTTCACTGATCGCAGTCTTTCCGAAGCCCTTGTCGCTGCTGCGCATCAGAATGTCGACGCTACCGTCAGTCGAGATCGGGGTAATGCTGCGTGCCAGGCTGACGAACACCCGCCCAGAGTGTTGCAATGGACGCGTAGTCGCATGATCGCCAAACTCGGTCACGACGAATTCGGCCGTATTGCGCGTGAGCAGGCGTTCTTGATTGAGCTCGAGCACCAGCGCCGAATCGAGGCGAATCCCGAGTTCGCGCAGGGGCCCCTCGAAACCCGAGACGTTCACCTGGTCGTGCTCGATGACCGGATCGAGCGCGAGCAGCAGGTTGCCGCCAGCGCGCGCGTAGTCGATCAACAGCTTGGCCTCCGGCTCACTCAGCGTGTGTACCGGACCGACGACGAGCACTGCATCGCAACCGGGCGGCACGCTCTTTTGACCGAGCGTCTCGAAGGTTTGCCACTCGATGTTGTCGTGATGCAGGCCGCGCTTGAGGCTAACCAGCGAACGCTCGGCGCCCTCTTCCAGGCTCCATTCGCCGTGGCCTGCCGTAGCACACAACTTCGTGGCGCGCCCGGACGTGACCTGCACGATGGCGCCGGTCAACGCTTGCTCGGCCTTGAGCTGGACCTCTTCTCCCCCAGACTCCTCGGGACCGCCGAACTCAGAGGCCACCAGTGCGTCACGGCCCACGTGCCAGTTCTTGTCGCCCATCGCGACGACTGCCGCTACATCGGCACGCGCCTCTCCGCTCTCGATCACGCCGGCTGCGACGCCGAAACGTTGCGCGAGCAGCTTGAACTCGCTGGCGTCGCGATCGGGGTCGACGTAGTGCACCTTCACGTGTGAACTCGCAGCCGCGTAGCGCTTGAGCAGCTCGTCGGTTTGGGCAAAGCTCGACTCGCCGCGCGACATGAACACGTACATGTCGACAGCCTTGTTCAGCGTTCGCAGGACGGTCTTCGACTTGGGCGACAGCGTGTACAGGCCTTGCGAAGTCCAGTCGAAGCGCTGGTAGTGACGAAACGCTAGGTAGTTGACCATCACGACGATCGCCAGCACGAAAATCGAGGTGGCGCTCCCACTGATGCGCTCCAAGATGCTGCGTTCGCCCGACTTGGCCGGACGCGTCTCAGTCGCTGCCGTTGCCATCACGCACTCCGATCGGTTTGCAGGACTTGCACGGCCAGCACGAGCGACACCACGGCGACTGACACGTCGTAGACGAGGTAACGTGTATCGACGATGCCCTTCGCGAAGCCCGCCATTTGGGTCCAGAGCCCCAGATATTCGAATACGGCGCGCGTCTCGTCACCCACGTTGGCGTAACCGGCGAGCCCGATCACGAACAGGCCGCCAAGCACGAGAAACGTCAGCAGCGCGGCCACGATCTGATTGCGTGCGACTGCGCTCATCAAGAGACCGACGGCCATGTAGAGCACACCCACGGCAAACAGGCCGAGGTAAGTCGAGCCGATCGCGCCCCAGTCCACGGCGTGCTCGCCGCTGCGCGCCACCAACCATACGTACGAGAGCGTCGGCGCCCACAACACGCACCAAAACGTCATGGCGGCCAGATACTTGCCCAGCACCACCTGAACCTCGCTGACGGGTGCCGTCAGCAGCGGCTCGATCGTCCCCGAGGCGCGCTCCTCGGCCAGCAAACGCATCGTCAAGACCGGCGTGAAAACCAGCAGCGGCAGATAGAACAGCGTCGTGCCACCGAAGAAAGCCGTGAGCAGATTGGTCTCGGCACCGGGTTGCTGCGCGAACACCAATGCCAACACGTAGAACACGATGCCGAAGAACAGCAGCCACACCGTGAGCACGACGTAAGCGATCGGCGACACGAAAAACGCGAAGACTTCGCGTTTGGCGATGGTGAGTACGGCGTTCATGCGCCCTCCGCGGCGTTGATCTGAGCCGGCGGCTCCGAACCTGTCTCATCGTGCAGCGCGCTATCGCGCATGGTCAGGCTGGCAAACACATCCTCGAGCGACGACTGTTCGCAGTGCAGCTCGCGCAGCGCGAACCCGGCCGCCGCGAGTGCCGCGGAGACGGCTTCCGCAACCGCAGCGCCATCGACGTCGAGCCGCAATCGGCACAGGGGCGCGGCCGCGGATTCTAGCTCGAACGCGTCGCGCACCTGTCGCACGCCCGCTACCGTTGATAGGATCGCCTCGAGCCGTTCGCGCGGACCACGACTCTCGACGATTAACAACTGCCCGCCTTGCCCGGCGCTGCGCAGTTCACCCGGAGCACCCTCGCCCACCAGCTGACCTTTGTTCACGATCAGCACGCGGCCACACGTCGACTCGACCTCGGGCAAGATATGCGTCGAGAGCATCACGGTCTTCTCACCCGCCATGCCACGAATCAGATCGCGCACCTGACGGATCTGGTTCGGATCCAGTCCGGCCGTCGGCTCATCCAAGACCAACAGCGGTGGATCGGCCACGATCGCGTCGGCCAGACCAACGCGCGAGCGGTAACCCTTCGAGAGCTGGCCGATGATGCGATGGCGCACGTCGCCCACGTTGGCCAACTGCAGCGCGGCGTCGACGCGAGCGCTCAACTGCGCGCGGCGTACACCCTTCAAGCGCGCGCGGTAGCGCAAATACTCTTCTACCCGCATTTCGCGATACAGCGGCACGGACTCCGGCAAGTAACCGATGAAGCGGCGCGCAGCGATCGGATCGCGGACCGCATCCACGCCGCCGACACGAATCGACCCCGACGTGGGCTGTAGATACCCCGTCAGCATGCGCAACGTCGTGCTCTTGCCTGCGCCGTTCGGCCCCAGAAAGCCGATCACCTCTCCCTTTCGTACGGAGAAGCTGATGTTATTCACCGCGGTGCGTTCACCGTACTTCTTGGTGAGGTTCTCGACTTCAATCACGCTTGGGCCTCCCGAGCCGGACGGGCAAAGCTCGACGCGGCGGATTGATACGGCAATGGGCACCCTGGTGCGACGAGCGGGCTCGCCAAGTAGCCGAAGCCTCCGGTCAGTGCAAGCTCAACGCACGCCGCCGCCAGTCACTTCCCCGGCTCGGTCGAATCTGGACGCTTTTCCACCGCGTCCCGGCTCGCCGCTTTTTTTGGTTCTATTCCTACACCTGCGTACGATGTATGCGTGACAGTGCAGTCCGCAATCGGTCGGCTCGCCCGCCTCGGCCTTTATGGCGGGGCACTCGTGGTCGGCGCGCTGCTCGCCCACGCGCCCCGAGCCGGAGTCGCCCGGCCGCGCGTCGAGCTGCCGACTGCGCCCGGCGTCGCGCAAGTGCACGCCTCGGAGCTGTTGATGACGAACAGCGTACGGCCCAATGACGAGCTCGTGCCGGATCGACAGCCAACCCGGGCGCCTGCCGCTTATGGCGGCGGACGCATCATCGAAGGCTCGACCCCGCATCGCTTGATCTTTTTCACGTTCGATGATGGACCGGATCGCCGCACCACGCCGCTCTTGCTCGATCGTCTCGATGCCGTCGGAGTGAAGGCTGCGTTCTTTCTTACGGCCGGGCGCATCGCCGGACGCAACGCCATGGAGCGCGAGCAGGCCAGCCTCGCGCGCGAAATCGTGGCGCGTGGACATCTGATCGGAAACCACACGGTCGATCACCTGCAGCTGCCGTTGCTGAGCGACAGTGCGGCGGCCGCACAGGTCGTCGGCGCTGAGACGATCTTCAAGCGTGTCTTGGGCTTTCGGCCCGTTTTGATGCGGCCCCCGGGTGGCGCGCGCTCGGCTCGCATCGACGAGTTGCTGGCACAACGCGGCTACACCACGGTGCTCTGGAATCTCGGAGCCGGCGATTTCCAAGTCAAGAGCGCGAGAGAGGTGTTGGAAGTGTTTCGCAAGGTGTTGGAGCGTCGCGAGCGCGAAAACGGCGATCGCGGCGGCGTCGTGCTGCTGCACGACACCTATGCGTGGAGCGTGGACGCTTTCCAACTGATCTGGGCCGAGCTATGGAGCCGCAACTGTCAGCTGCTCGCCCGCGGCGAAGAGCTCTATGACATCGTGCCGGACCTGAGTTACTTCTTTCAGCCGCGCGCTGCGGCGGCAGCCAGCGAAATCGCCGAGCCGGCTCGCCCGTCTGCGCAGATCCTCCGGGAACGGCAAACGCGGCTGCGGGTCGAAGCCAAGCAGCGTTGCAGCGCGACTGACGGATTTTGACTAGCCGCAAGTGGGGAGACGGCAAGTCACCGAACGAGTACCTGCAACAATCGCGTGGCAAAGCGACCTGAGGCGCCAAATCGGGACGTCCGCAGCGCCGTTCGGATTGACCACAAGACCGATATTGCCTACATGGTCGCCTTGTGGGAGCGCTTGTCGTCCGATGTAACGAATGTCACTTCGAGAATCCGCGTCGCTGGGTCTCGTGCTCGCGTTGTGGACAATTGCTCGGTCCGGGCGTCGGGCCAAACGAGACGCTAGCTGGCGACCCGGGCATCGCTGTCACGCGCAGTGTTCCGACGCCGACGTCGATTGGCGAGGCCGAAGACGACAACACGCGCCTGTTTCACTCGTCGGCCATGACCGCGGATGCGCGGCCGATGGTAGGGCAAGAAGCTGCACAGTCGACGTTGCGACAACACATCGCGCTGGCGTTTTCACAGCGGCGCGTGAGCTTGAGCTTCGTCGAGGGTGCAGCGGGCACAGGCCGGACTCGGCTGCTCGAACGCGCCAGCGAGATCGCCGCCCGCCAATGGATGGCTGCGCGCGTGGTCTATGCGGCCTGTCGCAATCGCGACGAAGGCCCGTATGCGCCATTCTCGCGCTGCCTGCTGGAGCGTTTCGGCATCACACCCGCGTCGTCGCCGAATCGAGTTCGCTCCGAGATGTTGAGCACCGTGACGGCCTTGCTTGCCAACGCCGCGCCGCATGACGCCTACGAGATGACCCACCTGCTCGGCCACATTGCAGGGGTACCGTTCCCGGCCAGTGCGGTGCTCGCGAGTCTGGAGGGCTCGCCACTCGAATTGTTGGAGCGTGCCAGCACGGCGTTCCTGCGATTCTTTGCGGCTGAGTCGCGCGAGCGCCCCACGCTGTTGCTGCTCGACGACATGCAGCGCGCCGACGACGACGCCTGGCACGTGCTCGAAACGCTGCTGCAAGCCGACGCACCACTGGCGATCGTAGTGAGTGGCGACGAAAGCGTGGCGCCGCGGATTGCGACGCTGGCGAAACTCGCACCCAGCGTGACAGCGCGGATTCGTCCGCTCGGAGACGCCGAGGTCAGTGAGCTCGTCATGGCGTTGGTGCCCCGCCTGCACGACACTCCCGAATCGTTCGTCGCGGCACTGCGCCATCGTTGCCGCGGCAATCCCAGTGCGCTCAGAGAGCTGGTGCGTGCGCTCGTGGAACGCGGCCTATTCAAGGCGACGGCCAACGGCGTCGAGCTGGACCTCGCCCGCTTCGAGAGTGGCGATCTGCCACTGACCATGGCCGATGCGATCCGTGCGCGGCTTTCGGCCCTCGAACCGTTCGAGCTGACCGTAATGCAATGGGCAGCCGTGGTGGGTGAGATGTTTTGGGATGGAGCCCTGCTCGCGATCGCGCGCTCGGAGACTGCCGTCGACCTGCGTGAACAAGACCCGATTCTACGTTGGACCGAAGCCGCAGACGAGCAGCAGCTCGCCGACGCGTTGAAGTCGCTCACCCGCAAACGCTTCGTAGTGAGCATCGCTGAATCGCCGGTGCCGGGTCTGTGCGAATATACATTTCATTTCGCTGGCGCGCGCAGCGTGATCTACAACGAACTGCCTGAGCAGCTGCGCAAGCAGCGCCACGCGATCGTCGCGCGCTGGCTAACCATGGCGGCTGGGCTGCCTGAAGAGGGCTTGTCCGCCATCCTGGGCCAGCACCTGGAACATGCCAGCCAGAACGTGCGGGCCGCCAAAGCCTATCTGAGAGCGGTCAACGAAGAGCGCTCGCGCATGCGTACCACGATGGCGCTGCGCTACGCCGAGCGCGCCTTGTCGCTGGTGTCGAACAACGAGATCTCCACGCGCATCGAAGCGCTGCACGAGCACGGCTCGCTGCTCACGACCGTCGGTCGTTACGACGAGGCCTACGCCGCATTCAAGGAGATCGTCGATCTCGCTTGGCAACTCGGCGCGCGTGGCACCGGCGGCGCCGCGCTGAATCGCATGGCACGCATCCACCGGCAGCGCGGCGAGCATAGCCAGGCGCTCGACTATTTGCGTTGCGCTTTGCTGCTGTTTCGAGCCGCTGAAGACGATCGCGGCGTAGCTAGCACCTATGACGACCTGGCACAGGTTCACCGCACACTCGGCAACCCCGAGCCGGCGTTGGCAGCCGCACGCGAGGCACTGACCTTGCGCCGTGCCAGCAGTGACGCGCGCGGTGAAGCCGTGTCGTTGACGACGATCGGCTTCATCGAACTCGACCAGGGCGACTTCGAGAGCGCACGCGACCACTTCGATTCTGCGCTGGGGATCCGTAAGCGCATCGCGGACCACGAAGGCGCCATTCAGACCCAGATCGGCCTGGGCCAGCTGGCGCACTATCAAGGCCGCACACAGCAAGCGGGCGAACTCTTCAGCGCCGCACTCGATAGCGCACGCGAGATGAACAACCGGCGTTTTCAGAGTCACCTGCTGAACCACTTGGCTGAAACGCAGTTGGCTCAGGGCAAAACCGAAGCGGCTCGTGTGCTGTTGCTCGAGGCCCGGGCGTTGGCGCTAAGCCTGCGCGATCAACGCGCCCTGTCGGAGATCGAGCACAATTTGGGACTCGCGGCGCTTCAGAGCAGTGACCCTGGCGCCGAGCAGCAGCTCACGGCGGCACTCAACATGGCGCGCGAATACGGCACCCGCGAGACGATCGCGCTCGCGCACCGCGGACTCGCTCGCATGCGGGCCCGCACGCTATTCGACCAGGCAGGGCTCGAGCAGGCGGACGCAGAAGCCAGCTTCCGCGAGGCGATTCGGATCTTCGAAGAGTGCGGGAACGTGCGCGAGACGGCGCGCACGCTCGCCGAGCTCGGCTATCACCTGATCGAACGCGGGTCGGCCGGGCGTGCCAAGGCGGCACTGAGCGAGGCGTACGTAGCCATGAAGCGCTTTAGCCTGCCGGACTTGGCGCGCGTCAGCGAAACGTTGGCGCAGCTCTAGGCGGTTACGACGCCAGCCGCGCCCGGGCTGTATGATGGCCGCGTGAGAGCGAGGCGGCAGTTTCGGCGCGTGGCGCGAGCGCTTGCGCTATTCGGCGCATGCTTGGCGTTGGCGGGCTTCGGCCGCGCGTGGGCACGCCACATCGCTCGGGACTCGGCGCGCCCGCGTTCGCTGGCGGCTACGGCGTACGTGGGGTCGAACGCCTGCCGGCATTGTCATCCGCGGCACTACGAGAGCTTCGGCCGCACGTACCACCGCACGATGACCCAGGAAGTCACCGCGGCCAGCGTGTTGGGAAACTTCGACGGCAGCAGCCTCGACTACATGGGTGTGCGGGCCCTGATGCACCGCGGGCCCAAGGGCGAGTTCTTGATGTCCTTCAGCGCTGCGTCGGGCCAGCAACGCTGGCAGGCGCGCCTGGAGCGCAGCGTGGGTTCACACCGCTACCAGCAGTACTTGGCGCGCATCGACGACGTCTACTTTCGGCTGCCGATAGCCTGGGACGTCGCGCAGCGCCGCTTCATCCATATGAACGGGGCATTCCTGACGCCGGATCCGGATCTCGACGCCAACGGCGGCAGCGTGGCGCGGGCAGACTACGACCGCCACGTCACGCGCTGGAACGACAACTGTGTGTTCTGCCACAATGTGCATCCGAATCCCGGCCTCGACCCCGCAACGGGGAAGTTCGACACGCACGTCGCCGAACTCGGCGTTGCCTGCGAAGCATGCCACGGGCCGGGGGACGAACACGTGTCGGCCAACGCCAATCCGCTGCGCCGCTACGCGCTGCACACCAGTGAGCTGGCCGACACCTCGATTCGCAACCCAGCCCGCATGTCGGGCGGACGCAGCGCGCAAGTCTGCGGTCGCTGCCATGGCCAGCGCATGACCAAGGACATTGGCCGCGTTCATCGCGAAGGCGATCCGTTCGTGCCGGGCGATGATTTGGCCCAATATTCGACGCCACTTGCGCGCGATACGCGCCAGAACGGCCAACCCGACCTGTTCATGAAACGCTTCTGGTCCGATGGCACGCCGCGCTTGACGGCCTATGAGTACCAAGGCTACCTGCAGTCGCCATGCGCACGCGACACGACATTCTCGTGCGAGAGCTGCCACGCCATGCACGCGGGTGATCCGAGCGGGCAACTGCGACCGGATCGAACTGGCAACGCACTTTGTACCGGTTGCCACAGTGCACTCGCCACGCAACTCGCAGCCACGCAGCACACACGGCACACGGCGCAGGGCTCGGCCGCGCGCTGCGTGAGTTGCCACATGCCGGAGCTAGTATATGGGCTGGTCTCGGTTCACCTGAGCCATCGCATCGAGATCCCGGATCCTGCCCGACAGTCCGTGGCGGGTCGGCCGGATGCATGCACGCTTTGCCATGTCGATCGAACGCGTGGCTGGGCCGAGACCGCATTGCGTAGCTGGCAACCAGCGGCCCGCGCGGCGCCGGAAACCCAGCCTGCCGCCCAGGCCGGCGATCTTCCCGAACAAGCCTACCGCTTACTGGCCGGGGATCCGATCGAACGCGCCGTGGCGGCCCACGCGCTCGGACAGGAGCAAGCTCAGTATGCCGCCGCATACGCACCGCAACTGATCGGCCTGCTGAGCGACGTACTGCTCTCGGAGCCTTATCCCGCGGTGCGCGCGATCGCAAACCACTCGCTGCGCCATGTCCTCGGGCACGCGCACGCCGCCGCCGCGTTGCAACTGGCTAGCTATTCGGCCACGGCGTCTCTCGACGAGCGCCGAGCTGCACTGCAAGCTGCGCTGCGCTCACTCGACCCAGGGGAGATCCAGTTGCCCGAAGCTTCCGTGCGCACGCGTCTGCGGGCATTGTCGCAGCAGACCGCGATCGAGATCGGTGAATGAACCCAAGGCTATTTCACGAGCAATCGATGGCACGCCGCGTTGGCTGGAGTGGTCTGTTCGGCTGGGCGGTGCTCGGCTTCGCACTCGAAGCGGCACACGGTTTCAAGTGGGCGGCTTACCTCGACGACGAGTTGGCGCGGTACCTACTGCGGCTCGCCCACGCGCATGGCGTGCTGCTGTCGGTCGTGTGTTTGACGTACTCGTCGTCGGGCGTCCGATTATTCGAACAGCGACCCGATTGTGGTCGGCCGGTGCGACGACTGCTGACGACGGCGTGTTGGCTCATGCCCACTGGCTTTGCCCTCTCGGTCCTCGGCCATGCCGAAGCGGATCCTGGCCTTGCGATTTGGCTCGTGCCTGTCGGAGGAGCCTGCCTCCTGGCCGGGCTCGGCTGGCTTTCTATAGCCAGTTTTAGTCATACGTAGGCTGGTATCACGGCGCGCCCGAGCTCGACCCAGCCCTAGACTTCGTGAGATAGGCCTGCGATTCCGTGGGTTTTGCCGCAGCCTGCGGGCGCGTGGACGAAATTCTGAACAAACGTACTAGGCCTCTGTTCCCTTCGGATAGTTTCACGGTATTATTTTGTTGTCACAGCAACAGCCCACCGGAGGTCTGCATGTTTGGGAGCAAGGCGACAAAGAAGGCCACTGAACCGACTGTGATCGGGCAAGGAACCGTGATCGAGGGAACCATCCGTGTCTCGGGACGCGTGCAGGTTGATGGACAGATCGACGGCACGCTGATCGCAGAAGGACACGTTTCGGTTGGACCGACTGGCAGCATTCTCGGTGAAGTAGTCGCCGCCGAGCTTGCCGTGGGTGGTCGCGTCGAAGGCAAAGTGAATGTGCGTGACAACTTGCATATCGCTCCCGGCGGCACCGCTCGCGGCGAAGTGCGCTACGGCAGCTTGCAGGTCGACCGCGGTGGCGTGATCGACGGCAGTACGCTGCAGGGTGAGAACACCAATACGTTGGAGGGCTCGTCTATGGACGAAGACGGAGCCCATGCACCACCGCCACTGCCGCACGCCGTGCGCTCCGTGAGTGTGGTGAGCTGATATGCAGCTGCGCCTCGTCATTTTTGCAAGCGATGGACGCGGGGCTCGCAACCTGGACTTGGGGCCAGGAACGATCGCTTTGGCGTGCGTGGTGTTGCTTTCGGCGGTCGCAGGCGTGCTGTGGGTTGGCTGGAAAATCGGGGAGCTGACCGCTCGCTTCTGAGGGGTACACGAGAAGTATGCAGACCAGACTCAGCGCTACGCTGACCATTTTGTTTTTGCGCGACGGGGGACGTTCACCAGTACGATTGGCTGTTCCGATCTGGTTGGTGTCTCTGGTCAATACGAGTGCACTTACGATGCTTGGATTGGTGGGTTTTCTTGGCTGGCAGTTGCAAGCCGTGTACGGAATGCAGGGCCAGCATGTGCTTTACTTAGGGGTTCTCGATTCGGGCGCCGAGCGCTGGACGTTGTTCGAGCGCTTGGCGCCATCGCGTTCCGGGCCCACGCGCGAAGAACTGCGAAACAACGTGGCAAAGCAGCGTGCCGCGCGTTTGGGTTTGGGCGATCGGCGCGCAGCTTCGGCGCTCTTGCTCGGTACGGTTGCACCCGAATGGACGGCCGAGGCGAGCCGACCCGGTGACGTTGGCGACGGTACGTTGCAGTGGCCG
>Ga0307511_10007428_pt1 | contig 11021 bp, 7 predicted proteins | sample 13_EM_MG_FD_200266 | JGI IMG/M metagenome (GOLD analysis project Ga0307511, IMG submission 200266) | Populus trichocarpa ectomycorrhiza microbial communities from riparian zone in the Pacific Northwest, United States - 13_EM | ecosystem: Host-associated > Plants > Roots > Unclassified | place...
AATATATATATATATATATATATATATATAAAATGAGAAAAGCCATTGGGCCTACCCTTTTGACTTTCTTCCCAGCAGGGACCACACCCGACCGTTTCATTCAAAATCTAACCGTCAGATCACTTCCCATTTACGGTTCAGATTAAACGACCGTTGTTGTGATGAAACCCCAACCCTTTTCCAAAAGCCTCAAAAACATTCAAATCGAGCCGTTGCCATCTCCGTTGAAGATCTTCATCTTCACTTGAAACTACTTAACTTCCTTTGGGTTCTCTTCATTTTACATTCTCTTACTTTCCAAAGATACAATACAAGCCTCAGCATTCGAATGTGCCACTCGTGAGAGAGTTTTTTAAAAAAACACAAAAAAAAAACCCTTAAGCATCAAAGAAAATGGTGAAAAGGGCTAGTTCTCCATGTTCATCTCCAGTGACCATAACAGTCTCCTCAGGAGGCAAAGGAGGAGGAAGTAGAAGCATGGGCTTAACTAGTCCAGTACCAAGAGCTTCCATTTCAAACAACCCAAATTCCCCTCTTAGCAACAGTAGAAACAGAACCCCAAGTGGAGGCAGATACTGTTCAATGTCCAGAGATGATACCACGGAGGAGATTAATTCAGAGTTCGTCTCCTACACTGTCCATATACCTCCCACTCCAGATCACCAGAGCTTCTCAGCTTCACAGACAAGCCTAGCTGAAGACATCACAAATGCTGCCAAACCTGAGAGGAGTTTCATTTCTGGTACTATTTTCACTGGTGGGTTCAATTCTGTCACACGCGGGCATGTAGTTGATTGCTCAATGGAAAACAACGAGTCTCTGAAATCTGGGCTTGTTTGTGGAATGAAAGGTTGTGATGAGAAAGCAATTAGGGGAAAATGTGAATGTGGGTTCAAGATTTGTAGAGATTGTTATTTAGATTGTGTAGGGTCTAATGGAGGGGGGCATTGTCCTGGTTGCAAGGAACCATACAAGGATGCTGATGATGAAGCTGAGGATGACGATGATTATGATTATGATGAGGCTAAAAGTGAAGCAGATGATCAGGCACTACCATTGCCTAAATTGGATAAGAGGCTTTCACTTGTGAAGTCGTTTAAGGCGCAGAGCCATCCTCCTGATTTTGACCATACTAGGTGGTTGTTTGAGACGAAGGGGACTTATGGTTATGGAAATGCTGTGTGGCCTAAAGATGGGTATGGTGCTGGATCAGGTGCTAATGGATTTGAGCCTCCTCCAGATTTTGGAGAGAGAAGTAGGAGGCCTTTGACCAGGAAGGTTGGGGTTTCTGCTGCAATTCTCAGCCCTTACAGGTAAAAAAAAACCCATACACTTGAATCTATGATTTTGGCTATATGGCTTGATATAAACCGGAAAGAAAGAAAAACTTAATCATTAATGCTACTCGCCATTTGATTTTCATGGTTTAGTATTTGGTTATATGTTTTAGATCACATATGTGCTGGTTTGATATTCTCAATTTATTGGGTTACTTACGGTTTCAGAAGATGGGTTTTATGCTAATTGTCGTTTGGAAGTGGGAGTTTATCACTCTGTTTGTAATCTGTATAGATTATGTGATTATTAGTGAATTTTTTATGTGTAAATAATGTGATTTTAAGTGGTACTGGATGATGAACAACTCAATTTGTGTTGTTAAATCAATTTCAATACGAATTTTTTAGGCGCTGCACCGCCTGTGTTTTGATTAGTGTCTAAAATGTGAAGTTTTTTATTACTATGCAGACTACTCATCATGATACGTCTTGCGGCTCTTGGTCTATTCCTAACATGGAGAATCCGACACCCCAATCGCGAAGCAATGTGGTTGTGGGGGATGTCCATAACTTGTGAGTTATGGTTTGGTGTGTCATGGATTCTTGATCAGCTCCCTAAGCTCTGCCCTGTAAACAGAGTGACTGACCTCTCTGTGCTGAAACAGCGCTTTGAATCCCCCAGTCTTCGAAACCCAAAAGGCCGATCAGACCTTCCAGGCATTGATGTGTTTGTTTCCACGGCTGACCCTGAAAAAGAGCCTCCTTTGGTCACTGCAAACACCATCCTTTCGATCCTTGCAGTTGATTATCCGGTAGAAAAGCTGGCTTGTTACTTATCAGATGATGGTGGATCTCTTTTGACGTTTGAAGCTCTGGCTGAGACAGCTAGCTTTGCCAGAATTTGGGTTCCTTTCTGTAGGAAACACAATATAGAACCCAGGAACCCTGAGGCTTATTTTGGGCAGAAACGCGATTTTCTTAAGAACAAAGTGAGACTTGATTTTGTTAGAGAGAGGAGAAGAGTAAAGAGAGAATATGATGAATTTAAGGTGAGGATCAATTCACTGACGGAGTCAATTAGGAGAAGATCAGATGCCTATAATGCCCATGAAGAGCTTCGAGCGAGGAAGAATCAGATGGAAATGGGGGGCAATCCATCAGAAATTGTGAAGGTACCAAAGGCTACCTGGATGTCAGATGGTTCTCATTGGCCGGGAACTTGGACTTCTGGAGAAGCAGACCACTCAAAAGGAGACCATGCAGGTGTAATCCAGGTAACTCTCTTGCTTATGAGTTTTTGTAAATTTTCTAGAGAATGAGATGTTGAATAGAGTGTCCTTCAACATTTTTGCTTTTCTTTTCAGGCTATGCTAGCTCCTCCAAATGCAGAACCTGTTTTTGGTGTAGAAGCAGATGGTGAAAACTTGCTTGACACCACAGAAATTGATATCAGATTGCCAATGTTGGTCTATGTGTCTCGAGAGAAAAGGCCAGATTATGATCACAACAAGAAAGCTGGGGCAATGAATGCTTTAGTGAGAACCAGCGCAATCATGTCAAATGGTCCATTCATTCTGAATCTGGACTGTGATCACTACATCTATAACTCCTTGGCTTTGAGGGAAGGGATGTGCTTTATGCTTGATAGGGGTGGTGATAGGATCTGTTATGTTCAGTTCCCGCAAAGGTTTGAAGGGATTGATCCAAGCGATCGGTATGCTAACCATAATACAGTATTCTTTGATGTGAGCATGAGAGCTCTTGATGGCCTACAGGGTCCTATGTATGTTGGGACAGGTTGTATTTTCCGCAGAACAGCTCTTTATGGGTTTAGTCCTCCTAGAACTACAGAGCACTACGGATGGTTTGGTAGGAAGAAAATTAAACTGTTCTTGAGGAAACCCAAGGCCGCAAAGAAGCAAGAGGATGAGATGGCTTTGCCAATCAATGGGGACCAGAATAGCGATGATGATGATGCAGATATTGAGTCTTTGCTTCTGCCTAAAAGGTTTGGGAACTCTACTTCTCTAGCTGCATCCATCCCAGTTGCAGAATACCAGGGAAGGCTGCTTCAAGATTTGCAAGAAACGGGTAAACAAGGAAGACCAGCTGGTTCCCTTGCGGTGCCTCGTGAGCCTTTAGATGCTGCAACTGTTGCAGAGGCAATTAGTGTTATCTCTTGTTTCTACGAGGACAAAACTGAGTGGGGAAAAAGAGTCGGATGGATATATGGTTCGGTAACAGAAGATGTGGTGACTGGTTATCGTATGCACAATAGAGGATGGAGGTCGATTTATTGTGTAACCAAAAGGGATGCATTTCGAGGCACAGCACCCATTAATCTAACAGACAGGCTCCACCAAGTCCTTCGATGGGCAACAGGCTCGGTAGAAATCTTCTTTTCACGGAACAATGCTCTATTTGCTACTCGCCGGATGAAATTCTTACAGAGGGTGGCATATTTCAACTGCGGAATGTACCCTTTCACATCCATGTTTCTCATAGTTTATTGCGTCCTACCTGCAATTTCTCTTTTTTCTGGCCAGTTCATAGTCCAATCCCTCAGTGTGACCTTTCTAGTCCTCTTGTTGGCCATCACCATCACCCTATGCTTGCTTGCAATTCTAGAAATCAAATGGTCAGGAATCACACTTCATGATTGGTGGCGAAACGAACAGTTTTGGTTGATTGGTGGAACAAGTGCCCATCCTGCAGCAGTTTTACAAGGACTACTGAAGGTTATAGCAGGAGTTGACATCTCATTCACTTTGACATCTAAATCTGCCACGCCTGAAGATGCAGATGATGAATTTGCTGACTTATATGTGGTTAAGTGGAGCTTTTTAATGGTCCCTCCTATTACAATAATGATGCTGAACCTGATTGCAATTGCAGTAGGAGTTGCAAGAACTTTGTATAGCCCATTTCCACAGTGGAGCAGGCTCGTTGGAGGAGTGTTCTTCAGCTTCTGGGTTTTGTCCCATCTTTACCCCTTTGCCAAAGGCTTGATGGGAAGGAGGGGAAGGGTCCCAACCATTGTCTATGTGTGGTCCGGATTGCTCTCCATCATCATTTCTTTGCTGTGGGTGTACATTAGTCCTCCTGGAACACAAGACTACATGAAGTTTCAGATCCCTTGATGTGTATTTTTGTATCGTAGGTGTAGCTTTTGTGTAAGCAGATGAAGTTCTCTGCTTCATCTTTGTATCACTGTTTAGTTTCATCGCTTTTCTATCCATTTTAATCAATTGATCTTGAACAATTAATGTATATTAGTTCCTAGAGATACTTTGCTACCATTTTAAATCCAGCCCGCTGTCTTAGGTTTAAAGCAGGCATTTTAAACTTGCAAAAACCCACTGGTTTGCATCCATACTGAGAGTTCTCCAAGATTTGGCGCTTCTGTGTGCTTCTGCCAGCCTTGGTTGGTTCTTAAACTTGAAAGCAGATAACTTAAGGTGTGTGCTCAACTCCATTTACAGCAAGTTTATTGTGTTGCAGTGAGACTAATAACAGGATGCCAAAAGCGTGGTGGCATGTTCTTGAATTTTAATTACATTTTCGTAGTTGAATCCACACTGCATAACAAAACAATTCATGAGCTGGCTTGTAACAAGAACAGTGGTATCTTATTCCAGAAATGAAATACATCGCCTGTCAAAACTCTCTTTATAATCTCTCTCAGCTAATCAAGCTCCTACCTTTCTTATTCTTGTGTGAATTTTGCATCCAATGTGTTGCCAATTACTAATGCCCCGCAACATTAATGAATATTTCAGGAGCGTGTCCAGGTTGAAAGAAGCTGCTTGCACTCATAACCTCCAAAATCTTAGGGGATATTAGGGAACCGCCGGGAGAAAACTGAACCTTAATTTCTTCTCCTCATAGGGGATATTAGGGTAAACCGTACTCGCAAGAATTGCCAAGAAAGTAACTTGATCATCAGCTTCTGAAGGCTCTCTAAGAACGAATTTTGACTTGCTTACCAGGCTACAGCCGGGCTAATTATAGTACTTGTCGCCTAGGGCTGGCTGCTATTTTTCCTCTACTTTTGGAGTTGGGGTGGATTTACTGCTGTAATGTAGTTACTCTTTGTTCCATTGTATTTTCCTGAATGGACTAAAATTACAATTTCGTATGCCCCAAAGAGCGTCCTTATTGATGGCTTCACTCATTTCTGAATATGCTTCACAAGTGACATGACCCACTTGAAAGGAGCAGATAGCTGCTGCTTTGTGGTTTTTGGCTAGCCAGAGTTTAAATGTGGTGGCTCCCTAATATGTACAAATACATGTGGTGGTGGACCATGGATGGTTGATGGTCCTTCCTTGCTTATCAACCGAATTTGCTCTCTATAGCTGTAAAGGTTATCAAGACCACGAGTTTCTTTTAAAGATCTCATTCTCTCTTGCTCTTTATCTTCTTTTGTTTCTTTCTTGAGCTTTTCACATGCCACAGATAATGGTTTTGGCCTCAAAATGAAGACGACTGTCTGGCTTGTAAAGCATTGTTAACATCTCTGCTGAGGTGAAAGTAGTGGAACCTCTGGGAGTGCCCATTTTTGGGTGTTTCTTTCATTCCTTGTGTAACTATTGATCATGATCTGGTTCGTTAACATTTACCACCTGTCATGATTTCCAAATAACGAAGTTAGTTCTAGCCTCCGAGATGAAGAAATCGTATAAAAGAGAATCAAGCAACTTGGCTTTGGCGATTTCTAAATTATAGACATTCTAAAACGTGGCGTTTCCTTCAAAATACTGCTAGTTTCTTTGGTCAGTGTCGGCAGCAACGTCACCCTTACATGCATATCTTGTTCAAAATAACATCCAGCCGAAGTTTGTAGTTTATGCCAAGGGACCGGTTTTGCTTTGTTTTATTCTGAGTTTTATATGGAGTTCATAACAGGTGAATCAGGTACGGAATCAAGCCATATCTTACATGTTATCAGTCTTCAATAGGACAACACCTCAACTGGGGCTCGTAAGATTGTTGTTTTTTCTTGCTCCTTTTCCTTTAACTTCAAATGATATATAAAACACACAAAAATCACACATCTACCATCGACGCCGCCCACATGAACAACCTACTCTCTCCAGAACCCCCTCTAATAAATACTAGAAGCCTCGTGTATTCCGTGCTCCGGAACTCGTACTTCCTTCCTCTCTTCTAGAACCATCTGGCCTCATTGAATCTCAATTGAAATACTCTAACAATGGATTCCTAGCATATGATTACAGATAACTTGTGACAGCGAAGCTGTCAAAGTCAGATTGATCTTTTTTCTGTGATTCCAATAACCACTCAAGGCTGATGCCAAGTCTTAATCAGCATTATTAATATACAAGGAAGAACGGATCGATAATTTATCTGCTTACGAGCAGAGCCTCCAATGAAAGAATCCAAGAAATACCATCATTGATAATACAGGTCACAGGATAATCCTTTTATTTTCATTCTTGATAAGATTGTTTAAAGACAACTCAACTCAATAATGATTAAGCAGCTGATTCCAGGAGAGTCCAAGCAACTGGCCACGTGTGTGATGCCACGCCGAAAGGAATCGGCCCCCTGTCCCTACTATGGACACTTGCTACGCAACAATGCCATCTGGGCATGCCACAAAATAAATTTGATTGCCCGGCTTCCAAGCTTTGTTTATACATTTCTTAGTTCACTTGTTAGCTATATTTGTTGGCTGGATAAATTATAATTATACTTGTTACGATCACTTCAAGTAGTAGACTTACCACAAAATACAAACAAGCAAGGAATAGGGGGGTTGCCACCGAAGTGTGCAAAGGAACGGAATCGAGAGATAGTTCACAAGTCTTATGCCGCTGCCACCAAGGCAAGGACAAGACAAAATACAGCCCGTGAACTTCTCCGAGATTCTTCCGATTTAGCTCACATGCCCCCAGTCCATGGCCCTTGTACTCTTTTTTGTTCATCGCACTCCACCTACAAGTATGTCAGCTTATCGTTCGAAACATTTTTTCTTCTTCTTCTTCATTTGCTAAATTCATTAGTACCATTTCATTTTGACAAGAGTTGCTTACAAGTTCTAAGAAATGAAGTACAAAAAAGCTAAAGGATGCGCGAGGAAAAAGAAACCTAGCACAAATCTTTTCCAAGTCCCTTTCCTAAGCGCTGTTCTACATTACTCACATGGCCTCCCATTTGTCCAAAAAGAAAACCAAAGCTGCCCTCTGTAAAGTCCTCCCTCCTAATCACAGCGTGCCACATTTTCCCAAATGCCCTATCACTTTGTCGAGAAAATCAATGTTATCACCTTCTGACTCTCCCCACTAACCTCACGGGTACTGATTACAGAGAAGAAATTCCCAAGAGCCTAAAACAAAACAAAATGCACAAGACCAGACCGACACCGACCAAAACGCTAATAATTTACAATTGCAATTTGCAACTGATCCAGTAATTTAATGACATTAAAACGCACAATTTGGCCATCTCAAAAATATCCCCCACTTCAATGCCCACTAATTTGTCTATTCCATTCAATATCAACAACTGTACCCCTCCATTGAAGGACAAGCTTTCTTCCTTCCTTCTGCAGAGATGTTATGTTTTTACACTAATTGCTGCAGCTTTTAACTAAAATCCCAAATACCAACGAGCACCACCATAACAAATTGAATGTCTCCCTTATTTTTTATATATATTTTTTTATTTTTCAAAGGCAGGGATAATAGAATAGAATACAAATCGCCTCAGAAATGATTTGATATTAAAATCAAAGAAAAAAAATGAGGTCATAGGAAGAACGAAATTAAAGAACAAAAAAGAAGAAAGAAATTAACAAAAAAAAAGTTCCTGACGGGTAATAAATTTACCGGCGAGTAGAATTTATAAACGCGAGTGTCCGTACAAATCGTATGGTGACCACAGGAAATCAAGAGGGCACGGTTGCTTTGAGTCGAGCCTGAGCCACGGCTTTCCGCTACCTGACCAATGCAATAGACTATACGGACCCGGATGCAAGTCCCGGCAACTACCTCTCACATTATCACCACCTAACCCATGCTGGTTCCACCGGTGCTCAATCGGCGCCACATTTCCCGCAAATACCAAAAGATATGGCGGCAAGGAACCCAAATCGTAGATCCGGTCACTCTTCTGGACCTCCATCCACCTCTCAATCCACTTCGTATATTGGGCATGTCTCCATTTCACCAGATCTATCACCATCACTCCAGTGTTAAAGTAACAGGGTTTCCGCCCCCGAAATGCCCCTGAAAACCGCTTATCAGACCAGAAACCCGAAGTGAAATACTTTGTGAAGTTGGCATGACAATATTCTGGAGCTCCGATTGTTCTAGAACCCAAATTAGTAGCCCACAACTTTGCGATATCATCAACGACAACAAGATCAGAGTCTAAATAGATCACTCTTTTAACACAGGTCTCTAGCAAATCAGCCAAATAATTCCTGGCGTAATTGAGTGGCTGCTCAAGCGCTTGCCTAACTGAAGTCGAGATGAGGCTGCGTACAATCTCCGGATCGAAATAATACACTTTGAACTTCAATTGAGGGAAAGTGGATCGAACTAGGGATTCCAGATTGGTCTCAGAGACTAAGAAATGGAAGAAAACATTCTCTGGACACAAAGAGTTGAGCAAAATTGAGTGAACAGCCGCGATTGAACCACGAAGATACTCCACATCGAGAGTAATCGCTATGTGAACCAATGAAGGATCACAGACACTGGTTTTGCCCCTGATTTGGCGGGCAGAGAAGCGGCATTCATCAGCATTGCGGAATATGGTCGACCTTCGGAAGGATAGTTGAGGGAGGTAATCGGGAGGGGAGGGGAGGACGGGGAAACGGAGGTAGCCGTCGAGATTGGAGGAGCGAATGGCCTCAGCTGGGGGGAAGGATTGGATAGAAGGAGAGAGTATAATCATCACAACTGCGGCAGAGAAGAAGCCTGAGAATCGTAGAATCCAAAGCATCTTTGCACCATAAATCCCTCTTCTCTTCTTCTTATACTTTGATTTAAAATCGAACCGATCTGCCACTATTGAGATAAAGGACAATCGAAGGAACGCTAGGGTTCCTTTGAGGTCCGCCAGAATTGTTGAAGACTCTACAGCAAATGGTAGATTGAATTAAAGGAAAGGAAAGGAAAGTAAAGTTTCGATTCGATCTCTCTCTCTTTCCCTTTTCAATGTAGAATTGCCGTGAGAACGAAGCGAATAGAGGAATCCATGAGATGAACCAGGGCGTACAATTAGGCCCCCTGGTGCTAGCGTGCGCCACCGAGCACTCTAACCCCCCCCTCCACCTCTTTTACTGGCACCCACCCTATCCCGCAAAGAAAAAAAGGAAAAGATGAGAGGAGCAGAAAAGAGAGACAGAGCAGTAGAGAAGAGCAAGAGGCGCTTGCTTTTCTTCTCTTTTTTCAGCTTAGCTTTGTGTTTTCCACCGTAGAATAGAAATGCCAAACAAGCTATAATATTACCTATTAATTTTTTTATTTTTTGGTAAATGAATACGATAAAATGCAGTCGTAAACGGTGCGAAGAGAACTTTAGGAAATAATATATATTATTTTAGGATTTCATTTTTTATTAAATGGATATACATTTATGTGTTTGTATTTACAGGAAGTAAAAAAAAAAAAAAGTAGTAATACGAATAGCATTGATTGGGTTTGGTTTCTTTGGAGGAAACTTCCAGCTGTCCTTGTCGTCTGCCACAATTACGATTGCGTCCCCGGACCTGCACGGACCTTCTTGTTTGCTACCCGAAACCCATCCTCTTATGGTTTATTATAAATATATTAAAATTATTTTTTATTTTTTATTTTTAATATGATTATATCAAAATTATTTAAAAATACTTTTAAAATATTAATTTAATATCTTGTAAAATAAAAAATAATTGATAAACATGTAACAAACAGAACAGCTGGGTCCACTCTTCTTCGGTTCTTGGGACTGTTGTATTAGTCAACCTCATCCATTGTTTCAACTCTGAATTACTCTTCGGTTAGAACTAGTCTTAATTATTCTTAACTACCAAGTTAATTATTCCTAGAATTAGTCCTCGTTCATCATTTCCAGTCCTTAGCGCGTAGATGTATCGAAACTATTTTTATACAAGAAATCTAAGGAGGGATGGATAATGTATCAACATCATGTTGACTTATTAATAAAAGGTAATTTCAACCATCTAGGTAGTGGTTCAGTAATAATAGTTTGGGATCAAGATGTTTGTTCTATTTGTGGTCTCAGATTCAAGCCATGTGGTTGTTCATATGATGGCCGCTGGAGGCTTACATAGTCGTTAACTTCAGGACCCGTAGGATTAGTCGAGGTACGCGCAAGCTGGCTCGGACACCTACGTTAAACTAAAAAAATAAAAAATAAAAAATAAAAGGTGCCTTCCCCTTATCCAATTATTATTATATTATTTTTAAAGGATGGTATTCCATCATAACTGATTGTATTATATTATTTTTAAAGTATTTTTAATTAAATATATATTTAAATAATATTTTTTTTTTAATATATCAAAACCATAAAAAATAATTTAAAAAAAACATAGTTAAACCATGAAAATAAACCGGCCTAAAAACATAAGTACATTCATGTATGTGAATTCAAGGCTAACGGGACTCAGCCCACGATTAATAAAGGGATTAATTTCTCAACTACCTCTTATTTAAATGTAGTTGATATTTTACTGTGAATTAGAGAGTATTTCTACCCAATTACGTC
>Ga0307511_10007429_pt1 | contig 11021 bp, 8 predicted proteins | sample 13_EM_MG_FD_200266 | JGI IMG/M metagenome (GOLD analysis project Ga0307511, IMG submission 200266) | Populus trichocarpa ectomycorrhiza microbial communities from riparian zone in the Pacific Northwest, United States - 13_EM | ecosystem: Host-associated > Plants > Roots > Unclassified | place...
GGGGTGATTATATCAGGTCGATGGCTGTAGGAGAGGACGGTTGGTTATATGACAATAACCTTCACAGCCCAAGGTGATTATATCAGGCCGATGGCTGTAATGGCTGTAGGAGAGGACGGTTGGTTATATGACAATAACCTTCACAGCCCAAGGTGATTATATCAGGCCGATGGCTGTAATGGCTGTAGGAGAGGACGGTTGGTTATAAGACAACACCGGGGCCGACAGTTCCCAGCCCAAGATGTATGCCGCGAGGGGGATAATATCTGAGTGGTAGACCTTGAGATGCACCGCTATTGATGACACCCGGGCCAGAGATTCTCTATAGAGAGTTGTAGGCCACGAGGTGAACGATATCCGACCGGTGGCCGTAGGGGAGGACGGTTGGGAGTATGGACAACACCTGGGCCAACAGTTCCGCAGTGTGGGGAGTAGGTCACAAGATCAATTAAATTTGAGCGATGACCGGACGAGACGGAGGGCCGCAAGGTTCAGACAACCCTCCCCCCCCCTAGCCTACACTTCGTTTGTGTGGAACTTCAGGCCCGGGTTGTCGCCGCCGACTTGGGATAATCCACGACACGGCCATTGCGGAGATTTGGGTCTTGGGGGTTCGCCTTAATCCTAACTAAACCTTTCGGATGTTTCCTCGGGCCCTTCCATTCTCACCGGGCAGTCCCTACCCACGCTTTCTGAGACTGGCCGCAGCCTCTCGACCCTTAGTAGCAGGCCAGCCCCCTAACAACCGGTGAATATGGCTCTAGGTAGGCTCTTCCCGGTGATGAGGACGAGAGGATTGATAATGGGACGGGTAGGCAAGAGTTGGCTGCCGTAACGCGTGGCCAGTAGGATCTCGGTGACGAGGCTTCTTTGCTTTCCAGAGAGCACCAAGGGGCTGAGTGGTGACGGATCGAACTGAATAGTCGGGCTCATAACCTATTGAGACGAGAGGCCGACCGGCGAGTCGGGCTAATCCAGCGGTCAGTTGGCTAGTAGCTATCAGAGAGTGTAAGAAGATATCTACCTGGGGTGGTTTTCAGACTTATATATACTGTAGATATCCCAAAGAACACGTGCCATACCCGCTAGCCTGTGAGGTGGGTTGTGGAGCTGTGGACCATGAGGTTAGATGGTGGAGCCACAGGCCGAGCAATGAGGCCAAGGCTAACCTTAAGGGCGAGGCCCGCAATCCTCAACACTTTCAACGTTAACCCTACCTGGCTCATGGGAACTTATGTACTTGGGGAGCGAGACTAGGGAAAACAGATACATGTTCAATGGCAATATTTATTCTTCGCTCACTATTGTACATAGCCGTGGAATATCCTTTCACCTAGTCCCTTTCCTAACCACACCACCCTTTGCCCGCTTTTCAGATGCCTGTCAACAATGTAATACTTTTTGCCACCTGGTTGGTAATTTCAGCATTTTGCAAGTTTCTTCCTGACAAGGACACGAGAGTTTCTTAATCTTCCACATGTAATGTTTGCTTATTTTCCCTAACCAAAGTTACAATATAGTCACATGTAGAGGGTCATGTAGAAGGTCATGTGGATAGAGCGTGGTAGGTTCAGGTGATAAGCTCTGTATTCTCTATCGTCATCGTGTGAGCATAGTGTAGAAGAAGAGGAGAAAGTCGATCGCCCGCGCTTTATCCCGAGGTTCTAAACAACTAGTCCCTAGTGTAGGTTTCCACATGTGGAAAGTGGAGCGTTACCCAAACCTTCCAACATAGTTGTCCTGGGGGGCCTCAAACACGCTTATCCTTCTTTGAGCTGCCACAGGATATGCTGGCAAGTTCTAGCCTCAAGCTGCACAGGTCTGGCCTCTGAAATAATAAAGTTGTTCTTCGTGATATTTCCCCGACGTAGGTAGTGACACATGGGACAGACGAGATGTTGTCCAGTGATTAGTGCAAGCCAGACTACGCAATAATCGCGATGAAAACACTGAAGGACAAGCCGCCTGACTTGATATGCGTCATCAGTATTTAATTTACCTGACTGGATCTGAGGAGTTAGCAGCTGATCGGGTGGAAGAGAGGCTTAAATTTGAAACTCAATGTTAGTGTGGTCAAGCACCCTTGTCGTAGTGCATGCAGTGCTTTTTGTTCTTGGAATAGACAGGCCAAATGTGCTATTGGCAGCCCAATCTTTTATGACACAATCGAATATTTGGGGTATTGGTAAAACATGTTATAATCCATGTGCGTAACTCTAGGCTACTTTCAGAAAGACTGAGAGCCATCGCGTTCCTAGGGATACCTACGCGAGCGCCTAGATCTAGTTACACGGATAGTAGGAGATGCAGGACAGGATACAGGATACCTCAGTGAGGCTTTTGTGGGCTTTGGACGGGGGAGTAGAGGGCTTTGGGGGCGGGGGGTCGCCATAGTGATGGTAGAGCGGGGAGGTGAAGAAATTTGTGAAATATCTGAGGACCATGAATCCAACCCTAGCCATTCCTCGGCATCAATTCTTCAACATCTAGGTCTCCTTCATCAATATCTTCAAACTGCACCACCTTCTTGCCCTTCTGTCCCCTCTTAGGTACCCCCCCCCTTACCTGGCTTTTCCGCTGATCCTGCTTTTTCGCTTCTGCCCTTTTCCGCTCTTCATACAACCCCTTTAAGGCCGCCCCATCTAGGGCCTGACCTCCAAAGCGAGATCTGAGTTCCTACCGATCAGTAGGAGCTTTTAGAGCCTCAGGTGCTTGCCGCTTTTGATTGATAACTCGCTCCAGTTGCAAATCCTTACCCTTATTGATAGCGAACCTTTCCAAGGAATGTATCAACCCAGCAAGCTGCATATCATCTGAATTACGGGATTTCTTGAGAAGGAGCCTACCTGCGTGGCTCGATGAAGGAGTGCAGCGGAATTGGATGGGGTTGGTGGTATGGGAGGGGGGGTAGGAGCTGGTGATTCGGAGTTCGATATGATGGCAGTTGTGTGAGAACAACCCTTGCATTGGGTTCCGAATCGATCCCGAGACACAGTTGAAAGCTATTGGCTGAATATCGGTATTCAGTAAACTCTCGTTATAAGCATAAGGTTGGGAGGTGGTATGCTTATAGCAAATATATGCCTATATCAAGTATAGTTATAACGAGAGTATACTTGAAGCTATGCCTGTATGCTGAAGTGGGACGAAGCCGAAACTCTAGATGGACCAACCCTCGTGGTCCGGAGGCGAGTATAACGGGTGGTAGATTTGTTATCCCTCACCCCTAGAGTCAGACTATCCTAGCATCATGGCGCGTGCCCACCGAGCAATAGAATTGGCAAGGGGATGTGTCATTGTGAATTCTCACCTACCAGCACCATATACGCCCCCCTCCACTGCCTCGGCTATTCCAATGTAAGGAACGTGGTTAGGGCCCTAGATTGCGTGGGACCACTTAGTGGTAAGTAGGTTTCTGGTAAGCGCTATGACTGGAAGAAATAGCACTAGGTGGCTATAAACGTTTGTAGCACACTGTTGGCAGTCAGTTATGGAGTAATGGCCAAGTCAATCGGGCGCTGTCGGCTCTCCCTCTTGGAATCAGGGTAATACGCCGAAGCACAATATTGGAAATACAGCGGCATCTGAATAGGACGGCGATTGATAAGGAGGATATCATGGTTTCTTATTTTTCGAGTTATTGAGGGACTGGGGGGATAAGGTCTTTTTTCTGTTATATACATGGTATATAAGGGAGGCGGATTTCCTTACTTTCTTATGATCAAGCAAGCGGCGTCTTAGTATACGAATATACTTGCTCATATCTCGCGACCGAGTGAGCGTTGTAGAACGATTTCTACACTCCCACTATTCAAATGGTCACACGGGCGGCGTACCCTACCAGTAGCCTTGTGCCTTGGATCATCTTCTGGAAGTCCAATGTTATTCCGTCCGGTCCCAAGGGACTAGTGCTTTTGCATTTCCGTAGGGCTCATGACTGCTATATTATCCTGTGGTCTCTTCTGACTCTTGGTGTGCGCATTATCTGGCACTGTCCCGTTCCCCCGTTTTTCGGTTGGGCAGTGCGAATGCCCTGAATCTTTCCTGTGGCTCTCGCTACCTCTCTGTCCTCTATTGTCAGATCTGGACCCCTCGGCTTTAGACTGAACGGGTTCCTTGCTATCATAACGGCATCCCATACGCTCTTTCCCTCCTCTAGGAATTTCCTCCAACTTTCCTTCTCTGTATCTCCTTGTGCAGCTACTTCCTCACTGCCTTTGCTCTCGGTCGTAGCTTCCATTTTGCCTTCCCTATCTTTCCCTGCGGCTTGATATCCGTACCTCTCGTAGCCATTCCATGCTCATCTTTTCTCTGAACGATTCAGGTTTCTCCAATGTACTCAAAGTAGTACTCCGACGGGGTTGCTCCTTTATACAAGCGCCTCACTGCCTCCAAGTCGCTCTGATACGTATTGACCTCCTGTACCCGCCCCTCCGCTTTTACGACTATGATCGCTCTTGGGAGTCCATGCATTTCCTATCTTCCAAAGGTGCCCATTTTCTCGTGTGATCACCTTGTCTATTGTGCGCTTGTGTGGTCCCCATTCCTGTATATGCTCTTCTGTACCGATCGATAAATCCATCCTCTTACATAATACCCTATCTTCCAGTACCCTGTGCTATACCTTCCGTAGCAGTTCCAAACCCCCATCATTTTGCTCCCCCATTCTTCTTACAGTTCACCGGCCTCGAATAGTGTGCGTCTGGGGTGTGGCATACTCGGCGTCCGATAGGGTGACATGAGAGGTAGTATGCAAACGGAGTGCATGGTTTCTCGCGTGAGTCTCGGAGAAGCTTCTGTATGCCTGGTTACCCGGTCACATTTGGGAACAGTGAAGTATCAATACACAAAACCACCCCCCATGACTAGTAAGCAATTTCTGATAACATGATGTGTTGGGTAACGAGATATATCTCCAGTTCAATCCCGGGGTGGCCGAGGTCCTGTGGCGTACCTCGAGGGGTTCCTTAAACCAGGGGGTTTATATATCGGGAGTTCTTATATTGGGGGTTTCTTTAGTCTGGTTGGCACGGGTTTCTTATATCGGAGGTTTCTTATATCGAGACTGAAGGAAATTCACAATATGTAAATTGTAACAGTGGGTACATCGTAATCACCTTGAAAATTCACTACTTGAAATCTGTTTTCACCAACATAGTCAATATCAGGCCGGATTAATTCGGCCGCCTTTGAATCCTCCCCGGGGCTCGTGGTCCTCCGCCGAGACCGCATATGAGTACTGAGTATTCGCAAAAAACACAAAAAAACATAGTCAATGCTAAAGATGATTAAACAAAAGACCTACTATATATCTAGATCGCATACCTGGGTATCACCGCCTTGTAAACAACCAGAGCCTTCACCTCCTGATCGGGCAAGTGTGTAAACGCAGATTAAATGGCTTGACTCGTTTGCTTCTGTGGTGGGTTTGGTCGTGTAGTTCAATAGCAGGAGCCCAGAAAATGGAATGCCTACGCCTGGGGCAGTCAGTATATGTTGCACAATGCAGGGAGAGAAGAGACTGGTTAGGGATAGATTTCCTAATAGGGCCCGGCTTCTAAGAATACTTGTAGGGATACGTATTTCTAAGGTAGTCTCACCATTTCTTAGTCAGTGTCGTGTTACCTAGTTAACACCATAACAAGACAGTACTCTCACTCTCGGCTTTTCTGGTCTTGCGCTGTTTGGCACACAAATATCTTACAAACGACCCCTAAATAAGAGTGGTGTTACCGTTGGCTATGGAGACGGGCTACTGTATACAAGAGGCGCGTCTGGGCAACGGGAGCAGTGCCTACGAACTCTTACGTCGAATTACAAATGGCCTTCGTGTTCCATGTTGTTTCACAGTGTCTTTGTTACTAATTCGGGGAAAGATCCTTCTTACTTATAAGACAATGATATAGAAAATACTGAAATCCTCACCAGCTTCCCTACGGTCTGATAGGATGTTGAGGTACTATCTTATTCTGAAGTTTTACGGTGATCACAGATCTTATGCCCTGGCTGTTGCCTGTCAATGGCTTTCGCCTTACGGACGCTAATTTCAGGGCAGAAAGTTAGTTAGAAACCTCAGCCATACCCCTGCCTACACTGTGAAGAAACAAGCGCAGGCATTATGACCCGGACATGTCAACTGAAACAGAATCTCTTAGTCCAATACTGAACTTAATTACTACACGCTCCATGCAGGCGCAGCACCCCTTTACCATGAGGTGAAACAAATTAAAAAAACACATATAAACCCGGCTCCCCCGACCACAAAGATGAAGAACAGCTCGAGAGAAGCCACCGCCATTCTATCAATAGGTATTCCACCAAATCAACAACTATAACAATATCTCCTACATATCCAAATCTCAACCATATCCACTAGGAGGTAAGTATCCACCTTGAGGGTATCCCTCTGTCCGGATTCACATACTTACAGTGTTCACTAGATTATTTCTTGACAAGTATCTCGGTCGTAGGTTTGCCAAACCACCGAAACCTTCTACCTTCATAAAACAGCGGCCAGCACTATAGTAGCAGCATACTTGCCTACTGCAGCCTTCCCACAACAAATCGCCCATTTCAACATATATTAAAATGGAGAATACTAGTTCTGTTACCATTGCTGTGGCAGGTGAGCAGAGCCCAGAAGTTACTGGCATCTCGGTACCCAAAGTAAAATTTACTGTGACAGACAACCTGGCCCCAAACGCACTGGGAGGCGAGAAATCACCAACTAGTTCCTGCATCGCTGACCCTCTGTCCACCCCGTCGAAAACGAAACGGAGGGGCTCGGATGCCCCTTGGCAGACCTATCCAGCTATTACTTTGGAGGTCACAACCGGCTATGCGTTACGAAAACGGAAGGCGCCACCAGTTGTACAAGCTCCATCTAGTGAATCACCAAAGAAGCGAGTTCGGAGGACAGCTACAGATACCGACAAGCCACAGAAGGGGCCAGTCCCAGATTTCGAACATGCTTGTGCAGAAACTACTGTGGAGGAGGGTGCTGAGTCACTATTGCCGGTTGTCGAAACCTCCAGTAGTCCAATTACTGCAACAAAGAGACGAGTCAGAAAGAGTGCTGTGGAGCGGAGGAGGCAAGGTGACCAGTCTGCACCAGCGGTTGCAACTGCTCCTGAAGGTGTTCCTATTGCTGAGGGTAACTCTACAAAGGTTCGAAATCTAGAATCCCCAAAGAGCAGGCGTCAGTCACGGAAGGGGAAGGAACGAGCCAGTGACTCCCCCGCGCCTTCGGTTACCAGCGTGGAAATCCATCACCATAATGTGCTGGTCCTCGTTTCTGGGAATGCCTATGAAGACGAATGGGATTCAGAGGCAGCACTAGACGACGAACTGACTAATGTGGAGGGCAACGGGGAAGTGATGGACGAGGTCTATTCGGATTGGACTCGCTTTGAATTGACAGAAGATGGAGCAGTGGTTGTGCCGGCAAACGATTTGCTGCTCGATGATAAACCGGTAGCTATCTGTGGTTGTGGCAGGATATTAGAAGAAGAGCGGGAAAAACCCTCTGCAATGTGCGAACAGCCAGACCCAAGAAACCTTTTACTAGGCGGGTTCACAGATGCAAGGTTTCAACAAGCCTTGAGGGATAAGCTGGAACAACAAACGGTGCAAGATCCACCTCAAGATGAGTTCCCAATGTGGCCACCATATGTCGACGTAACCAAATACGCTGGTCAGTTCCACGAAGAAATCTTTGCAGTCACAAGGATTGGGGACAATATTTGTGACTTATATTATTCAATGGATAATGAGTGTGGTAACTGTCAGAGGGAATCAAGATATCAGATTCAACAGTTGGAGGAGAAACTGGATATGATCTTTGATCTCGGGTTATCTGCGCTTGGTATGCAGGGGATCGATAAGTCAAGAATTGTGGGACAAGACTTGCAACTTCTTCGGTTACAGAGGATAGAAGCGAGGGAGAAGCGTCAGAAGGAAGAGGCACGATATTGGGAATTGTCGTAGCATTGTCCCGGAAAAGATCCATCTCCCCAGGTATGTGGGGATGGGAGTGATTGGCCACGCGGTCAAAGTTGAAAGATAGGGGCGTGACAGACATTCTGGTTTTGGTTTAGGTATGTGGTGGCATGGGCAGCTTGTACGAGAGCACTTTGTGTCATTATCTAAGTTGCGGAGGCGGGAAACATGTTGGTCGTACCTCTGTACCCATGTCTTGTGGGAGGCAAGGGACCGGATACAGTTTCTCGCTGAAACTTTGCTCCGGGAGGTGACAACAAGGGAAATCCCCAACTTTGACGAAATTCCAACTATGACGGACAAACTACGGCGATACTGTTAGATATACTCTCTCTCAGTGGGTATTTACGAATCACGGATTAGGAAAGTTATATACCAAGGGTAGAATATAAGCAGCAGGTTCTCATCTCTCGTTCACATAGAGCACTATGTAGGACCATAACACACAAGCACAAGCCTGGAGCGATATCTAGATAGCTCCGCCGAATTCAGTCTTTACCACTGTTCCTGCGTTCATATTCTCGTAATCTTAGAAATACCTCGTTAGACTTAATTCCCTGGTGCTTTCAAAGTTTCTCTTCATGACTTCTATACTAAAACCCCCATTCCCGGCAGTAGAGGCGGTGACGGTCCAAACTCCCACGCCGAGATAGTATGCCACCACTCGGCGATGCTGACGATGGTTTAGTATCTGGCTGAGTCGTCAGGATAAACACTTGGACAATATAAGATCCCATCTGCCCCCCATCTCCACCTTTTCTCCAACCACGCTACCCCTCTCTTCATCCACACGCAGTGCGTCCACCGCGTCCCTTTGCTCCACACTTGGACTTTGGCTCTTCTGGGTCGATCCTTCAGGTGTCTTTGTGGTTAGGCAGTAACCAAGCTGGGAAGTGGCTTGGGACATTAGGTCGATCCTCACTCTTGGTAAGTTATTCACCTCCCTAGAATAAAATCTTTGACATCCCCTTCCTTGATTTTGCAATCTGCATTTCACGGGGCATCCTGCATTCTTTGCCCTGTGTCCCAGTTCATATCCTGTGTTATTTGTTATCCTCTTGCCCAGGCCGATGTTTTACCCTGTTTACCACCAAGCGTGATGCCCAGTACTGATGATCCTCTTCCCAGCGGAAGTGTCATTTTACCTTTTGGACTGGTGTACTACTTTCTAAGTGGGCATCTTCCAGCTGTGCACCATCACCCACGAGGCTGGTTGTTGGCTTCTCATCCCCGAATGTAAGCCGCTCCGTCACAAAATGTTGCAATCACCCTAACAGAGTTGCTTGTTGCTGCCGTGTAGTGCCGTCACGTTGTTTGCACAACAATTACCAACCTCAACAGCTTCTCCCACCCCCCAATCTCAAGCCCTTGGTAAGTTCCCGAGCAACGTTGCGTGGAACAGGTGACTGACCAAACGTCTCTGGTGAACAGCCCAAGATGGCTCGTGTGACCCGTTCAACTGCGAAGAAGGTGCACTTTACACCAAAACCCGCATCGAGACGTAGATCCAATCCCACCCCGAAACCCACCCCGAAGCCCACCCCAAAACAAAAAGCTGTCCCTGCGTCTCAGGTCAAGCCCCCACAAACTCCGAAGAAACGCAAGCCCTCCCGTGGGGTGCTCGTTGCAGAGGCATGTGGGGCTGTCGCTGCACCGAGGGCATTGACCTTGGCGATGGCTCTAACTGGACAAACCCAGTTCGATATGCCTTCTAATTCGGAACATGATTTCTCAGGAGCTAGTCCATCCCCGACCTCCACCTTGATCCATAATCGCCGCCGTCGCTCGCTTAGCTCATATCCTAAGCGAAAGCTATCAAATGGCAGGACAGGGTATGTGATGAACCGCTCTACCCCAGTGGTGCCGTCTTCAACCCCGGTCGTAAAGATGAACACGGTTGATGACGATGATGTTGGTGTTTCGGACCCTAAGACCAAAGGCAAGGCCTTCATGAGCCATGTTGAGGTCCCGTCGACCAACACCAGACAAGGGAAAAAAAGAAAATTTGGCGAGATCCCTTCACCTGAACCCGCCCAAGCGGCGAAAATTAGGAAGGCAGGGCCTATGTTGGAGAAAAAGCTGGAAAAGAAAGAGCCCGCTAAGAAGAGCCAACTTCCGAAGCCAGATGCAAGGAAACACCAAACACGCAAGCAAGCATCTGAGAGCACCAAGGAGGTTCCTAAGGATCACCAAAAGGTCCAGGCGAAGCAGCCTATGAAGAAGACCGCTCAGATCAAGAAACAGCCTGCGAAGAAGGACGCTCTGGTCAAGAAACAGCCTGCGAAAAAGGCCGCTCTGATCAAGAAACAGCCTGCGAAGAAGGCCGCTCAGATCAAGAAACAGCCTGCGAGACAGGCTAAGGTCAAAAATATGTAAGGAGATTGCGAATGGCGCGTTGTCTCGCGGGTATGTGCTGAATGGCTCCGTGTTCCTTTCATTCATCCCTTTACCTTTCTTCTTCGCATTGTGTACTCTCGAAATATCGTTTTCGCCCTGAGTTCGATTTGTGTAGTTGGCGGCTGGGGTGGTAAATGTTCTTTGATCGGTGCGGTTGGTACATTGTTCCGTGTCGAAATCTCCTATGCCAAGATTCATGCAATGTTTGTTTTTCGGTTTTCTCTGGGTCTTTAACCAGACTAGGTCTTTCACTGGTTGTTGGTTAACAAAGGTTTTTCTACTTCATAATCTCCCCTCCTTTTTTAGAAAATATATTGCTAGAAAATTCTGATCTTCCTGGTACCGCATGCGTTGGTCTTGGTTTGTGATTGGGTGCCCATGTTATCGGATCTTGCCCACATATGGAAAATTTAGAAGAACCTATAGTTGATAATTGTTCCAGTACAGCATTAGGGAACTTTCCGGTGTGAGTGAGGCGTGTTCCTCGTGGTTGTTTATTGCGTAGTTGCACAGAGGTGGGTTATGTCGTGCACTGGACTTCCGCCCCTACTGGTATTCTAGTCATTCACCGGGGGATGCATGGTTACGATTGCACGGCTTGTCAAAGCGAAACACAAGTTGGGAGT
>Ga0307511_10007430_pt1 | contig 11021 bp, 4 predicted proteins | sample 13_EM_MG_FD_200266 | JGI IMG/M metagenome (GOLD analysis project Ga0307511, IMG submission 200266) | Populus trichocarpa ectomycorrhiza microbial communities from riparian zone in the Pacific Northwest, United States - 13_EM | ecosystem: Host-associated > Plants > Roots > Unclassified | place...
TCATAGAAAACTCAACAATAACTTGCAAATACTATATACAAGTAAGTATAGATAGTATATAACCCAAGAAAAAGCTCGAGGCTTAATCATATATAGAGGCAAAGACAATATATCTCAAACTCTAGCCCGATGAACTCTTGACAAAAACTCGGGAGGAAAAGTTACTTGTAGGGATATATATATGATAGGGCAGAGGGCTATATTATCATCTTCTCTGAATAGTGACGGCACACTCGGAAAGCCGCTGTGATGCCTTGCAGAAACAAAGCAGAATAGAAAGACATCTAGACAGACACAAATCAGACTAGCAGACAGCGGGACAGACATCGAGACAGGCAAGAGATAAGTATTGGAAGATAACCCTGTAACCGTTGCATAATGATAAATGAGTGAGTGGTTTAGACGGCCATCCAGGCCTACAGCTAAGTAGCGCCACGCCATAGAACAGCTTGGGTGGATATGCCGGGTGAAAGGTTATGTTCGGCAGAAGGGACATGTTGGATGATCACGGGAAAAAAGAATTCTCACATTGTTTTTATGTTACATTCTCTCTTTGTTGTATGTCGCAGACGTGTGTATATAAGGATGGCAGTCTGCCCGACTTGTGGGAGACGGTTAAGCAATTAAGTATTCATTTTTCTCTTAACTGCACCTGCACGAAGAAGATAGACCATCGTGAGAACACCCATTTCTTACAATATGAGAGACATCCAGTGCAACCATGACCTCCATGCTTGGTTGCCATCAAAACTTGACCCACACTTAATTGATATCAACACATTGAAATTGCTGGCTCCACTTGCTTTCGAATGTAATGGTGTTCTTTCTCTGCAAGATATAAGAAATAAGTGTTTCTTCATTATGAAAGTCAAGCTCGTGTGGCTGATGAGTGTAGAGATGATATATTCGATGATGATATATATAATCTAGCTACGTAGGGAAGCATTTCTGGATATATATATAGGAGAAAACCAGCATCGACCTATCCTTCCTTGTCATTCGATCCATTCACCCATGCTGTCGGCCTAATTCCGTATCATTGGCTTCATGATTATCTGCTTCCTCCTTTTGTCGGGGAGGAGGCCGGGATATTAGGTGGGTGCGAGAAAAGAGGGATGTTCGTAGATTAATGTGCAATGCCGTATGCCGTGGTTGATCAGTGGGGCGTCCACGGTGCAATCAAATTAGATGTTGTGTTGTTGATGTTGTATGGGAGATAGGGGAGATAGGGGAGATAGGGGAGATAGGGGAGATAGAGGAGATAGAGGAGAAGAGTTGGAAGAAGTTGGTATAGATTTGAGTTACGTGATAGGCAAGGTTCTTGTTTGGGACATAGTATCTTCTGAGCTCAGAATCGGGGTTAGGCGTAGATATCGCGAAGGGTGTTGTTCGGATAAACCCAGCACGGTCCTCGCCAATCAAGAGGAGCTGAACTATGTTAAGTTATGAGCGGAAGAATAGATTTCATAGACTTGAGATATGAGTAGAAGGATAGATTGTATTGTTCCCTCCATTTACATCGGCGGCATATGGTCTCCAATATATACATAGATGGACTCTTTGGTTACATGAACATATGCTCATCCTGTATGTCATGCCCTACATGGCTGTTATGCCTATGCTCGTCCCACACCTATGCTCGTCCCACACCTATGCTCGTCCCACACCTATGCTCGCCCCACATAGATATCGTATCGCCTCACATGCTCGCCCCACATGCTCGCCCCACCTACTCGCCCCACATAGATGTCATGCATATGTGTGGTTGGGAGAGTATTTCTCTTACTCCCTCCCTTACTCGACAACCGCATCCATCTAGTTTGCCATGTTTAATGGATGCCATGGGCGTGAGCTTAGTTAATAGGCCAGCGAGGTTATCCTTGCCAGGGATTGTCGCCATGGTCAACTTGTTGTTCTGCACTTGTTAGCGTAGGTAATGGTATCTATGCTCGATATGCCTGGTGCGTCTCAGGCAGCGGGCTGTTTGGGCCAAGTTGTAGGAACCTTCGCTATCGGTTTTTAGGGCTGGTCTTAGTGTGATGCCAATTTCGTCCAAAAATTTCTGAGCCCATGCAGCATCTTTTACCCCTTCACACGCCGCTATATACTCCGCCTCTGTAATAGATAGCGACACTATATCTTGGCGGCGGCTATACCATCCTATAGGTTGATCTCCTAGTGTTATGAAGACTCCCGTTTGGGATCTGGCTCCCTCCCCGCCATAGGACCCATCTGCATATATGGTAAAGTTTAGATGGGTGGGTTGGTGCAGGGTGATACCCAGATTTTTTGTTGTCGGAGGTATTGAAGAATCCCCAATGCGGCTTTGTAGTTTGCTGTGGTAGGTTAGGATGTTCTTCGGCCCAGAAGGTTGACATGTATGGATAATTGAGGCCTGGTCATCCTAGCAATGTATAGTAGGCCGCCAGTGATTGCTTGGTATTGTTTTATGTTTTCGAGGTTATCGTTGTTCTCTCCATATAAGTCAGGATTAATAGGCAATGAGTGCCTCGGGTGCGGTTCGCCATTTAGGTCATGCCCTATATGTTTTTCGGCCTTCTCTTCCAGCTGGTCGGGTAAGGCCTCATTGGGTGCAATCCCAACAAGATCATCAACATGAGTGCCTAGGATGAGGGACTTATTTTGATTTGTATAAGTTCCCTCATCTCCAATGCATTGGTGGAGTCCGGCTGTTGCCAGGATCTGCTCTAGGGTTTTAAACCACTCATGCCCTGCTTGTTTAAGCCGTATAATGCCTTATTAAGCTTCCAGTATTCAACTTCGCCTTGTTCATTGATGTCAAGAGATGTAGCCTCTCACCATACCCCCCCCCAGCACGGCCTTTGCCAATCAAGGGGGGCTGAACCACATCAATCTCGCTTTGAAACACCGTCTTCACACACCCTCATCACTGGAGTTGGGCGTAGATAGGGAAGGGCGTTGTTCGGGTAAACCCAGCACGATCTTTGCCAATCAAGAGGAGCCGAACCACATTAACCTGGCTTTGAAACACGCCTTTCCCACACACACACCACCCACAATCACGCACTACAATATCACAAAAGCATCAGTTTCAAGAGCAATATCATGATTCAACTGGATTGTGCCTCACCTTCAGGAACCCTGTAGTAGACATGCTTTGTAGAAATGTCCGAAATCATATCCCCCCCAACCTAGTTCGACAGAGCTCAGGGTGTTAGTTTGGGTTGGACATGATTATGCTTGTGAAAAAGATTTGAGTAGTCGGAACCACCATTTGTGGACGGTTGGTTGCTCTCATCTTCTCAGGGAATTTTGATTTGTCTTTGACGGGGGTTTGAAGTTGTAAAGTCTTGGTGACTTATGTGCTTGGTATATAGGTGGAAGGTGGGGGTTTGATCGATTCGTTGGTGTGTAAGATGTCTTTCTCGATGTGTTTGTCTCTGCAAAATATCACATCTAGGGGGGACGCAGCCCGACATATATATACCCCACTGGGTCCTGTAAATCCCCGTTTCTGCCACGGTGGGCTCGCATACCCCCAACAGGGTTATACCCTAGCCAGTGAGTCCACATGCCCCCAACAAAGTTAGCAGCAAGGAGATGGATGGGTGGTGGGCGAGAAATGATGTAGCGAAACGTATATGTATGGTGCTATGATGATGATGAACAGGAATCGAGAGAAACCAGAACTATCGAGAGACAGAAAAGCCCCCACAACCAGACTAACTATAACCCAAAGACCCATATCTATGAGTAATCATTATCATCCCTAGCGTTGCCACTAGAGGAACATCTTGTTTTCTTTACTCTCAGCATAACATTAAACAAAGTTATACTTATTGAGCAGCATCCCATCCAATACCTAATATGACGATATATCCACGCCGGCATTTGCCTTTTGTATGTACTTACTTTTTTTTTAAAAGTTTAAAACATCCCAATCATATGTATGTATCGAACTTCCACTAGTTACTATCGGTAATCATCACGTAGTAGCCTACATCATGGTGGCCCGCCAAAGTGAAGAGCGTGTTACATTTTTCTAGTTGCGTCAGTCTGCTAGTCGATGAAATAATCGCAAAGCATATCGACCCCCGGAAAGGTTCGCTCAAAATTACGCTGAAAAGAACAAGATTAGAGTGAGGAAATAGGTGGATGCATCTCAGCTGATGATATTCATCAACTTAAAATCTGACGAAGCGCTCAATCATCGTAAAATGCCGTCACCTGGCCGGCCATCAACCTTTCTCAGAAACTATCCACAGCGCCCCCAACAAATTGCTAACGTATGTACATGATATCATTTTTCTCTATTCAGGTTGCTTTCCAACCACATAACAGATTCAAGCGTCCACCAAAGTTTTTAAATTTCCATTAGTCCGTGGAGTACAACTTCCAAAGGGGTGGCTAGTTTGGCGCAACACTTCTGAATGGAGGTGGGTATGGATAGTAAACGGGCGTCTCAATTTGACATACCAATCAAGAACCAATCAAGTCTAATTCATACTGAATTTTGAGTAGTTCTCTTAGATTATATTCTCCCTCATCCATCGCGCATGAAAAACTCTAGCTCTAGTTTCCTCTCTTCTGAGATTATCGCTCCACTATGGCGTTCCATACCTGTTCCTCCGGGCGGGGTTTTCTGGCTAGGTACTCGTCACTAGATTCGTGCCTCACGCACACTACACCAAGCCAACAGTATTGCGAACCCAACTCCAAAAGCCTCTTGCGTAATTTCACTCCCCTAGATAACGGAATTGGCCAATAGTAGTTATTAGGGCACGTTGAATTAGCTTGCAGCAAGGTGGTTACGGGGGGAGGCCATGAGGGCGAAGTGGCGTATGAGCAATTGTCGAGACTTGTCGTGAGTGAATTCTGGAATTCTCCATCCAATACTAGCCGTCCTGGTTAAAGGTCGCATCTTGGAGATTAGCCATGCATAGATAGGCTGTGCCGAAAACATGTCTTGCTCTCTTCCGGCAACAAATCCATCTACATGAAAAGTGTTGGTTTACTAAAGTCCATAAACAACAAAAAGCTTTAATTTTACATCCATGCAACTTCCTTCACTTGAACCAGATTGACCATGTATCCGATAGCACGACCGCCAGCCTCAATTTTTTTTCCCTCTAAATCACAAGCCCACTCAGGCTTCCAGGTGGATTGAAGTATCAAGCAAGTTAATCTGCCGCACATACATATGTACCAGAGAAAAAAAAGAGAGAAACCGGCAAGCCCTTGAAAAAATCCGATTCGCTTCACACAATCGCGCAAAAAGTAACTAAATTTCCTTTTCGCCTTTTCAACTTTCAAGAGAGTGTGTGTTCATTATATTGAGTTCTGGAAGTAAGACCGCATTTAACCTGCAGAGCTTTTTCACTGGTTGAAGTTTTCAGTTGGGGGAAGTAAGTAGGTAACGCTTGAAAGCCTAATCTGAATATAATCTGAATGTCTGAAGTAAAGAGCGGTCGCAATATATAAATTACCCTGAACCTTCCAGTTCATGCGACTGCATCAGAAAAGCCAAATTAAACAGTTCTTGACTTTTGAATTAGCATCCATATTTTCTCACATATCTAGAAGATACAGTACCTTTACTAAAAGATCACGCCCCTTATTAATATTAGTAGTTCATATGAAGTGAAGTGAGTGTGCAGCCTTTGCGTAGTACCTAGGAGTTACTGATAGGCAGGCATCTTCCAATCCCAGCAATCTCACGTAATCACATGATGCCGCGCTCCCCGACCTAACGCGCCCACGCGATGATTGGCCCACCGCGCTAGCTGGGCGCTCCGCACTTGATGTCTTGGCATCGGTATATGTGATGACCCAGTAAACAAACAAAGGATTTCCCTCTCCCGATAAGTCGCCGGCCAGAAGTCGATTGCAAAACGGATTCACCTGACTGGTTCGCCGGGCTGGTCAAGTCAACGAGATTGAGGGGAGTGAGGCTGGATAAAAAGATCATAGGGTTTCTGGATACGGGACGTAAATGTTGACGGGATAGTTCACCGGAAGAAAGGAATACACGGTTCAGAAACATACAGACATACAGATATACGCAGACAGACAGACCCCGTCTGGTCAGCAAACACCACTACAATGTCCTACCCCACCCATGGGCTGGACACCCCCGGCCGGCACGACCAAACCCAACGGTCCCTCGACGACCTCGACCTCGGCTCCATCGCCGCCTCCTTCACCTCCCCCGGCCTCGACAAAAACCCCCTCCAGACCATGTCTCGCAACAAGCAGCAGCGCGGCCCCACCCGGTCTCTCTCCACCCCGCTACGCCCCACCCTCGTCGGCGGCAACAGGGGGGTCTCAAACGGCAAAGAATTCACCCCTTTACTAAAGTCCGTCCACATGAGCGCCATGAAATCCAAACTCGGGAATCGAAGATTCCCAGACTCACCCATCCCCGATGCAGATGATGGAGATGAGACATTCCGCAGCGGGAATACCACGGGAGTCAAGGTCTTGGATAGTAGTTCTATCGCAAGTACCCCCGGCTCTAACCTCCGTGCAATAGATCTGCACCGGAGAGGGGGCAGGAGGGATAAAGAACCCCGGGTATTGCAGACTGAAGGGCAGATGCTCACTCTCCGTGAGCAGGAAAGGGTGATTGATGACATGCATAGAGAGAACTTCAGCTTGAAGATGCAGTTGGTGTTGTTTCAGGATAAGCTTAAAAAACTCCCTGTTGGCGAGAGGAAAGCAATTGAGGAGAATATTGAGATTAGGGTTGAGAAGGAGGGACTTAAGGCTGAACTGAAAAAGGCTAAAAAGAGCGTTAGCCAGAGCGAGAAGGCGATTGCAGAGCTGAGGAGGGAGATGGGTGAGATGCAGTCGAACGCAGATAGGGAGTATCAGAGTGGGATGAGGGGCGAGGAGGCGGATCGGTTGCTTAGTGAGGCACTTGAAAAGTTGGAGGAGAAGGAGAGGGAGTTGGATGAGGTGTTGGATGAGAATGATAGGCTGAGGGAAGAGGCGGATGGGTTGTTTGACAAGGTTAATCAGCTCGAACATGGGGGGGCAGCGGAGAAGGAGGAGGAGATTAGGAGGCTGAGGAACCAGGTTGATGAGCTTAATGGGGAGAAGGAGGATTTGGACGGCGAGGTGAGGAGGGTAGAGCGGGAGAAGGAGGAGTTTGCGGATGAGCTGGACGCTGCAAAACATGATTTGAAGGAGAAGGAGTTGGAGCTAAAGGAGATGCAGCTGAACAAGAACCGGGAGGTGGGAGAAAAGGAGAGGCAGGTTAGGGAGCTGGAGAGGGAGAATAGGGAAGTGAGCAGTCAGGTGGAGAGGTTGCGAGAGGAGAAGGTTGGCTTGGAAGGAAATATGGATGGGGCGTTGAAGACGGCTCATGCGAGAATCGATTCGCTCCAGGAGATGATCACTGCTCTACAGATGCAACTGCAGAAGGAGGCGAGTTCGAAGGCGGGGGTGATTGAGGAGAGGGGGAGGTTGGAGGTGAGGGTGTCGAATCTGGAGGAGGAGAAGAAGCAGCTAGACCTAAAGTATGAGCAGATGGAGGATGAGAAGGATGCGTTGGATTTTGAAAAGAAAAAGTTGGAGGTGGAGAAGCAGAAGGCTATTGCGGAGAGGGATGGGCTGGAGGATGATTTAGAGAATTTGAGGGATGAGTTGAGGAATAAGAGCTTCTCGTTCAAGAGTCGCGTTTCGGAGAGGGATGAGGCGAGGAAGGGGATGCAGCAGGAGCTAGCGACGCTGAAGCAAGAGTATGACGATTTGCATGAGATGCATGAAGAGAAGATTAGGGACTGTGAGCGGTTGGAGATGAGGCTGACGGAGGTGGGAGGAGAGTTTGACGGCGAGGCACAGGCCCTGCAAGATAAATTGGATGTGTTGCAGCACGAGAGAGATGTAGCTGTCAAGGCGCAGAAGGAGCTGGAAGGGGAGGTGAGGAAGGTCAAGAGTGAGCTGCATAATGTCACCTCGGAGACGGAGCTGCTTCAGCATAGACACGACGCTCTGACAAGCGAGGGCTCGACACTGCAGAGGGATATTGCAAAGCTCAAGGCGAATATTAGGGAGGCGCAATCGGCATTGCAACACGAGCGGGAGGCAGCCGCCGCGAACGAGCAGACGCTTCGAGAGGAATGGAAGGCAGATAGTGATCGGCTTACCGAGGCTCTGGAACGAGCCAGTGCTGCGATGGAAGAGCGTAGACAGCAAACAGAGAGGTTGGTTGCAGACTGGAACCTTGAAAAGAGACAACTACAAGCAAGAGCGGAGAAGGCAGAGGTCATGGCCAGGAGTCTGCAGAATACGATCGATCAGTTGAGGCAAATGGAGCAGGGACTGCAAGGGAAGGAGGCGAAGGTCCATCAGGCATTTCATGATGAACGCGAGAGACACCATGCGGCGGAGAAGGCACTTAATCGGCAAATCAAGGACTTGCAGGAGGAGATTGAGGCTCGGAAGGGGACACTGGAAGCGAAGATTAGTGAGTTGAATGGAGCAAGGGAGGAGTTGCGGCAGAGCAAGAAGGGCGAGAAGGCTCTAGAGGAGAAGATTCGCTTGTTGGATGATGAGATTGAGGTGTTGAGCGCGCAGTTGGAGGATGCGGGGGAGGACAACAATAAGGACCTTGTGGTTGTTAGGGCGGAGTGTGAAGCACTGAGAAAGAAGCTTGCGGCGACCAAGGCGGAGCTGACGAGGGCAGAGAATGAGAATGCTCATGCGAAGGCGGATATGCAGAATATCAAGGTTGATTTAGAGGCGGAAATGGGTGGGCAGAACCAGTTGAAGATTCAGCTGCAGGAGGCGAATAGGAGGCTGGATGGGACGCAGAGGGAAAAGAAGCAGTTGCAGGAGCATTTGAATAAGGTACAGACTCAGGCGCATGCCATCAGGACTACGGCGATGGATATTGAGGCGGAGAGAGATGAGCTGTTGAGTCAGTTGAGGGACTTGCATGGGAGAGTGGATATTACGAAGAATGTCGACACTGAGAAAATGGAGCTTAGGAAGGCCAAGAGTAAGCTTGAACTGGACCTGCAAAGGATTCGGGATGAGCGGGGGCTATATACGGAGAAGGCGCAGCAGTTGGAGGTGGACCTGGAAGAAGCCTTTACGAATGCAACAAGGGAACAGGCCAAGCTAGAGAAGCAGGTGTGGGAGTTGCAGAGTCAGTTGAAGAGTGCGGTGGAGATGAGGGAGCGGGAGGTGGGGGCGGCAAAGAGGAATGTGGATAGATTGGAGAGGAGAGTTTCTGAGCTGATGCAGGTCGATGGAGGACATGATTCTGGCCTGGACTTGGAGTTGGCAACGGTCAGAGAGCATCTGGCTGAGGCGAGGAGGAGAGAGAGTGAGGTCGTGCAGAGGGAGAGCCAGAGTAAGAAGACGGTGAGGGAGTTGAGGATGAAAGTTGACAAATTGGAACGGGAGCTGTCGGAGGCACAGAATGAGCTCGCAATGAAGAGTACCGTCGGTACGTCGTTTATGAGTGCTACCCCCGGGGGAAGAAAGGCGGAGGTGGAGGAGCTCAGGAGGCAATTGGCCGAGGCACACGACAAGATTAGGGAGTTTAGAACCCAGGTCAAGTCTCTCGAGCGAGCAGCAACCTCCCAGAGGAGCGCATATGAGAAGCTCGAGTACGAAAAGCAGCTACTGGAGCAGGAGGTCAATGACTGCCGGGCAAGTAACGATGAGCTTGTGCAGAAAAATCTGGATGCGAGCGGAACGATTGGGGCACTGCGCCACAAGATTCTACAACTTGAGAAGGGTCTGAACGACGCAAAGATCAACAAGCATCTACGTAGCTCTGAGGCTACACGATCCGTACAGCAGCAAGTGGCCGAGGAACGTGCCGAGTTACATCAACACCTCAAACAAGCCACTCTTGAAATCGAGCAGCTACAGACTGGGGTTGAGACTCGAAACGAGGAGATTCGAAGCCATCTCAAGCGGCAGAGGGAGCTCGAGTCGCAGCTCCGCGGGGTCAAGAGGGAGAAGGATAGAATTGATGCGGATGTCCAGATGACGGCAAATGAGCTCCGGAAAGTGCAGGGCAAGTATGTTAAAGCGAAAGAGAAGATGGGACAGATGCAGCTGGCGTGGGATAATGAGCGGAGAGTGGTGAAGGAGAGGATTCGAGCAGGGGTAGTTGGGGGAGTAGGCGCACGGGATGGAGAGGTGGAGACGCTGGAGAAGGCTATTCAGGAGAGTGAGACGAGGCATTTGGGCGAGCTTCGGGGATTGGCTAGGCAGATTAGATATCTGAAGGCCAAGGTCGAGAGGGAGAAGGGGTTTAGGATGGATTTGAGCTTTGTGAAGAGCTTCTTTTTGATGCAGATTAACCTCTATTCTACTTGGTATGTTTCCCGCACCTCTTTGCCATCCGTGGTTTTTTGGTTATGATATTTTGGTACTGGCGACTAACGGATCTGGATGGTATAGCAACGAAGCGAACCTGCAGATGATCGAGCAGATGGGGATTTACCCCGATAGAACTATTAGGGAGAAGAGACCCACTCTTCGAGCAGTAGCCAAGGCGGTAATGGCAGCGATTAGGATTAACAAGAGGAAACAGGGGTGGGAGGCGAATAAGGAGATGCAAGTGCAGTTGGCAAAAACGTTGGACAAGCAGAGGAGGAGGGGGAGTGCGAGGACTGCAGGAGTGGCGATTTAACGATTTCAAACGAGGTTCTTTTTTTTTTTTTAAGAGGGCAGAATGGTAAAATTGGATAATTGGATATTGGGCGCTTTTTCCCCCCCCCTACTTTTGTGTGTATGGGTGGGTGGGTGTGTGTGTGGGTGATTTAGTTCTGCATTTGTTATTGTGTTTTGGTGTGTATGATTTTTTATCAGAGACACGCAAGGAAAGGAAATGATGTATATTTTACTAGTATTGTTTACTTGGTGTTTTTGATCTTGGTTTCGGTGATGTGATGGAATACGGTACGGCGGATATCTTTGTTCTTTTGTTTCCTTTTATTTTTTTCGCTTTTTACAGTAGCGGAAGACCTGGAATTAAATTAAATGAGTAGAAAGGGAGCCCAGTTCAGGAGCCA
>Ga0307511_10007431_pt1 | contig 11021 bp, 6 predicted proteins | sample 13_EM_MG_FD_200266 | JGI IMG/M metagenome (GOLD analysis project Ga0307511, IMG submission 200266) | Populus trichocarpa ectomycorrhiza microbial communities from riparian zone in the Pacific Northwest, United States - 13_EM | ecosystem: Host-associated > Plants > Roots > Unclassified | place...
TGCCACCCCCCCCCCTGGCGGGGGGGGGGGGGGGGGGGGGGGGGGAGGTCATACCGTGAGGGGTGCATAGGTATTGGGTATTGGGTTGGCTCTGGCGGGATGTGAGGGCAACCATGTTGTAGAGTGTATGTGGTTCCATAGTTGTGAATATAGCCGGAATTTACCATGGTCATAATATATCATGAGATGTGGCTGGGGATGCTACTGCGGGAGGGTTGGAGGGGTTGATTGTAGATTTATTACACTACGATAACTTTGTGGTATGCTACACAGAGTCCTATCCGCAGCGGATTACATAACCCGTAATCAAGAGTAAAATCACTTAACTCCAACAAAGGAAATACATAACTTGGCGGGGCGGCTGTGACTCGAACCAGGGCTTTCCTCCAAAGAGACAACACAAGGCCCGAGTACAAACCACTCGGCTAAGGGGGCACACTAGTCGCTTCTCGGCGATTGGCCACATCCAGACCGCCAAGGGTACGTATGATACGGGGCAAATACATTCGCATATATGATGCCCATGATTCCGAAACACAATCTCAGTAGAGTATCTCCGGGTGGTACATAGGTCCACCGAAGCCGATTATGTCACTGTCCATCAGAGCGGCAAGGTGCCGTTCGTTAAATCAGGACAGTCAATACATATACTGCACGGGAGCGGGACATTATATTCCAACGCATCGGTATTTTCGAGGTCGTTCTGGAATTCGGCTCAGAAGAAACTTGGTTAATATTTTCCTCCCTTTTACCTTTTGCGCTAGTCTTCCAAATCACCTTAACTCCCGGGAGATCACAGTCCATAACGTCCTTAATGTCCCCGACATCATGGTACACAATTCTTTGCGGCATCACATGACCAACTCAATCCCCTAGCTTCTGCAACACACGTGAAGTATCCTCCGCTACCCCACATACCAAATTTGAAGAGTGTTTGCATACCACAAACAACACCCCTCAGCTGGCCTTTGAAAAGTAGCATCTTAAAATCTAACTCAAGTATGCAGTGGCTAGTTAATAGGGACTAGATCCTGAATATTTAAGCATACCGCCTAGATCCCTTATTGAAGACTCTAGTAGGTGGTTTGTATATTCGGCAAGAGAACGCATTAAATAAATATGCGCTGCGCAATGGTGAAGTTTATTTTAATTACTAGAAGGAGCAATAATAGGAAATGAGTAGTTGTAGATCGTCATGTATTTGACGCTATTCCAGATACCAATGATGAGGTATGGATGTTAGTCAATTTATTCCACATTTATCATGCGAGAGCTATTCCTGTATATTCCGTTCCCCCAAAAATCCGTAATAGAACATAACAGATACATCTTACCCGGCCTATGAACACTCTTCAATGATTGACGATTAAACAGACTGGTTAGGGAAGCCTCCTGTCAGGATCACATGCATACATAGAGAAATAAATAAACACAGATACCCAAGATGGCAGAAATACTACTAGGACGGGTGGATTAGAAAGGGGTATTGAATCTCAGCCCACTCAATATAATTGTAATTGGGGAGAACAATATGGATATGGAATCATATGGCTGACACTCTACCATTCTGAAATCCAGTGTGAGGAAAGTAGGATGAGAATGAATGATTGGCTGCTCGGGTTAGCGACAATCGGGGGCGTCTATATCCGACTCTAGATCCTTGAACACAGCTAGTATAACGCTGGGAACTTTGCATGTATAAAAACCAAAATTAAAATCAACGCAAACTAACATCCACGAGGGCATGGGCCAATATAATTTACACGAACCCCCCAAAAAACCCTTACATTTCTCATGAAAGATGTTTTTATGTTTTCAAAAGCAAACATCGATACCCGCATCCACCTCCGCACGTGGTGTATGGAGAGGCTGGGCATGTTCATCTGCCGGCAGCGCGAGCTATGTACATACAGGAAATCGAAGAAGGAAGAGGAGGAGCGAGAAGGAGAAAGAGAAGAACAGAGGGAAGAGAACGGAAAGGGAAGGAAAGTCTTGTAAATGTTCATGACGGTGACTCCCTAGAGTCCATAACCTACGGCTCCCCAATATAGGTGCGCCTTCGCCTTGCAATGAGTAGTTTAACTACAGATTCCTCGCCGTTGTCCTGTGCTATTTCAAGCGCAGTTCTCCCGTCAGTGGCTTTCAGTTCGAAGTTTGCGCCTTTTGACAGCAGCGCCTTCACGGTTTCTAGTTGCAGATGACTATCGCTATCAGCTGCATGATGAAGTGCGGTCCAGCCTTCCCCATCTGTGGCATCAATGCTTGCCCCTTTCTCCAGCAGGCCGTTCACAATCTCAGTATGCCCTCCTAGAGCTGCAAGACGAAGTGCAGTCCAACCATCGTCATCAATGGAATCAATGTGTGCTCCGTGCTCCAGCAGGACTTGGGCAACGTCTGTATAGCCGTGCAGAGCTGCTTCATGAAGCGTGGTCCGATTTCCATATGCAATAGCATCAATGTTTGCTCCCTTCTCCAGCAATACGTTGACAATTTCAGCATGGCCTTCTAATGTTGCTAGTCGCAGTGCTGTCAAACCCTCGCCATCAGTGGTATCAATGAGTGACCCCTTCTCCAATAGGACCTTGACAACCTCGGTATGGCCGTGGAGAGCCGCTTCATGAAGTGCGGTCCGATTTCCGTATGCTGTAGCATCAATGTTTGCTCCGTTCTCAAGCAGTGCGGTCACAATCTCAGTATGGCCGTCTAGAGCTGCTAGACGAAGTGCGGTCCAACCTTCGTCATCTATGCTATCAGGGCTTGCTCCATTCTCCAGTAGGGCCTTAGCAACCTCGGTATGGCCGTGTAGAGCTGCTTCATGAAGTGTGGTCCGACCTTCGTCATCTATGGCATCAATGTTTGCTCCGCTCCCAAGCAGTGCGGTCACAATCTCAGTGTGGCCTTCTAAAGCTGCAAGGCGAAGTGCGGTCCAACCTGCGGCATCTGTGGCGTCAACGATGGCTCCATTATCCAATAGAACTTTGGCCAGCTCGGTATGGCCGCGTAGAGCTGTAAGCCGAAGTGCGGTCCAACCTTCGCCATCTGTATCATTAATGTTTGCTCCCTTCCCCATCAGGGCTTGGACAACCTCGGTATAGCCGTGTAGAGCTGCTAGACGAAGTGCGGTCCAACCTTCGCCATCGATTGCATCAATGCTTGCTCCATTCTCCAGGAGGACGTTGACAACTTTGGTATGGCCGCGTCGCGCTGCTTGGTGAAGTGCGCTCTGATTTGTATTATCTGTGGCATCAACGGTTGCTCCATTCCCAAGTAGGGCTTTGACAACCTCGGCATGGCCATCTAGAGCTGCTAGACGGAGTGCTGTCCAACCATCGCCATCGGTAGCATCAATGCTTGCTCCCTTCTCCAGTAGGAATTTCACAACCGCAATATGTCCGTGCCGAGCTGCTAGACGCAGGGCGGTCCAACCTTCGCCATCTGTAGAGTCAATGATTGCTCCCTTCTCAAGCAGGACTTTGACAATGTCGATATCGCCGTGTTCAGCCGCCTCATGAAGTGTGGTCCAATCTCCGTATGCTGCATCAATGTTTACTCCCTCCTCCACGACGTTGACAACCTCGGTATAGCCATACTCAGCTGCTAGATCAAGTTCGCCGTGATCTACGTAATCTGTGACATTACTGCTTGCGTCCCTCTCTAGCGGTATGCTTACTGGTTCGGTATGGCCAACTTCAGTTGCAATGTGAGTGAGGGTCTGATCGAAGTTGTTTATGGCGTCGGTCCCAACATCCTCGTCCAGCAAGGGCTCCATCAGCTGTACTGGTGTCCCTGGCGGGGGCGGCGCCTGGTCCACATTGTTCACCGGCACCACGTCTGCTTCCATGGGCCCATCGTCGGAGTCATTACCTAGAGGCATTACTTCCGCATCCTGTAAGATACGAGTGTCGTCATCATTGATTTTGCCATTAGAGCTTATAGCGGTGGCGGTTTCAAATAGCTGGATGATGTCCCTTTTCTTACCCTGAATCATCTGTGGAGTTATACCGTGGCAACGCAGCTCCGTGCACAGTTCCTTCCACGCTCCCTTCTGCCCTCTTCCTAAGGCAAATGAGGCAATCGAGTGCAAGGATGCAGCTGATCCTTTCTGGCGGCGACGAGCCGGTGGAAGTCGCTTTCCATGCTGTTCTTGCATCCTGACGAGCTGTGCACTGTGTTGTACGAGGCTCGCATTCTGCTGTGCGAGTTGGGCATTCTGTTCGCTAAGTTGGCCACCCTGGTTTGCCACTTGGCCACTGTATGACGAATGAGTTATGATCAGCATTCGCAAACCAAAGAATATTCCCGAAATACCCAAGATTTCAAATTTCTACTACTAAACCAATACAGGGGACCGATATAATTTGATGAACGTACCACAACACACTAGTGTTAAATGCAGTCAGGAGGCAGACATGCATGACAATCCTCTCCCTAAACTCTGCTAAATCCTCCTGCCCCCATCTCAGTCGATCAAACCAGACACTATGGTTTTCCGGTAAACTCCGGTATTTGTTGAGGCGAGCGTCCAGTTCCTTAATGACAGATTGCAGGCCACCATGTAAGTTCTTCAGATCATCTTTATCTTTTGTACTTAAGGTTAGGTTGCTATTTCTAAATCCCTGATTGCGTAGTTGGTCCTCGACTTTTTTGAACACGATGTGCAGTGATAAAATCTCCTGGGAGAAACTGCAGAACTGCTCCGGAGCACTGGTGTATGCGCTGTAAACAGTCCACACAAGGGTGCCGACTCCCACACAAGCACCTACTCCTAACCCGAAACCCATGCTAGCGTGTGGACACCTGGATTGTGAAGTGTAATCGTTGTGAGAAAGGTCGTATGTTCCGCTGTACGTAGTTATAGGGAATATCGATGGAACCTATGTGGGGTACGGCTTGCGGCTGAGGGCACACGTGTAAGTGAGCCAGGAACAAATAAAACATCGATCTTGCATACCCCTGCGCATGCACGCCATAATCAAGATCTACGGTACCTACAGTCTCGAGACCGCAAACCACCAGAATCACACTAACAGTGCCCTCCTGCATTTGATTCAATTTGGGCTTTATATGGACTTTCTAATTTCAAGTTTATAGACCTTGAGAGTCCATTCAGGTACTCTGGTGAATTGTTGAAGTCGGTGGAAACTGAAATGTGGGAGCGATGCGCTATTCCCCGTAAGGCTTAGCGCCGGTTCTGACTTATATGCCAACCTCGAGGGAACTGCAACAATCAGAAGGAGACTCCATAATTTCTTGAAGTTACATGATCTTGTAGGCATGCGACTGGCAGCAATTATTCTTTAAAATTTTCCACACGAGAGTGATTTCGAAGGTGCATCAGACTAGTCCATCAGACCTCTGCTTAATTTTCACGCCTATCCCTTTTTCATTCGCACTGCAGCGTCTAGTACCAGTATAGTAGTTGTATGAATGTCACAAAAAGCCTTTGTCACAATTATCTTTCCTTGTCACTCATTCGTATCTCTATTCGGTGGGGTAGAATTCGGATGTGTGCGGCTGGTCGAGCCCTGCATTGCATGTCTCTCTGCAAGTTACGCAACAAATGAGAAGGTCGATTTTGTGTATGCATGCAGTTGCAGGGGCATATATGTGCATGCGCGAACCAATTGCAATATCAATATTTCGCCCCTGCTGCAGCGTCCCGTATTTACTAGTAGCGAACCATGACCCCGGCCAGACTTGCGTGACCTCGAACTAAAGTGACCGGGGCAGTAGTTTACAAGTTGATTAAAATTGCCCCAAAATACGAATATAGGCAAATGGACTATAATGAGGTGCAGAAATTTGGCCGATCTCTTCACTATAGCCAGGTTTTAGTATCGAAAGTCGTTGCTACTGTACCTGTTAGCGGTTGCAAGCACCGCTGGTCCTCCTACTTGCCCGTTGGGGTCCAGAAAAAGCCCTTCACTATCACTATAGCCCTTATTTCATATAGCGAGGGCGAAATAGGTGTATCCAGAAACACAGCAAGACTTGCCTGTTTGTAAGCAATCTAGTCTTCTATCTATCGCTACTAGCAAAGTTACTATGGTTAGAATTATTTAAATTCAGTAACATTGTATGCATTTAACCACTTGCGATTGCGGTTTGTGTGCCCGTCCAATTGCAAAATCAGGCCGCCACACAACCTATTAATTACTGGTTCATTCGGCAGTAATACGAACCTTATTAGCGTTGGTTCACAACAAAAATGGTCATGCGATAAAAACTCTTGGGTAAAGAACGAGAAGTTTAATGCTTGAACTGTTCATAACCGGCCAGCTGTCAAGTATTCACGGAGGGTCATGGCCGAAAATGTAGCGGACGCAATATACATGGTTGCCGGATTGGCTGGCTAACCGAACTGGTAGCTCGTTCGCAATTGGTGGATCGCCCGACCCAGTTGGCCAGTCAGTCAACCGATTTAATAATTGGTGTATCGGTTAGATCTATGGATGCACGGTTAGATCTATTTCCACCGAATTTTCAACCATAAACTCGATATAAAAACCTGCTTTTCTCGGGCACAGGGGTAGTCGATATTAAGGCTCGACTATATATCACTCCGATAAAATACATTCTCGTGGTATTAATTAATCCGATTAGTGACTGAGATCCCACCCCTAATCATCTTACCTAGTCGATTTGCCCTTATCAGATTGTGCCTGCCAATCCCGAGCTAATTTCACATGCACGTGACGCCAAGATTACCCTACCATCTTGTTTCGTCTTCTCTCCTTCTGAGCGTGTAAGAAATAGGCCTTCTTCATCATATATAGGAGAAAACGCTATCCCACGTATCGACTAATTCGACTCCATCCATCCTTTTCAAAATATCCTTTCGTACATCCACCTTGTTTCCCCGGTAATTCTGTACCATCGACTACATGATTATCCCATTCTAATGGTACCATCCGTAACAAAAATCCCAGTGGCATCTACTGCACTCATTCCTCTATTCACTCGCTGCGACATTCCCACGGGCTTCACCCCATCCCTGTTCTCTGAGTTTCTGTACCGAGGTACGAGTCACGTGAACGGATGCAGTTGCCCCAAAGGGTAATTCCCTTGATAATCCAATATTTAAACAAAAAATCTCATATTTTGGAGATAATATCATCGAAGTAGTATAAAACCTTCACCTTTAGTTTTAAGCAGGCCGTATTTTTATATATTTTACTCAGGAAATACCTCAGAAACTTGCCAATAACGCAAATTTCTCATTCCCTATATAAGTTCTTATCGGACCAGGGCTGAGTTGCTTGTATCCCGAGGTTCCTGGGTTGTTTATCATGTATATTCACTGTATCCTCATACCACTTAGTTGTTATCACAAGAGAAGCTGAACCCACAGCTAGACAAGAGTTAGCCCCTCATGCTGTAAAATGTCCAAACTGGCTTTGGCGGTATCCTTGATATTGTGGTCAGCATACATCAGGCTACTCTCTCCAGCGGGAATGAGCCGGAGATGAACCAAAGGCTACATGCGGTGCAGGTAAGTCATACCTACAAGGCACAGGGGTATGATACTTACTATGTAGTGCCCTACTAGTTCTAGGGAGAGGGCAAGTGACCTAGGTTCAATCCCCCGCTTAGTTTTATATAGTATCACTGATGTAGCGAGAGACATCTGTAAAAGGCGACACATGGGCGCGTTTTGTCACACGTCCCTAGCACCAGGCGCCATAGTCTAATGGCAAGATACCTAGCTGCTATAGATTATTCGATGAATTTCAGGCAGAGGGTGGGTCAATTCCAAGCTGAGCCGGTATTTATTTTTTGATAACTCCAACTCAGATTAATACATGTGTATAGTATGTAATCATGTGGACCCAAGGGGAATAATCATTCAAGGAAACCGCCATTGAAGCACTGGGAGCCTATTGTGTTGTGCCGTGGGGCACGCTTGGTTCACTTTCTTGCACAGGAGAAGAACGGTCGGCAGAGCAGGCACGCCGCAAAGGAAGTGTAAAATAAAAGGTAGCTCACGACGATCAGTAAAAGAACCTATTTTATTATATTTTGTCTAAAAACAAGACACATTATATGCCCTCGTACCCAGCGTCATCATTTCTTAGATTCCTATTGCGAAGGCCGCGAGGAATACCCAAACGTCGCCCAAGTGATGCATGCCCACGGTGTATATAACCGAGTTAAGGATGGTTACAGGGTGGGGGGGTTCTCTAATATATCTCCACGAAAAGCGTCATATCCAGAAACTAGAGTCGTAGTGTTGAAAGTGTCGGGAGTGTAATGTATGTGGCCTATATGGGGTAAGGTAAATTGGGATACTCACTAGGGAGGAATTTCTATATGTAATTCAGGCTTGAGGAACACTCGGAAGTAGATTCCACACAAGAGAATCGTTTCGATGAAATACCCACCCATTTTAAAATAGCAGGTACAAAGTCTTAATTATTACAGCTAGAAAATTAGGCGTTTTCACAATGTAGGGTTATGGTAACAAATCATAGCTAGGTAGCCCGACATCGTCCTCGCAAATATCGGAGTCTTCCTCATCCAGCACCAGGGCGTCAAAGATCTCCTTCAGTACTCTCTCTTCCCCAACCCTTAATTGGGTCGACATGCCTCCTCCTCTCCTTGCGTAGTCCCCCAACATAACTAAGCAAAACCTGTTTTCCTAAAGCCGCCATTCCAAAGTCAACGAAAACTACTTGCTCCTCTTTTGGCAAGACTATAATATTCCCTTCATCTAGGTCCTGGTGGGCAATTCCCATTCCCGCCCGCCTATGTAACCACCTCAGCCCCCCCTGTGCGGAAATATATATCTTCTGTTTTAAAGTACACATATCCGTAGCGTGTGTCAAGTACCGGGTCCAGTCAAATGGTATTGCCAGCAGTTCAATAAGGAGGTTAATCAATCAACAGTACCTCGTATGCATTAAAGTGTAGAGATGTGAAGTTTGTAAATAAAGATAGGGATTCTGAATCGATTTCGAGAGATTCCTCTAACTGACTTAGAGGTCGCTACACTTAGCAAAACCCAAATCAAGCGGGTGCCCAAAGTCCAATATCCAGAACTAGGATACAGTATTATATAATTGGTTTCTTCGGTTCCAACGTCAGGTTCGTATAGGTGGCGATTTGATTCACAAGTGCTCCTGAAGTTCTCAAATGGATGGTAAAGATTACCTTGTATTGTTACCGTACCCTCACGTGACCCAGTCCACCTACTTCTATAAACGCATAACCTGTCTACATGCATAGGATTCTCTGGACCCGAGAGTGTCCTATTAGAGAGGTTTGCCTGTATTCTCTCATTCATTAGAGCAGTGTACCTGCCTGTGTTACCCACTAGGTACGCCAACAAAAACAATTCCAATTATGATGAAAGCTGGGCCAGTTTCAAGCAAGGTTGGCCATTACATGCTCGTGAAAGGCCACCACAGGTACCTAACAAGCATTCTTATCAAGTTGTAAATAGAAGAAGTCGAATCTTATCACAAAACCAATCAATTTAATTAAGCGAACAGCACAACAAACCATGTGACTTACAGCGTAATCGATTATTGATGCCCCGGGGAATAGCCGGCTAGTAAAGACCATAAACAGAAATATGAACAATGGCGAACAATCAAATCAAACACCTTCCTTCAATTGACAGGAATCACTGTTGTTTGATCTGGGAAATCTGTACTTAGAATATTACGGGGTATTCACAAGGGTAAGGTATGGAAGTAAGTGGGATTCAAAATAAGTAAGGGTGTCAGATGTAGCTGTAAAATGTATAACTCCGTGGCATTAGTCTCCGCCCTTGTCATTTTGAAACCAGAGCGTGCAAACTTTTAACAAGCATGAACGACATGAATACCCCCCCCAAAGCTCTAGGTATAATCTAGTTTTCATCAAGCACTGAAAGCTCATGCTAAACATTTCTCTAGGTGAAATATCCAGAATACTACCCTACTCAGTACCGGCGCTGCACGCTTTCACGTCTCTTTCTCTGGGCTCGAGATAATGGACGGAAGGGGACTTCGGGTCGTAGGTTCTTATGGTTGGCTAGGTGCCAGCGACATGTTCATGTTTGCCTTGCCCTAGATGTGGCGGAAGCAGGGCTGCAAGAGGGTGGCTGGAGGGTTAGTCTGAGTCTAACACCGACTAATGTGACATCGCTACAACCCATGCCAAAGAGCTTCTTGTCCTGCTAAGAGCTTATCCCAAAGCTGATAGCTGGGGTTGCCCGGGGCGCAATGATACCACTTAGTGAAGTGCAATCGCCACCTACATCTATTAGTGCTATGTGCATCGGTAGCATTGTGTGTATCTACCGGATGTACCGAGGAATTCAATAGTCCAAAGTGCTTCAATTCGGTGAAACATGAAATAGGCTAGGTAGATAGGAACATAGGGGAACCTATGCCGCATGCACCTGGTGGTAACGTCGTTGACAGGGATTGGCCGCACTATGTAGATTGGCTATGCCGTGCGTCATACATCTATCTGGTACACCAAAATGGGCGTCCATTATTCTAATGTTCCTCACTTGAGCTGAAATTTGGAATAGGTCACATAGACACAGTGATGAGCTTATTCTTGATGTATAGGGTGGCAGGTAAAAGCTTCAAGGTGCAATATAAAGGGGGATAACTAAGAGGTCAGAAATATAGATGAAAAATGATATCCTTGAAACTTGAATTCCTAGGCAGCACGGACTTAGGCTGCAGGTGATGGGGAGTGTCAAGGATGATGACAAGAGCATTGCGGAAATAACTAACGCTCCATACTCCGGATGGTGCTCCATAGAAGGTTTATGAGTAGCCAAACTATCACACTTCTAGTCGAATGGCTCCCAGAATCCGAAACAATTATATGATAAGTTAGATCGGGCAATTCGGACCATCTTTGATTGAGTGCCATAGCGGGATTATGGGAAATGGTGTCTATACTGTGCTCTTTGAGGACCCTTCCGTGAGCAAAGCTTTTCAGGACTCTTCCCTCCGACCCAGCTGGCTGGCCGTAGCTGCACTAAAAATTCATCTGTGACCACCCTGCGCGACTACCAT
>Ga0307511_10007432_pt1 | contig 11020 bp, 8 predicted proteins | sample 13_EM_MG_FD_200266 | JGI IMG/M metagenome (GOLD analysis project Ga0307511, IMG submission 200266) | Populus trichocarpa ectomycorrhiza microbial communities from riparian zone in the Pacific Northwest, United States - 13_EM | ecosystem: Host-associated > Plants > Roots > Unclassified | place...
ATATATATATATATATATATATATAAGGAAGAAAAAAAATTTCTGTTTTCGGTTGACATGAGAGGGTTATTTTTATCCCGGAATTGGGGGATGTTACAGAATTAGAGTATCAAACTTCCAAATTTTGCTATCTTTCCCATTTTGATCCCTGGACTTTCAATTACTTCAATTATGACCAATTTCAACATTTGTTTTGTAATTTCTCTTCAATTAATCCCTAAATTGATTTTTTTGACATATTAATTAAATTCTTGTAATCTATAAACTTTTTTCAGTTCAATTTTTTTTTGGAAATGATTTTTTTGGAAAACTTTGGAAAATCTTGGGGTAAAAATTAGGTTATAATAATTGGCCTCTCTCTACAATGTTTATGGATAAGTCTTTTGAAAAAGCTTTTAAAGAAGAGATAGTATTTGTGAAAATTTTCCAAAAAGCTATAAGAGTCAGAAAGAGACTTTGTTAGGTTTTTTATTTTTTTTGAAATTTAGGTCGTTTAGAAAGGTGACTACCTCATAGTTCAATAATGATTTGTGCATCGTGATGGTTGAATTGAAAACTTTCAATGGTAAAATAGGATTATTCTTGGTATTGGTTTGAATTTCAATTATGAAAGGCTTAGTTTTTGTAGGATTCTTGGTATGGTTTGAAATTTAACACAAGACTGCATTCCCCAACATATGTTGAATTCTACTGTAGGATGAACTTCTTAGTACTGGTTTGAAATCCAATGACTCAATGATAACTTTTAGAATCAAGTTCATTGATTGGTTTGAATTTCATCAACTTTTTAGTGTTAGTTTGAAATCTAGTGACTCAAAGATAACTTATAGTGATGATTTTATTTCCAACAACTCAAAAAATAGCTTTTGGTGATGGTTTGAACCCCGCTAACACAGGATCAACTTCTGGTTCTTGTTTGAATTCTAGTGACTCAAAGATATATTTTGTTGATGGTTTGAACTCCACTGATGTAGGATCAACTTTCACTACTTGTTTGAATTTTAGTGATATAGGATCAACATTTTGGTACTAGTTTGAAATCTAGTGACTTAAGGATAACTTGTTGGTGTAGAGGGCAAATGGTCTCGTGTATTGGGAATGGTCAAGCAACATCCTTACGGTTTGATTATTGGCTGCCAGATGGAAGAAGATTCAGTGACCTCCTGCCGCATAGAACCCTCTCCTCCACAGGACTTCCATAGAATTCAAAAGCATCTGACATCATTGAAGGGGATAGATGGAAGTTTTCAATAAGCCATCAAAACATCCAGGCCATCTGGAATTCCATAACTTCCCTGCGAAGAACAAATAGGAATGATCACCTGGTTTGGAAAGGGAATAATGCAGGGAAGTTTACCATTGACTCAGCTTGGGATATGATCAGGGAATCTAGACCCCCCAACTCCCTTCATCACTTCCTATGGTTTCTAGGCCATATTCCACGCCAATCTTTTATACTTTGGTTAGCCTCTCAGTTCAGGCTGTGGACCTTTAGACAAGTTAAACAAAACAAGCATCACAATTAGTCAAGTATGCATCCTATGTAGCAACCATAATAAATCCCATAACCATCTTTTCTTTCAATGCCTCTACACCAACTCAATTTGGGAATCCATCATAAGGCTCTCCAGAATTCAATGGGCCATAATGCAGTGGAATCTCCTTCTCCAATGGGCAACCTCAAACTATAGGAAGAGGAAGAATATCCATCACATCATAGCTCGACTAAGTATGTTCACCATTGTATACTATATTTGGTTTGAAAGGAATAATAGAATATTCACAGCATCTTCCACCCTCCTCAGCATACTGGTGCAGAGATTGTTCAGCTTATTAGGTCTCACTTGGAAAACATCGGCAGAAAAAACCTTATCCCAAATGCTCTATATGTGAAATATGGAACATGCACCGTTAATGGTATTGCTGGAGTCCTTGGGCTCTGTCAGCAAAGGCCTTCTTTTTTTGTATGAGGCAGTCTTGTCAATGATCAAGGTATGCGGCCCGATCAAGTCAGCTAGCCATCTGTTTTTTATTTTCCCAGGCTTGTTCTAGTGTGCACTTAGATTTTTCTCCTCCTACTTTGGGCTTGGGCGTGTAATCCGTTCCAAGCATCAAGGATTTCCTTAGTCAGCTAAGGCCCTTTTCTTCTTTGGGGATGACCCCTGTTTTTGCATATTCCTTTTTTTTCTAATACAATTTGAACCTTTACAAAAAAAAATATTGTTGATGGTTTGAAATCCACTAACATACAATCAACTTCCAATATTGGTTTGAATTCTAGTGACTCAAGTCAACTTCTAAGAAAATTAAACTAATGGTGTTCTTTAATCATAGGCCTGGGTCTTTTGATGTAATATTTGGTAGAAACTTTGTCGGATCTTTGTTGTCTTGGATCTTTTATAGCTTTTTGGACTCTATTACAGAATTTACTTATAAAACTTATGTAAAATATTGCATAATGCAAGTATTTTAGGGTTAGATGACATGCATGTATCTTTACCTACTTGGAAATATAAGTCCTCTCTTTTGTTGTTAGCTATTTTCCTTAATGCTAAGGCTTGCTATTTCTAATCTAGCCTTTTCTAGTCGCTTAACTCACTAGTTTACTCGGTTTATCCATGTAAATCCTTCATATTATTACTTACTCATCATGCAACATAGGCTCATTTCAACAACAATTGCTCTTATAAGAATTGTCATGGCTTATTGCTCCTTTATTAGAAAGGACTTGATAAAAACATGTAATGCATGCCATGAACTTTGTCTATGAAAGGAGGGAATTCATCAACTCAAAATGTGTTTGACAATTTTGAAGAACAAAGAGCACTTATCAAATATTACTGTTTTGTTGTACTTTTTCTTTTTTCTTTCTCTACTGTTTTTCTTCAACTTGCCATTTTTTCACTTTATCATTGTTCTTTTGTTTTGGAGATGCCTCATAGCATTTGATTTCTTGGGCTTTTTTTATTTTTGATTTCTTTCAACATTTTATTAGCTTTTGAACTTTTTATTACCCCTAGTATGAGGTGTGATCCTAGTCGAGATTTCATGAAGAAAATTCATTTAGGCTCACCTGGAGACAACAAGGGATATATATTTTCTTTGGATATGAGAGTGAGTAAACAAAGAAGGTATGTCCTCATTTCAAACTTTGACCTCGTTAGTATAATTTGCTTTGACTTGTATAGAACTGTCTTTTGAGATTCCAAAACTTCTAAATTCACCACACACCATTATTCATAATCCTAAAACATAGTTCGAGAGATATGGTGAGTGGGGGAAAATCATAAGTTTTCTGATTATTTTAGTTTCAAATTTAGTTAGTCATCTTAGAAAGGGAATTGCTTGAATTATCATTTTTTATTGAACTCCTTAGCTTGTTTTCCATCCCATTCCAATGATCATGATGCCAAATGTTATTTTGAGCAAACACCAAATTATCTTCTGAAACACTAAAACAAAAAAAGTTTAATTTTTCAGATTTGTTTGGCAAAGAGCTTTTCACAAAATTAAATCCATTAAAACATATTGAAATAAAGCAAGTATTAATAAGATCATGCAAGATTATGAGGGTTTATTTATAGGTATTTACAGGTAGACAAGGAAAGAAAAGAGAAGAACAAGTAAAGAGAATCTTTGGCCAAACTTTATTTCATTGATATGATGAAAACTCCTACGCTTATACATAATATTTCCTTATAGAATCAGAATTTCTAGGTCTAGGAAAATCTTTCCCATCCATTTTAGTGTGCTCCTCCTAAGAAAACTTTTTTTTACCATATACGGACCCTTGTAGTTTGATGTCCATTCTCTCTAATCTTCTCTCGATAGCAGTAGAATATTCTTTAATACCAAATATTTCTCTTCACTCTCTTGAGCGAACCTTTCTGTTTTATGCTTTGTCCATCTTTTTTTGGTACAATTAATGATGGCAAAAATTATAGCTAATCTTTTTTCATGGATAATGTTTAGTTGTTCATACCGTGTTTTAGCCCATTCTGATTCTTCTAATTCTTATTCCATCAAGACTCCCAGAGAAGGAATTTTCACTTCAATAGGCATCATTGCTTCCATCCTATATACCAATAAATATGGTGTGACTCCAACTGATGTCTTTATTAGTGTACTATGCATGAAGAGCGTAAGGAAGCATCATATGCCATACTTTGTATGTGATGCAAATCTCGCAATCACATGATCACGCAACCCACACGTAAAGACACCAAATTCCTGAAAAGCCAAGTAAATCAGGTTTGATAGGAGTGTGACACAAATATAACTTGTACCTAGGCATCAGTACTATTGGAAACGGAAACCCCCACCCAACAAATATTAATTCGCGAATGAGAAGTATAAACATGATGTCATGAAGTCAACCGATACGATTCAGCCTTGTGATACGACCCAAGCAAGGTTAGATTTGGATTTTGGCGTAAAAGTTTCTACTGTCCAATGTTATGCTATTGAGCATAACTCCAAATCCAACCGTTGACTTGTGATATAGGTCAAAACAAGTTGTACGAATTTTGTTATTTACTTCTTTTTGACTTGTGGACTTCCTATTTGGCAAGGATCCTTTTTCAAAAAAGATGTGGCAGTTTCTTTTGGGAATTTCATAGTTCCACAAGAATCTTTAATGAGTGAAACATAATTTCCAAGAGTGGCAACGATTCATTAATGTTCCAGATTCCTTTTCTTATAAGGATTCCTTATTCATCCTAGATATACAAGGAAAGAATGGTTGGTGCTATTTAATGACATATTAGTTATTTTTATTATTTTCTTTCATATTTGGCTTAATTAAAACATTTTTTTAAGCTAGGATCTAAGCCTTGTTTGAATCAGGTTATGGGCTTTTCAGTTTAGTGATAGGGACCAGCCTAGAAACACCAGTAATGACCCATTACATATTTCAAATTGTCCAATGACTCGGTCCAAGACAAAGGCATTGAAAGAGGCATTGAATGCATTGGTTTTGAAGGTTTCAACCAAGTCTGAATTGAAAGGTCCATTGGAGTATCAAGAGGAGGCCCTAGTACATCTTATCCATGTGCAAGAGGGGCCCAATACAACCTTATTTGGGCCATGAGGTGAGGATAGCAAAGGAAACAAAAGAATCCTATTACAACTTGGAAACAACATGGGTGGCTACCTTTTTCTTTTGTTTCTAGGATTAATAGGTTGCATAGAAGGCTATAAATAAGCCTTGAATCAGTTCTATAATATTTTATTTCCTTCTCTTCTTCTCATGGCAGAACATGGATTTAATATTAGGGGCTTTATTTTATTTTGTTAGCTACAACCCAAGGCTTGTTTGGACTTAATTAATACTTTGTTTTCAGCTAGGATCCAAGGCTTGTTTGAATCAAGTTATGAGCTTTTCAGTTCAGGGTTTTGGGTTAATTTTGAGTGGACCTCATATAAGTCCATATAAAGGGTCTATTAGGTTTAATTTTTCAAAAACTATTTAAACTCATGTAACCAAACTTTCAGAAGCCTTTGATGAATATTACTTCTGAATTTTTCAAGTTTAACATGTGAGAGTGATTCTTGCATTCTTCAATTTTTGAACGAACTGAATCTGACTTATCAAAAATTAATTGGCTTCGTGGTGTCATTCTACTCATTTCAATAGTGTTAGTGCCTTGGAGCAGGTTTTCATTGTGTCACACTCCTATCAGACCTATTTTGGCTTTCTGAGATCAGATCTCAATCTTGATTTTGGGTTGCGTGACCACGTGATCATAAGATTTGCATCAATTCGTATCAAAGCTAGGCTCCGAAACAAGGTCATATCCTTCTATTATTTTCATTTTTTTAGTGTTCCTTTAAGTTTTTTAGTGTTTGCGTCCATCTTCTTGTTCTTTGTGTCTGCATCATCTAAGCAAAAAAAACAAAAAACAAAAAAAGGTTATATTTCATCTTGTAGTAGTCTCTAATCATATCAGTATATTAAAAAAAAATAGAGAGAAAGAGAGAGAGAGAGATTAGTTGAAATTTCAAGGATTATTCAATTTTTGCAGCAGAAACACAACTCTTAGTGATCCTTACTAAGATTTGCGTCAAGTTTCAAAACATGATCCTTACTATTTGGTTTTGTCCAATCTTTTTGTTTCTATTATATTTGGGTTATCTAGGAGTCAAGTAATTGTTTTCGCTAATATTCGCTTATGTTTTATTTCGTGTCTTCGTTTCGTCCACAATTCGTACGAATTTGCATCGCTACTCGTAAAATCGTAATCGTAATTTTGTTTTGCTTTGTTTTCAGTATAAGTATTGATTCTTGAGTTTGAAAATTATAATTAGATTGCACTGTGAAGGCTACTAACTTTGATTTGTTGATTTTAGTTCCTAAAGAACCAAAAGAAAGCAAGTTGTGAGGTAAAAAAGGCATAGTGAGCTTATCAGAGTGTAAAGCCTTGATTTTTTTGTGTGATACATGAGAGGTGTGAGGATAGATTTTGTGCTACTAACCAAATTTTGAAGATTCAAAGAATGTCTAAAAACAACGAATCAGCGACACAAAACATTGACATAGCTTTCTAATACGATCCAACTAAGGTTAGATTCAGATTTTAACGTGAAATTGTCTATTGTCCAGTTTTACGCTATTCAGCATAACTCCAAATCCAACCATTGAATCGAGCTGAAAAAAAGAAAAAAAAGAAGTAAAAAAGAAAAAATAAAAAGAAAGAAAAAAATGAAAAAAGGGGAATGATACGATCCAAGGTTAGATTCGGATTTTGGCGTAAAATTTCTTATTGTCTAGTTTTACGCTATTCAGCATAACTCCAAATCCAACCATTGAATCGAGCTGAAAAAAAGAAAAAAAAGAAGTAAAAAAGAAAAAATAAAAAGAAAGAAAAAAATGAAAAAAGGGGAATGATACGATCCAAGGTTAGATTCGGATTTTGGCGTAAAATTTCTTATTGTCTAGTTTTACGCTATTGAGCATAACTCCACATCCAACCGTTGGATCGAGCTAAAATTTGACATGAAAATTTCAGAGGTATTGGTCTATGTTGGAGTAAAGTTTTAGATGAATCGAAATTCAGGAAAAACATGCAATATAAGTCAGAACAGGCTATACAAAATTTGTTATTTACTTCATTTTAACTTATGGACTTCGTATTTGGCAAGGATCATTTTCCTAAGAGGATCTGGCAACTTGTTTTGGGAATCTCCTAGTTCTACAAGGATCTTTAATGAGCTACAATATAGTTTTCAAGTGTGGCAAGGATTCATAAATTTTTCAGAATCCTTTTCTTACAAGGATTTTTTATTCATCTTGGCTACAACAAGGAAAGAAGACTTTAGCATTATTTCTACCTTCAAATCAGATTTCCTAGTATATTTGGAACTTCTTAAGGGTGACAAATTTGATTCTAGCATATTTAGGATATTAATTTTTGTATTTTTTAAATTTTTTTTTATTTTCTTCTAAGTTTTTGGGTTATTATTACTTATTTGGGTCAATTGTAAGTGGACCTCGTATAAGTCCCACCTAAGGGGGGTTTATTTAAGTCTAGAGTTAGTATAAATAAAGGCATAATCAGACATGTAAGTAGAACAATTCAGATTAATAAAATTTCTTGTTTGCCGCAAACAAAAAATTCTTTTTTCATTTGTTCTTTCTTTTTTTATATTTTTTTACTTCTAATTTTTTTTAGCTCGATGTAACGGTTGGATTTGGAGTTATGCTCAATAGTGTAAAAGTAGATAATAGGAAATTTTACGCCAAAATCTGAATCTGACCTTACTTTTTTCATTTTTCCTTTATTTATTTTAATTTTTTTTACTTATTATTTTTCTTTTTTTCAGCTCGATCCAACGGTTGGATTTGGAGTTATGCTCAATAGCGTAAAACTGGACAATAGGAAATTTTACACTAAAATCTGAATCTGACCTTAATTGGATCGTATCACTTTTCAATTGCGAGCCATAGGCCAACAACTCTAGTTGTTGTCTAGGATGTACAAGGATTTGAAAGATGAGGTGAATTTGATAAAGCAAGAGAATAGTGGGGCTGATCGCCAAGCAAATACGGTTTGTATGGCCATACGGGATGTCAGATCTGATTTTGAAGAGTTTGTTAACGAAAACGCAGATGTGGGTGAAGATGACTATGATTTTGCATCTGCTGGCCAAGAAATCAGGTCTGGACCGAACAGGGCTAGGAGGACTGTGAATTTTCGTGGCATGGCGAATTATGAAGATATGGATTGGGACTTGGACACCATTAAATTGAAAATTCCTAACTTTCAAGGTAAAAACAATCCCGAGGCTTATTTGGAGTGGGAGAAAAAAGTAAATTGGATTTTTTATTGTCATAGCTATTCTGAACAAAAGAAGGTGAAATCGGTGATAATTGAGTTTATGGAGTATGCATTGATTTGGTGGGATCATAATGTAATCAAGAGGAGAAGGAATGAGGAGCGACCCATTCAGACTTAGGGGGATGAAAGTCTTAATGAGGAGACGATTTGTGCCAAACCACTATTACAAAGACTTATATTTGAAGCTCCAAGGTCTGAATCAAGGTTATAAGACAGTAGATGAATATCACAAAGAGATGGAGATAACAATGATTCGGGCCAATGTTGTTGAGGATAAAGAAGCCACCATGGCTAGATTTTTTAATTGGTTGAATCGGGACATTGCCAATGTTGTTGAGGATAGAGAAGCCATAGTGGCTAGATTTCTTAATGGGTTGAATCAGGACATTGCCAATGGTGTTGAGCTACAAAACTATGTGGAGCTAGAGGACATGGATCACATGGCTACGAAGGTGGAGAGACAACTTAGGAAAGGACATGTTCGGCTAGCGTTTAATTCGAGTTCTTCATCATCTTGGAAGTCGAATCTAAAGAGAGTGGGTATTGTCCAGCCGAGGTCCTTTGGTCCTTCCAGAACCAAACCACCAAAGGCTAAAGTTGATGTCCCTACTAATGCTAAAGGTAAATCTGAAACTCAACCTAAACGTACTCGTGATGTTAAATGTTTCAGGTGTCAGGTATCAGGGACATGGACATTATGCTTCAGAGTTTCCAAACAAGAGAATCATAATGATTAGAGATAATGGTGATATTGAATCTGAAAGTGACAGATCTGATTGTGAAGGCATGCCACCTTTGGAGGATAGTGATGGAGATGAGTTAGCATTACTGGTTGAGGATTCCTTGGTTATAAGGCGAACACTTCAAGTTCAGGTCGAAGAAAATGAAACTAATCAACAAAGGGAGAACATCTTTCATACGCGTTGTTATATACAAAGTAAGGTGTGTAGTTTAATTATAGATAGTAGAAGTTGTGTTAATGTTTGTAGTATCACCCTTGTTAGTATACTAAATTTGTGTACTGTTAAGCATTCTAAACCATATAGATTGCAATGGCTGAATGATAGTGGTGAAGTGAAAGTGACTCAACAGGTTGTGGTTCCATTTTTTATTGGGAAATATGTTGATGAAGTTTTGTGCGACGTGGTACCAATGCAAGCAAGTCACATCTTGTTGGGGAGATCATGACAATATGATAGGAAGACAATTCATGATGGGGTTAAAAATAGGTATACCATTGTAAAAGATGGTTAAACCATCACTCTTGTACCTCTTACACCCAAACAGGTGTATGATGATCAAATAAAGCTAACAAGTGAGCATGAGGCGATGGGAAGAGAAAATCAAGGTGAGGAACAAGGGGAGAGAAGACCATTAAATTCGGCCAGAACCCGAAACACCATTACAACCCATTCAACCACCCATCCAAACACAAACAATTATTTGGCCAACACTCCATACAAATCAGACCATTTAACCACTACTCAAAAACACCCAAATCAGGTCGAGTGGAGGTAAGACAAGAGGAGTGAAGAAAGTCAAGAAAGGTGATTAGAATTGTGTGGAAAAACTAAAGAAACAACCCAATTTTTATGTTAGAGAGGGTGAGGTCAGATCTGTATTTTTCACTAACAAGTCAATGATTTTACTTGTATACAAAGAGGCTTACTTTAATACTAATGATCTTGATCGTATTATGCCTAGTGTTGCAATTTCTTTGTTGCAGGAGTTTGATGATGTGTTCCCTAATGATACTCCTAACGGATTACCACTATTGAGGGGGATAGAGCATCAGATTAATTCTGTACCCGTAGCTTCAATTCCTATCCGACCAACCTATAGAAGCAATCCCGAGGAGACGAAGGAGCTTCAAAGGCAAGTTGATGAGCTATTGGAAAAAGATACATTCGTGAGAGTATGAGCCTATGCGTTGTACCCATGCTACGTGTGCCTAAGAAGGATGGAACATAGAGGATGTGTGTTGATTTCCGAGCCATCAACAACATTCCTAGGCTTAATGCGATGTTAGATGAGTTACATGAATCCTGTATTTTCTCTAAAATTGACCTGAAAAGTGGGTACCATCAGATTAGGATGAAAGAAGGTGATGAGTGGAAAACAACATTTAAGACAGCATGATTTGTATGAATGGTTAGTGATGTCGTTTGGACTTACAAATGAACATAGTACGTTTATGCGTTTAATGAATCATGTGTCGCGTGCATTCATAGGTAAGTTTGTGGTTGTGTATTTTGATGACATTCTGATCTATAGCAAGAATTTAACTAAGCATCTTGATCATTTGTGTAATGTACATAGTGTGTTGCATAGTGAGAAATTGTATGCTAATCTTAAAAAGTGTGCCTTTTGCATGGAGAAAATTGTGTTTCTTGGCTATATTGTAACTGCACAGGGTATCAAGATGGATAAGGAGAAAGTTAAGGTCATCTGGGATTGACGTACACCCAAATCGGTAAGTGAGGTAAGGAGTTTTCATGGGTTAGTTAGTTTTTACAGGTGTTTTGTGAAAGATTTCAAAACAATAGATGCACCCTTGAATGAAGTTGTTAAAAAGTCAGTTGGGTTTAAGTGGGGGGAGGAACAAGAATTGGCTTTTGTTCTTTTGAAAGAGAAATTATGTTCTGCACCTGTTTTGGCTTTACCTGACTTTACAAAAACATTTG